>Ga0163111_10000879_pt1 | contig 18165 bp, 15 predicted proteins | sample CRUFie1St18metaG_FD_109645 | JGI IMG/M metagenome (GOLD analysis project Ga0163111, IMG submission 109645) | Marine microbial communities from the Costa Rica Dome - CRUD Field 142mm St18 metaG | ecosystem: Environmental > Aquatic > Marine > Oceanic > Photic zone | place: Costa Rica: the Eastern...
CCCAATACAGTCGCCAATACAAACGCAAATCGAATCCAAGCGGGGTTCTCAATCCCCATATAAGCAGCTAAACCCGAACAAACGCCCCCAATCCACTTCTCATCAGGATCTCTGTACAAACGCTTCCCTGGACGAAAACCGAAACGCTCTCCAAAACGCTCCTCATAACGACGGCTCTCCTCCTTCGAATCCCCTTCGCTTGCCTCTTCCTCCACCATCTCTTCTGGCATACCCATAATACCAATCATCTCCTCCACATCTGGCAATCCAATAACTTCCTTACGACTTGATAACTTCTCCTCAAATAACTCTGCTATTCGAGCCTCTATATCTGCTACAATCTCATCTCCCCCATCCTCTTTCAGGAAATGTCGGCTTATAGCATCTAAATACGCATCCAACTTCTGGTATGCTACTTCATCTATATAAAATACCAGCTGGTTAATGTGAATACTAATTGTCTTATTCATCTTACTTCTTCTATTGCTAACGGATTATTTTTAGGTGAAACACACATATATGAGAATTACAGCGATTAGTCCTGATCATCATCCCCCCCATCAGTCCCCTGAGGCATCAATGAATGAACAGCAAACTCCAAATCCTTCCAGGTCTCCTTTAACTCGGCCAGAAACAACTCTCCCTTTTGTGTCAATTGATAGTACTTACGGGGCGGCCCCGAATCAGACTCCACCCAACGATACGTCAATAGACTCGCTTTCTTCAAGCGATTCAAAAGCGGATACATTGTCCCTTCTACCACTATCATCCGAACTCCCTTAAGGCGGTTGATAATGTCTGAGGAATACATTTCTTCATTAGATAATAAAGTGAGTATACAAAACTCTAGTATCCCTTTTCGCATCTGTGCTTTTGAGTTTTCTACTTTCATGATACAATAATAGCAAACTTTATAGTACTATGCAATACATAGTACCTATTTTATACAAGCTACTAGGCAATGAGCAAGTTCTACACATAAACCTAGTACTATATGCGCTAGAAATTTCACCTTCAACCCTATTTAACACAAAAAGGGCACGTTCGTCAAGAACGTGCCCTTTTCTTATATAGAAATGTCAAAAGCTTAATAGGCCAATAACTCTTCTAACTTCTTTTTAAAACGATTCGTAGCCATAAACAACTTCTCCAAATTCGGATGAAAAGGTACAGGTGTATCCAACGAACCCACACGTGTCACAGGGCCATCCAAATACTCAAAACAATGTTCAGAAACCTGAGCAGCAATCTCAGCTCCAAATGCCCCAGTAAAAGTATCCTCATAAAGCACCAAACACTTACCCGTCTTCTTCACCGAATCAAACACCGTACGTTTATCCCATGGAACCAACGTTCGCAAATCGATTACTTCAATCCCTACTTCTTTCATCTCATCTGCAGCATTCATCGCCCAATGAACCCCCATTCCATATGTCACAATCGTCAAATCTGCTCCAGTCCGAACAACCTTAGCACTCCCCAAAGGTATATTATAATACCCAACAGGCACTTCCTCTGAAATACTACGGTACAAAGCCTTATGCTCAAAAAAGATAACTGGATTCGGATCTAAAATAGCAGAGGTCAATAACCCCTTCACATCATAAGCCGATGAAGCAAATACCACCTTCAGACCAGGCACATGCGTAAACCAAGACTCATTGCTCTGTGAATGGAAAGGCCCAGCTCCTACCCCACCTCCTGTAGGCATCCGAATAACCACATCAGGGGCATGTCCCCAACGATAATGATTCTTCGCCAAATTATTTACAATCTGATTGAACCCACAAGACACGAAGTCTGCAAACTGCATCTCAACCATCGCCTTCTTCCCTCGTAATGACAACCCAAAACCTGTCCCAATAATCGCAGATTCACACAAAGGCGTATTTCGAACCCGATCCAGACCATACCGTTCCACAAATCCATCTGTCACCTTAAATACTCCTCCATACTCCGCAATATCCTGACCCATCAAAACCAAATTCGGATGCTTCTTCATCGCCTCATTCAACCCATCACTTACCGCATCCACAAAACGCATCTTCTCCTTAGCAGTTCCAGCCGATACCAAACTACCAGTAAACGGTGCATAAATCGCATTAGATTCCGCCAATACATTCGACTCAATCTCTGGAACAGCATAAGCCTCAGCCACGGTCTTATTAATCTCCTTCTTGAGACCCGCCCGAATCTCCTTGATCTTCTCCTCCGTCAATATCCCCTCTGCAATCAAGTAAGCCTCATAATTCTTAATAGGATCTTTACGCCCCCAAACCTCAAACAACTCTTTCGGAACATACTTTGTCCCCGAAGCTTCCTCATGGCCACGCATACGGAAGGTCATACATTCCAAAATCACAGGCGAACGATCTTCCCGCATCTGCGCTGCAATCTCCTTAACCTTATGATAGACTTCTAGTACATTGTTGCCATCTATCGTATACCCCTTAATTCCATACCCAACAGCCTTATCCGCAAATTGCTTACACCGAAATTGCTCTGAAGAAGGCGTAGACAAACCATACCCATTATTCTCAACCAAGAAAATAACAGGTAGGTTCCAAACAGAGGCTACATTTATCGCTTCATGAAAATCCCCTTCACTAGCCCCTCCATCCCCAGAAAATACCAAAGCAATATAATCTTCTTGGTCTATATTACTCGCCAATGCCAAACCATCTGCAACTGGCAACATAGATCCTAGATGAGAAATCATCCCAATCACTCGATCCGAAGGAGATCCAAAATGAAAAGATCGATCGCGCCCCAGAGTAAATCCATCTCGCTTACCCTGCCATTGAAGCAATAACTTCTTCAATGTAATTCCACGAGTAGTAAAAACACCCAAATTCCGATGAAGAGGCAATATATAATCCTCTTTCGTCAATGCCTTTGCTACCCCTACCGCAACCCCTTCTTGGCCTATACCAGAAAACCACTTACTAACCTTCCCCTGACGAAGCAAGATTAACATTTTTTCCTCGATCATACGAGGAAAAAGAATATCCTTATACAACTCCAACAAGAAAGCATCAGATAACTGCTTTCGATCATAGTTAATCACGGATGTTACACTTGTATTCATTAGATAAACTTCCTTTAGTCTTTTATTTTGACGCCACAATCTTACGGATAATCTACCAAATCCCAAGCATCAATTATCATTTTTACATACCGCAAAATGAAAAGGCTAACAGAGCAATGCCCCATTAGCCTAACATAATAAATATATCCCTAAATCAGGACTATGCCTGATTCATATGATGTACAACTTGCTGTGGATAAGGAATCTCAATTCCTGCTTTATCCAATGCCACCTTGACACTCTCCAACGTACCAAAGTAAACATCCCAATAATCTGCAACCTTAGCATAAGGACGTACTGCAATGTCTACAGAACTACCACCCAATTCCTGTACAGCTACAGTAGGGGCAGGAGTCTTCAATACCTTAGGATCTTCCATCAAGGTCTTCATGATAATCTCTCTCGCTTGTTTGATATTAGCATCATAGCTAATCCCAACAACCGTATCGACACGTAGATAACCAGCCGCAGAATAATTAACAATATTACCATTAGACAATGGCCCATTAGGGAGGATAGCAGTCTTATTATCAGGCGTTAACAACTTCGTAACAAAAATCTGAACCTCTTGAACGTGACCAACATGTCCTTGAGCCTCAATCAGATCTCCAACTTTGAAAGGACGGAACAATATAATCAATGCTCCACCTGCAAAATTCCCGAGGCTTCCTTGCAATGCCAAACCTACAGCAAATCCTGCAGCACCTAATACCGCAACAAAACTCGTAGTTTCAATCCCCAAACGGCTTGCTACACTAATAAATAGCAATACCTTCAGCCCAATACTTATCAAACTACCCAAGAATCCAGATAAACTCTTATCCAATTCTCTCTGTGCCGAAACCCGATTAAATAAAGATACAATCTGACCAATAACCCAAAGTCCGACCACTAACGTGATCAACGCTATACCAACATTTTCAATATATGGCATATAAGGCTTTAGCTGCTCTAACATAGTGAATGTGTATTTAAAGAATTATATAGAAACAATGGAATTTAATTTCATCCATTCTGATGACCTTTACAAAATAAGGTCACACAAATATCGACCTTTTTACACTTTTAATCCATGTTTTTTAGCAGAAGGATGCCATAAATCTGTAAATATCTGAAGAAAAATGCAGAATATAATACCCCTATTCTTAATTTTTAATTCTCTAATAGTTTGAAGAAACAAAATCCTATACAAAGAAATTATTTGGAGCGATAAGCTTATGTAAAAAAATGAACATCCACATAAACAATCAAAAGTCTATTCTCCCCCCTATCAAATACCATCAATCACATCGATAATTATATAATCCAAACGTTCATATCGGTGAGTCGGTGTATTACCTGTAAAACGCTTCTGAACAGCCACTTTCTTAATAAACCCAAATTGAGTATTGACAGCAGATTCTACCTTCCCCTCATAACTAAACTTCGCCTTCGCGAATTCTTTTCTAAGTCCTCCAGAAGGATATCCCTCTTCTACTAAATGGGCTAAAGCTGCATCTCTAAACACATCATCATCTTTAACCCAATAATCGCTCACAAAGAGAGCCCCCGATATGCTAGAATCAAACTCTTTGAGTCTAAAACGTCTATCACAATTAAGAAGTGCTCCATCAGCATGAGCAATTTTATCTTGATATACAAGCACACTATCTGTGTAATAATCTCCTCCCAAAAGCCCAAAAAAGTAAGTATAATTAGAGAAAAGAGTATATTTCAATAAATCATCTGTAACATCCTTATGTCGATTGTGCTTCAATAAGGATATTTGCTTTTCACTCATTCTTTTGTAATGCCCAAAGGCTTCCAACAATGAATCTGCAAGCAAAGATGTACTATTTGTTACTGCCTCTTTATTCTCAAAACCAATGAATTCCCCCGAATGAGTCGTCTGAAAGACTAAAGGCTCCAAAGGGAAATTATCTAGAACTTCTTCAAACCCCTTCAACATATCAGGCATTGACATCATATAAGGATAAAAAGAAAGGGTATAAGTATCCGAAGAGGAATCCACTACCGACAAAACACCTCCATACCCTATAGAATCCCTAGAATTCCCATCTATAGAATCTTGAACAATCGTCTTATGTTCAACATGAAACTTAAAATCTTGCCCAACAGACCAATGAGCATCTAGAGATATTTTTTGAGAAGAAGCTTGGCCTAAAATAAAGGTTGCACTTAATAGGCTAAAGCTAAGAGTGAGTAGAATGGTTGTTACTTTCATATTACAAGTTATTATATGGTTCTACTAACGAGCCTCAGCCATAAAGGTTAACAAAACTACAACCAGTGAACATAAAAAGAAGAAGCCTATGACTCTCTACGAGTTCATAGGCTTCTTGTAAAAAATGTTCTTCCCTTAGCAATAAAGAACATATAGTTACGGTACAAACAATAATCAGTAGAAGCTAATTCTCGGCTCTCACCCCGAGAAATTTATTTTCGTAAAATAACATATACCAGTAATAATACCAATACTATGCCATTTGTTAATATAAATGAAAGAATTTTGGGTAGTGATGAAAATATCGCTCTTGCCATTGTCCAATTTTTTAAAGTGAATGCGTTTGTGGGTGATTACACTTTTATTTTTACAAACTATGTACCATTCCCCCCCTCAGAGCATTAAGGAAATAAAGAAAATCAGTAAATAATGGATCTTAGTAAAAAACCGCTCTCTCTATTAATCCTGACCCTCTGCTTAACAATTCCCCAACTTGCTCTTACTCAGAAACATCCATACAATTGGACAGCCGAGTATGACCATTGCCAAAGCATTGAATACCGAATCAAACCCCCACAAGGTTTTTCCAGAATTGAAGCGCCTGAGAACAGTTTCGCTTCATGGCTTAGAGGCCTCCCCTTAAAAGAAGGTAATCCCAAAGTCAAACTATACAATGGAGGATTAAAAGCCCTACAAAGTGTACACTTCGCCGTCCTCAATGTTGATGTAGGAACGAGAGACCTCCAACAGTGTGCAGACGCAGTCATGAGACTAAAAGCCGAATACCATTTCGCACAATCTGAATACCAAAAGATACACTTCAAGTTCACCAGTGGACACAATGCCAGTTACAGCAAATGGCGACAAGGGTATAGACCTTCCATCAAAGGAAACTCCGTCAATTGGTACAAATCAAAATCTCCCAACTACTCCTATAAATCCTTCAAAAGCTACCTAAACGTCGTATTCTCATACGCAGGTACACACTCCCTATCCAAAGAGCTTAAGCCTGTACAAGAAAAGGACATCCAACCAGGAGACGTATTTATATGGGGGGGCTTCCCAGGACATGCCATTATCGTTCTTGATGTTGTACAAAATCAGCAAGGCGAAAAACAATTTCTTTTGGCACAGAGTTATATGCCTGCACAGGAAATTCATATATTGCGAAACCTTAATGAACCCAACATAAGTCCGTGGTACAGAATACCTAAGGATGGATTAGACACCCCAGAGTGGTTCTTCGAACAAGGTTCGTTAAAACGCTTTGAGGAAGAATAACATATAATGATACAGGTCGCTTTTATTGGAGATGTATGCGTAACAGGATCTTTCGCCGAAAGATTCCAAAGTGGAGACTTTGAGTTACTCGAAGAGGAAGTAAAAAACTACCTCCATACCCACGATTTTGTCGTAGCAAACCTCGAAGGCCCCATCACAAACGCCCCCAATACCCTACGCCCCAATAAAAGAATCGTTAATCCCCTCAATACAGAAAAGTTTCTCGCAGAAGCCAATATCCATATCGCAAATCTCGCAAATAACCATATATGCGATTGTGGTGAAAAAGGAATCTGTGACACCATAGAAGCACTCGAAAAAGAAAATATTCAATATTTTGGAGCAGGAACCTCCCTTAAGGAGGCTTCCGCTCCTCTATATATTACCCAAGACGATATTACAATCGCATTTATAGGATTCGGACATAAAGAAGGCATCATCGCCTCTAAGGATTCTCCAGGCATATTCTGTATCAAGCAATGGAATCAAATCCAAAAACAAGTAACAGAGGCCAAAAAGCATGCAGACCATATCGTATTGAACTACCATGGAGGAGAGGAATACACCCGATATCCTATGCCCTCCCGCAGAAGAATCCTCCACAAACTCACCGAACTCCCAATTTCTCTCATCATCTGTCACCACCCCCACGTTTTCCAAGGGGTCGAAGAAGTCAATAACGTCCCCATATGGTATTCCCTAGGAAACTTCATCTTCGATGTTCCTAACCACTATCATAGATTATATACAGATGATAGCGCAATTGTATCCTTCTTATTCGACAAAACCGACTGTTACCCAGCAGGCAACCTTGCCGTATATATCAACCGATCCGATGGCCAAGTAGAAATAGCTCCAGACGCACAAGAATGGGTAAACGAACAATTCCCCAAACTCTGCAATTTCTCTGCATACTTCAAACAATGGAGACGAGAAGCTTTCAGAGTATTCCGAGCAAACCGCCTAACCCCCAAAAAACTATTCGCCATAACCCCCAAATGCCCAAACCAAGCCAATAACCGCTTCCTATTTCTCCTCAAAAAACTCTTCCGACCCAGCTTCTACAAAAACCTATGGCTGACCCTAAAAGTACCCGAGTCTAGAGCCATATTCTTTTCCGCTATTCAATACATGATCTGGAACAAAATCCTTAAAAGGTCATAACCCCCAAGATCATTCCCCTTAGAATTCTTAACCTACCCCAACGAACTTATTAGTATTCTGTAATATATTTTACGATTCTTAGGAAAAAACCATCTTTTTGCTTTCAATAAAGCCAAAGTACTTCTTCTACAATTCTCTCTAAACAACTGAATATCAGATCGAAACCAATCCCTCTTGCCCAAGCCATTCTTATGTTATAAGACCATAAGATTAGTCATTAAAAACCCTACAAAACCCCATACATTTGGTGTATCAGAGATTGATACCATACCCAAGCCCAAAACCAATCTCTCAAAACTCCCCTACTAGTCCCAATTGTTATCCTAGCTGTTGTACCCACATAATTGTTGCTTGTTCTTTAATCTCCCATCATCATGAACTCCACACTACAGGATTTATTCACCTATAAGAATATCATTAAACAAAATACGCGAGAAGAGTATTTTGACATGCAGACCGTTGTTAAAGCAGTTATGGCAGGCCTAAACTGGCAACTCATGCGCCACAACGTGCAAATCAGAACAACTTCTTTTCCGTCTGTATACGCAAATCCCTTTCAAATACTTCAACTCCTCCAATACCTAATTGGAAACATCATAAAAGCAATACCTGAGGATCAAAAGGCAGAAATTCTCATACAATACGAACCCACAGAAGGAAATTGTGGCTTCAAAATCAGTTGCACCCCATGCCTAATAAACGTATCACACGCAAATCAAGCGTTTCGTCAATTAGGTTCAAGCTCGCATACCCTAAACCTATGCGACATCGAACTTGCCCTATGTGGGAAAATCGTCCGACGATACGGAGGCACCATAAACATCTCAGCTCCAACCCCATACAAACGGCAAGTAGACCTCTGCCTACCCATCATACAAGAAAAACAATTAGCATCTTAGCGAATACTCCATAGATATTTTATGTATGTACAAACGCCTTGCATATAAACAATGCAGGGCGTTTCTCATTCCAAATCCCACCTAAAAACTTCTGTAATAGCTCCATTATTTTCTAAAACCCTCCCACCAACATCTAAAACAGCTCCACTAACTTCTAAAACAACCCCACTATTTTCTAAAACTTACCCATTAACTTCTAAGACAACTCCACTATTTTCTAAAGCCCTCCCACCAACTTCTAAAACAACTCCACTATTTTCTAAACTTACCCACTAACTTCTAAGACAGCTCCACTATTTTCTAAGACTTTCCCACCATCTTCTAACAATTCCCCACTAATATCTAAAGAAATCACTCCCCCCTAACCCTAGCAGGCTTATTCCCATCCCAAGCATCCCAACTAAATGGCGCAAATGGCGGCGTAGTATCTTTAGGAAACGAAGCCAAAATCACCCTCAATCGCTCCCTAGCAGCCACAACTTCAGCCTCTGTACTCTCCTGCAAATCCTTTTGTTCATAAAAGTCTTGGGCAATATGATAAAAGCGTCCATCACTGTACAGCTTCCATTCTCCTGTGCTCAAAGTCCGATCTTCTGCCAATTGCGAATATATCCAATCTCGTTTACCATCCTTCTCCTCACCCGATAATAATCCCGCAAACGACTGCCCATCAATTCGTACATCTTTAGGCAATGCCACACCAGCCAGCTCTAAAAACGTAGGAAACCAATCCGAAAAATCAATCAAGGCCGATTGCTCTCCCTTCACACAATCTGCATAAGGCCCCTTAACAATCAACGGCACATTAATCCCCGACTCAATAAACCGTCCTTTGCCCATCAAATACTTGCCTCCCCCCTTCATAACTCCCGCCACCGACGAACCATTATCCGCCGTAAACACAATATAGGTATGCTTATCAACCCCCGCCATATGCACCGCTTCCATAATATTTCCCACCAACTTATCTACATACGTCGCCATCCCTGCGTATAATGCTTTTTTATCTTTCTTGTCAATGGCTTCCCCCTTATTATCAGGTGTCAGAACATAAGGAGCATGCGGCAACATCAACGGATAATACACCAAAAACGGTTTCTCCCGATTCTCCCGAATAAAATCACACAAAAACCCATTAATAACTTCTGGTCCAAAAGCCCCCTCATGAATCTTCCGTTCTCCATTCATCTGCAAATACGGATCCCAATACCGCTGCTTGCTATCCTCATTGCCCTTCTCCACCCCAGGCCAAACACAATGAGCCGAAAATCCATGCTTATCCAAGGCATCAGGCTGCTTACCCAAATCATTAATCTGCCACTTCCCTCCTATCGCAGTCGAATAACCCGCCTCTCGTAACAAACGCACACACGTTAGCTCTCGCTCCCAATCAAAATACCCCTCCCCCTTAAACTGAGGCACATCATGATGATCTACCCAACCCGTCCGAAAAGGATAACGCCCCGTCAACAATTGATGCCGAGTAGGCGTACACAAAGGAGTCGAATACACCTGATTAAACAACGCCCCGTCCTCCGCCAACCGATCAATATTCGGCGTCTCATGCATACTTCCATACGCCCCCACCCAATCCTTCCCCATATCATCCGTCATGATGAACACAATATTCGGAGGGCCCTCTCGCTCCACCTCCTCCACTCCACTACTACACCCGCTCACCCACACACACCCTATCAAGATCCCCCAAACACTCAACCGATAAATCGAACCGCTAAAAATCCCCCACATAACAATCACAATTAGAAATCCAGAAAAAATAATCACTCCCCTACAAATCCAACCAATTCTTCTTCACAGAATTCCGATTCTTCAAATGCGCATGATCCATAAACAACTCCTCCTTCAAATACTGAATCTTCCCAAAATAATTCCCAAAAATATCCCCAAGTCCATTATCTCGAATCTGCGCCTTCATCCGCCGAAAATCTGCATCTCGATACGTCTCCTTCATAAACGTCGGCCGAACCTGAAACCGAAAACCCTTCTCAGCAGCCAACTCCTTAATCTTCTGCAAATACTCCATAGAAATATCTGAGATAAAAGGATTTCGCATCACCGTATCTCGATTGCTCACAAAATCAACATCAGGAGCCCAATCACTCACCTTCACCATAGGAAACTGAGCGAAAGCCGAATAAGGAACCTTCCCAACCTGCTCATGAACCAAATCCGTAAGACTTGGACGATTCTCCGCCGTATAGAAAGGCTTCACAAAATAATGATACGTAAAAATCTGATCCAGATTATTCCGAAACGCAGGAGGAATGCAAAGCAATATCACCTCAAAATCGGGCTCCAGCGTATTATTATCTACAAAATTCTTCAAGAAAATATACTGTCCCGCCAAGGAAATCGCCTGATTACAGGTCAAGGAATAAATCGTATCATTCCAATCCTTCGAATCATACAATTGCTTCCCGATACTATCCCCCAACAACAATTTCTTCACTCCCTTCGCCTTCCGCTTACTCTTATTCAACGATTCATACACCTCATTCCCAATCGTATCCTTCTGGTAGCTCTTCGTATAAAGCTCATAATGAGCCTTCCCATAGTAAAATAGGAACAAAACAGACAGCAAAATCGCGCCCTTGATGATGAGTTTCTCTACTTGTGTAATCATATCAATCGCTTAGAATTGGAAATAGATAAATTCATCCCGATTAAATACCCCAAACTCCAGTATCACAATAATCGCAGTCACATAAATCGCCCACCGAACCAAAGTCGGTTGCGAGTTGATCAAATCCCGCATCTTATGCTTTCGCTGAATCAAGTGGATACATTCCAAGAACGTAATCCCAGCCAAGGACAAGAACATAAAATACAAGTCCCAAGACAATGCCCGCTCAATCGCTTGTAAAATATAGCCGAATGTCACCGTTCCGCCAATCAACCATCCCTTCAACAAAATCAACAACTCCGCCGTATGATCCCAAAGCAAGAATGTATTCTTAAAGAAATAGGCCGTATCTCCCAACCCATTCGCCCGAAACACAAACCAGCCAATCAGCAACAAAAAGTGCATCCAAAATACCTGCACACACTTATACAAAAATGGGCTCTTCTTCAGCCCAATCGCCGTATTAAAGTTATCCCTAAGCGAATATGTCCAAATGGCAAACACCATATAAAAGCCGTGCATACTCCCCCAAATCACATGGTTCCATGTAGCCCCATGCCACAATCCACTCACCGCAAACGTAATGAATAGATTGTAGTACCAACGCCACTTAACCGTTCGGCTACCTCCCAACGGAATATAAAAATAGTCCCTAAACCAAGTCGATAACGAAATGTGCCAACGCCTCCAGAATTCCGCAATGGTCTTCGAAAAGAACGGCCGATTAAAGTTCTCCATCAAATCAAAGCCCATAACCTTCGCCGCCCCAATCGCAATATCAGAATAGCCAGAGAAATCACAATATACCTGCCACCCAAAGAAAAGACTCGCCCATAATAGCGCATACCCCTGATACGAATGCGGATCACTATACACCAAATCCACATATTGCCCAATTCGATCCGCAATCACAATCTTCTTAAAGAATCCCCACATCATCAACTGCAAGCCCGACTTGATCCGATCATAATCAAACGTAAATTCTTGCCGAAACTGTGGCAACAAATGATTCGACCGCTCGATAGGACCCGCCACCAACTGCGGAAAAAAGGACACATACAACGCAAAAATCCCCAAATGACGTTCAGGCTTTGTCTTGCCCCTATACACATCAATTGTATAGCTCATCGTCTGAAACGTATAGAAGGATATCCCTACGGGCAAAAGCACATTGAAAATCGGAAAGTCGTAAAATATATTGAAGTAATTGAAGGTTGCCCTCAATGAGTCAGAGAAGAAGTTGAAGTACTTGAAGCTCACCAATATCCCCAAATTCACAAGTACGCTCAACCACAAATAAGGCTTCTTTGCCTCCTGCGTCTCCTGCTTGTCCATCTGAATCGCCACAAAGTAGTCAACCAAGGTCGAACCCACAATAAGGACAATATACTCAACCCGCCAACACATATAAAAGTAGTAACTTGCCGCCAGAAGCCACATCCACCTATACCGATGGGGAGTAGCAAAATAAATGGCAATGACTACAGGAAAGAAAAATACAAAGTCTATTGAATTGAATAACATCTAAACAAGTGTTTCCAGTATTCTAGTAGCATTTCACAAGATCGGCCAAAGCTAGTAATTTTATACTTTCCTTTTATAATTTTGTAACTATCTTTATCCAATCTAATGACTTAACCAAGGCAACTTGAATGGAAATCTTCAAATATGATATATTGGATACAATCAGTATCCTCAAATTTCTTTACAGAAAAAAAGTTCCTATTGCACTTGCTTGCACAACTGCTGTCATACTCGCAATCATCGGAACCTCTCTCATTCCTCCTAAATTTCTCGCTACGGGTATCGTATACGCCACAGCATCCAATTCCTCCGAAGAAATCCTAAGCAATCCCCAATTTGGATTCGAAGTACATGCAGATCGACTTATGCAAGTCCTTAGTTCGGAAGTACTCCGTGATTCCATCATCCAAGAATTCAACCTTATAGAGTACTATGAAATTGATACCAATCGACTAGATTGGAAGTACTCACTTGACAGACAATATACCTCCGATATCTCCTTTACCCGTACTCCTTATCTTTCGGTCGTAATCAATGCCCGAATGAAAGATCCCCATCTTGCCGCGAATGTTGTCAATCGTATCATTGACCTAGTAGATGGTATCAGAGGAACAATCTTCAAACAAAACTCTTTCATCGCCCTTCAAGAAATCGAACGGGAATACCTCACCCAAAAGAGTAAAGTAGATACCCTCGTCGCCGAAATCGCCCAACTAAAAGAAATTTACAAAGGTTCAAACACAGCTCGGTTAAGAGAAATTCAACAGAAGAATGCAAAGTTCTATGCGAATGAAATGGTTGACATCCGCCTAGAACATGCCATGAACCAATACGAATACGCCCAACACCTCCTCAACAAAGCACAAGAACGCTACAACAAAGCCAGTGCACAATACGAACGTTCATTGCCCTCTGTCTATGTAATTGACCGAGCCAAACCTTATTTCAAGAAAGTGTCTCCCTCCTACTCACGAAACATTATTCTAGCACTTTTCCTAAGTTTCTTATTTTCAATACTGATGCTCTGGTTAGCAGATAGTTATCAATATCTCCAAAAAGAACTTTCCCGATCATAAACCCTCTCCAAGTGCACAAAACCCTCGCATACCTCCTCATTTTACTCTATATACTAGCCTTATCTTTTGGAATATGGCAGGAGGATACCTTCATCCTCCAACTGTGCTTCCTCATCATTCCTGTAACCGTAGGTAGCGTACTCTTTTTTACTTCCAAACGTGCTTTCATTGCCCTCACGATTTTCCTCATACCCATATCTATCACCACCAATTTCGGACGTTTCTCTTTTGCAATAGGATTTCCCTCCGAATTGATGTTGGCCGCACTCCTTATCCCCATATGGATTTATATCGCAAAAAAGCCCTATCTAAGTAAACGAATTCTCCTCCACCCCATTTCCTTAGTCCTCCTCGCCGATTTACTATGGATGTGCATCGCAACCCTATTCAGCTCCATGCCTATGATCTCCCTCAAAAGGGTATTCATGAGGTTTGCATTCTTGAGTCTTTTCTACTTAGTATTAGCGCATGAATTCCGCAATCCCAAGCAGATTATTAACGTATTTCTCTTATATACCACTAGCTTGACGATTGTCATTGCATACTCAACCCTCCGACACCTAAGTTGGGGATTCAGCCCCAAAGTATCCTCTGCGATGCCCCAACCTTTCTATGATGATCACACCATATATGGAGCAGCAATTGCGTTTGTGATTCCCTTTTGTCTCGTTGTTTTCTATAATGCCAAACTCCTCAAGATTAGTTCTTGGCAGAAGCTCTTCTTATTAGGGCTCCTCATCGTATTGACGCTGGGAGAAATTCTATCCTTCTCTCGGGCTGCATGGCTCAGCCTAGTTATTGTAGTAGGCTTTTACCTCTTACTTAAACTCAATATCCGAATGTTGGGGCTGATGACAATAACAATAATTTCATTGGGGCTCATAGCTGCTAATTCTACCACCATATACAATACCCTCCGACAGAATAAAGCCAATAGTGCACAAGACGACCTAGCTGCGCACGTCCAATCCGTCACGAACATCCAAACAGACGACTCAAACCTCGAACGAATCAACCGCTGGATTTGTGCATATCGTATGTTTGAGGATCGCCCCCTTCTAGGCTTTGGCCCAGGAACCTACCAATTTCAATATGGCAGGTATCAAGTGTATTTTGAGATGACACGTATTAGCACCTATCATGGCGACAAAGGGAAGGTTCATTCAGAATACCTCACGTATTTATGCGAATTAGGACTCCCTGGCTTCCTCATTTTCCTGACGATTCTTCTTACAACTCTCGTAATGGCAATGGAACTCTACTATAATCCCCCAAACCCTGCGGCTCAGAAAATCGCGCTCGCCCTAGGCTTATCCCTCATCACCTACTTTGTCCATGGCCTCTTTAATGATTTCATTGACCAAGACAAAGCCTCCATACTTGTATTTGGTTCCCTTGCTGCCCTCACGGCCCTCTACCAACAATATCCCCAAAAGCAACCTACTCCATGAAAATGCTCCTAAAGAAATGGCTCAAACGGGTAAGACGCGTTACAACTTTTCTATTCATTTCTAGCCTCTCATCCTTACTCTTATTCGAAGCCGCTTACCGATACCAAGTCATTGATTTCTATATACCTGAATTAACTAGCCTTAACGCTCCAAGCACCCGAAACACCCAAAAACCCATTATCATATCAGGAGATTCCTTTTCTGCAAATAAGAACAGTTATGTCTCTATTCTAAGAGAAAATTACCCGCATAAAACGTGGTTAAATATGGCTGTTCCAGGGACGGGTATTACAGAAGCCAATATAATCTTACAAAAAAGAATAAAATCTTACAATCCTCAAGCATGGATATACCAAATATATATAGGAAACGACCTATTTGATTTACATCATCCTACCAATTGGGAAACCCTTTCTATTCCTAGAAATGTATATTGGATGCTTTCTGATCGCTTAAAATCAATTGCTTTCCTAAACTATAGACTTGGCCAATTGCGAAGCCAGGTTTACACTGATTTGGAAGAGAATGCCCCCCAATTACAACAAACATATGCAAAAAAAGCCTACTCAAATAGGTCTAAAATGATGTTCAATGCAGAGCCTAGTTTAATTGAAAATAGCACTTGCCTCAACAAAAGGTATGCGGTAATAATGCAAGATTGGCTAGAAAAGCTCTCTCAGATGACCAAAGCTATCCCTGAATCAACCCCCATATATCTTGTAATTATCCCACACTGCGCACAAGTATCCCCCATATACACCCAGCGAATGCAGGAGATTGGCGCGTCATTTTCACAGGAATGGCTAGCAGGCAACAGTTGTGATGCCTTCGTACAAGCAATCGAAGCCTATCCGCTCGAACGTCAAAATGTAAAAATATTAAATTGCTTACCCTACTTTAAAGAAGCGGAAGAAAAAGGACAACAACTCTATTATTCCAATGATCCCCATCTCAATCAAGAGGGTCAAAGGCTCTTAGCTGACATATTGGGCAATACAATATAGAAGCAACTCCCCTTATCTTCTTCACTCAAAATTGTAATCCTACCCTTTAGTCGATTCACAGCCCATTGCACTAGATACAGCCCTAGTCCACTACCCTTGGAATGCACACTCCCCCGAAAATACATATCAAACAACTGGTCTCGATGCTCCTCTACAATCCCTAACCCATTGTCTGAAACCCACAAGTGAATCTCATTCCCAACTAAAGACGACTTCACCTTAACCCAAGAAGTCCCAACAACTGTTCTTTGTTGGAAGTGGATTCCGTTCTCTAACAGATTTTCTAATATCATGGAAATCAATTGTTGGTCAGAGCAAATAGTGGTATCAGTGTCTATATCCACAAGGAGCTCAGGCACTTTCATATCATTCCGCTTAAGCAGCGTCCCCCAAACCTGTTCGCTTACCAACTTCAAACTGATATCTACGGGATTTACCTTGATTTGAGACAGTGAATGCACTTCTATTAGCTTCAAGAGGCTTTGGTTCATAGAGCCCACCACATCTTTCATCATCTCAACATACCGATGGAGCTCTTTTTCCCCTGTACCTGGTAACTCGCTCAAACTAATTAGCCCACGCAGACGGTCTAAAGGCCCCTTTAAATCATGCGAGGCTCTATACACAAAGGTGTCTCGCAAATTACGTAAGCGTTCGGATTCCTTTAGTAACTCCTGACGATCCTGTTCTAAGTCGCCCCCACGTAAGCGCAATTCATAATTTTCAGTGCTGTAACGTAAATTATAGGAAATACTAACAATCGTTAAAATCAATAAAAACACAAAAAATCCTCCTCCTATTCGCATCCATGTACGTTGACTGCGAACAGAGGCCTCAAGCACATCAACTTCCTTGGTTGTGGCCAAAGAATCAGCACGATAACGCTTACCTAACCGTGCTAAAATCTTATCAGATTTGCTTTTTATGTCGATACATCCTGGACATTCACGACGGGCTTTCTTTGCATATTGGTAACTGATAGCAGGTTTATCTTGCAGCAGTTCTTCTGCCATATACAGATCAACTAGAGCATTATAATGTAATATCTGAACAGAGCTAGGCGAGATAATTTCTTCTTTAACTTGGTCTGTATGACTCCATACTTGATATACAGTAAACAGAACAAGGCAAAAAAGAGTAATCCATTTTTTCATTGTTCACAAGGAGATTGAGAATAGTATGTTCATTGTCGGTGGAGCATGGCTAAACAAAATGTACTTAATAAATATCCATCATAATCTTCCAACCATAAAGCTTGTATGAATGAGCTTTTATTTCAAATCAAACTAAGAACGAAATCTATTTGTTCGGTAATATTGATAGACTAATCCTTATAATCTTACATATAGCCGTATTCAAATAAAGATATTTTTCACGCATTACAAGTACATTTATGCGGATTTTCCAACAGTATAATACGTTAATAGAATAATTGCTCCCCTTCTAAACTTTCTTACCTCCTAAACGCTAACGCAACAATTGCACTACCGATAATTCCTGGCACTCCCAAGATAAGGCTATCGAACATCAGTATCAGCCAACGATCAGGGAAATCATCAAAAAACAAAGGAGTAGCGGCCAGAAACAAAGTTGCCCCCAGTAAACTAATCAAAGCCCCCATTCCAAATGCAGGCCAATACCCCATACGTTCTGCATTGTGCCACCTAGCAAATGTCTGAACCGCAAGAAAGGGAATTAACAAACCTAGCGTCAAAAACAAAAAACCCAACACTAAATCCCAATCCATACCGACCTTATCCTTCCACCCATTATACTCCACATACTTAACCAGCCATAATATCAAAAATAC
>Ga0163111_10000880_pt1 | contig 18141 bp, 15 predicted proteins | sample CRUFie1St18metaG_FD_109645 | JGI IMG/M metagenome (GOLD analysis project Ga0163111, IMG submission 109645) | Marine microbial communities from the Costa Rica Dome - CRUD Field 142mm St18 metaG | ecosystem: Environmental > Aquatic > Marine > Oceanic > Photic zone | place: Costa Rica: the Eastern...
AGGTGGACAAAATTAAGTATTATATTTTTCGAGCGTTCTTTTTGTCCAATACTGCGTCAAAAATACGCGCCGTAGCTATGGCTACGACTGTGTTTTTTTCCTTGTCTTGAACTAAAATTACTTTCTGCAAAACATATAAGCAATTCTGTCCACCTACTTAATTTGAAATTTAGCGCTAAAATAAATCATCTAAATCTTCTTCCAACATCTCTTCGCTCAAATCATCTAAAACAGCTTCATCAATTTTTTCTAAGGCCTCATCCAATTGCTCACTCGTACCAACTTCTATTGGCTCTGTTTCTATGATTTCTTCCTCTACGACAACCGTTACCGTTGCCTGTAATTCGTTGAGACGCTCCTGCTCTACCGTTGCGGTCAAATCTTCTGTAGAAAAATCATCTACGTGCTCTGCTACGTAGTTTTTTGCCTCTTCTTGTGATAATTGCGCTAATAATCCTGACGACGTTGCTGATGGAAGCGTCGGCTCTTGATTGATTAATGGCAAGGCAATCAGCATTACAAGAACGACCATAGATATTCCCATGGCGTATTGCATTTTAGCTGTTAGCAATCCTCTAAAAAAGGACCAAACACTCTTATTATCGTTCTCCTGTATTGCCTTCGGTTCCAAAGCACTTTCCGTTTCTATCCGATGCATTAGTCGATCTTCAAAACGATCGAAATAATTGGCAGGCATAGAAAAGCCTTCTTTCTTATCCTTTTTAATATTCGCTAAGAATGGCGAAATATCCTTTAATTCCTCTTCTATTTCTTTCTTATTCATAACCTACAGTTTAAATTATGATACATTATCTTTTACAAATGCTTCTATTTTTTTTACAGCATGGTGATAAGAAGCTTTTAAACCACCAACAGAAACGTCCAACATTGCCGAAATGTCTTTGTAAGACAATTCATCAAAATAACGCAGCACAAACACCTGTTTCTGTTTTTCTGGCAATGTCTCTAATGCTTTCCGAAGCAACAACATCGCTTGATCCCCTTCAAAGTAATTCTCCGCTTTCAGTGTATTGACCAAACCACTCTCTTCATTATCCAAAGCAACGACCTTATGGCGCTGCTTTTTCTTCAAGAATGTCAAACATTCGTTAGTGGCAATGCGATACAACCAGGTATACAACTTAGCCTCTCCCCTAAAGTTCTTGATACCTTTATAAATTTTAATAAAAGTATTTTGCAACACTTCATCTGTATCATCATGGGATTCTACCATTTGGCGAATGTGCCAATAGAGTCGCTCTTGGTAGGTTTGTACCAACATTCTGAATCCTTTTTCACTGCTTTGTGAATTACTTAACAACAAAAGGATTTTTTTTTCTGTATCTTTGTTATGTTCAGCTTGACCTAGCAAATTCTATGTTTTTTGTTTTATATTGACTAACAAAAAGTATCAAGGTTTAAAGCCCTTGAACATTTTATTCAAATTTAACATTTTTTTTAGAAAGTTTTGACAACAAAAACTGGGTACAAAGTTGTTTTAGTAAGAGTGTGTCTAAAAAATATATTCTTCTAAGCCAACGGCTTATGCGAAGACGTTCTAATTTTAGGAACTAGCAAAGCTCTTTTGATGCTTGATAGATTCAAAATTAGGCGTTTATAGCTTGAAGATAATCTTTAGACACACTCTAAATAGCTGTTTACAAACAGCTTTTAAGATAGATAGACCGATAATATTTGCCTTATAAAGGCTTTTGAAGACAACTAAATTTCATAATCCCTTTTTTGAATTTTACAACAACCTAGCGCAATCTCTACTATGTTTTCTTCTATACCAACTAAACTACTACAAACTGATAATGCGGAAATAAAAGTATACCCACTAAGTAAAAATTCCGATTATTCTATACAAGTTAGCCATTCAATAGAATCTATTATAAACGTATGGGATCAAGTTGCTCCCAAAGAAAATTTATTCTTACAAAGTACTTATTTACAAACGTTGGAAAATTTTCCTCCTGAAAAAATGAGCTTTAGATATGTAATTTTCTATCAAGGCAATACTCCTATTGGTCTATCTTATAATCAAGTTTATCACCTCAATATAGAAGATAGCTTACAGCAGAATAAGGAAGAGGAAAACGAAAGTTCTAACTGCATTATAAAAGCCTTTAGCAACAGCATCAAAAAGTGGTTTATCAAGCGAGCTGAATTTAATCTATTGATTTGTGGTAATTTGCTATTAACGGGCGAATATGGTTTCTATTTTGACAATATGGATGACCAAGCTCGCAATGCACAGTTGGTACAGGAGTCATTAGATACGCTGCAACAAATTCTTGATCAAGAACAAACAAAAATTAGCGTTCATCTAATCAAAGAATATAAGGTCGAGCAAGCAGATACCCTTAAAGAAACATTACAAAAAGAAACCTACCATCCGTTCTTGATGCAGCCTAGCATGAAGATGGCTGTTCGCCCCAATTGGACAACTTTTGAAGAGTACCTAGGGGATATGAGTTCAAAATATAGAGTTCGTGCCAAACGTGCACGTAAAAAAGGAAAGGCAATCGTCAAAAAAGAATTGACGTTGGAAGAGATGGAAGCGAATGAAGAGCGCATCCACGAATTGTATAAGATCATTGCAGATGGTGCGGGTTTCAACGCCTTCTTATTGCACAAAAAATACTTTACAGAACTAAAAAGAAGCCTTGGAGACAACTACAAACTAACCGCCTACTACATTGACGATCAATTAGTTGCTTTTTATACCGCCATTTTTAATTATGCTGAGATGGATGCTCATTTCTTAGGAGTAGATGGCGATTATAATAGAGAGCACCAAGTTTATTTGAACATTCTCTACGATCTAGTAAACCGCGCAATTGAAGGGAATTCTAAACAGATTGATTTTGCGCGAACTGCACTAGAAATTAAGAGTTCCGTAGGTGCAGTCGCACAAGATATGTTGGCTTTCTTTAAGCACAGAAATACGATCTCCAGTAAGATTCTATCTTCTGTTTTTGATTCTCTAAATCCTAAAGAAGAATGGAAACCAAGAAGTCCATTCAAAGCGCCAGTGCCTGTTGGATAATTAAAAAGACGCTCGAATAGTTTCGACACGCTGTCTCAATGAATCTACCAATGTATTATCTAGAGTTGTGTCCATGCTCATCATTACAGATGACTGGACATCGCTTTTAATCGGTTGTAAAAGTATTTGTTCCTTATTGATGACTTCTACAGCAAATAATCCATAAAATGCTTTCCAATCTAAAAAAAGAAAGGTGAATCCCTGTTCTTCTAAAAGGTTAAAGCGCAATGGACCAGAGATGTTCTTTTCTAAAATTCCATTATTGATGGTCAATAAACTACTAGAAAAGTTAATGCCCTCATTATTACGCTTAGGTTGATTATAAACGATTAGCTTATAGTCATCTCCAACACTCCAAGTAGATTCATTTAATACCTCCTCTATTTCCTTGACAGATTCAACTGTTCTTGGCTTTACGACATGGGTATAAACGACTTTCTGTACAGCATTGTCATTATCGTTAACAAAATTACAAAACAACGAATCTCCTGCTGCATTCGTAGATAAAATAGCGCTACGGTCTTCCATCCAGTTGATTCCCCATGCCTGTTCCTCATTAAGTTCAACATCAAAGGTTCGATAAATTCCCTCGAAGGTACCTATTTGACTAGCATTAGCCCCCACAATAAATAAAGATAGGGGACTATTGTCCCCTGTTGGTTTCCATACTCCTGGTTCTAACTTAGAGAGTGGATTTTTAGCAGGTGTAGAACAAGCATAAAGCCCTAAAAGCAACCAACTAAAAAAAAATTTTATTGAATGATTAATCATAATCTATTATTAGAATTTTTGGCTAGGTTGAAACTTATGTGCCCAAGCTATTAAAAGTTTTACATCATTATCACTTACATTATAATCTAAACCATTTTTACCAACACCAATTGCAACTAAATCAATCAAATGCGTTAGTCTACTAGATAATGCACCAGAAAAAGAATCACTATATTCTATGGATGTACTAATTACTGTTCCTCCCATTGGATCTCTAACACCAAACTCATCTACATATGGAACAGTTTTTTTGCTTGTATATTGAAGTCTAGGCAACCAACCTGCCCAAAAACATCTTTCAAAATCTTCGGTTAAAAGTGTTTCATTAATCTCTGACGGTTTAGTATTAACCCATTCATTACAAGCCAATTTAACATGTTCAAATTGATCTTCAATACGATTATAGGTTCGGTATTCTTCCTTTGCATTCCCTATTTTTTTAGCCTCTAAATCGACGACTACAGTGTTATAATGAAGGACTTTTTTACCATAACTGAGGACAATATTTCGATTTTTAAGGTATCTATTAAGTGCTTTTTGGGTAATTTCGTTCTGAAACTCGGTCGGTAACTTATTACTATGAGCTACTTTACTAGGCACAGCGCCGGCAGCATGCCCGACGACTTTATCCCATCCACCTTGCACCATATCCTCTGTTGCATTAATAAGCTTGTCTGACACTTTTTCTAAGCTTTTCATAGCTTGAAGAGAAGTAGATAGCCATGACAAGGCTCCTAACCCTATGACAGAAATAACACTTCCTGTTATATCTACTAAAGCTTGCTTGTATTGATTTTGAGCCTCTACGGTATCATTAAAAGTTTTGGAGGCATTAGCATAACAACTTCCTGCTGTTAAAATATGGTCTTGCCATTTCAAATAAGTGTTATCTACCTGTTCCATTATATACTCAACAGTCTTATCATAAAGCAAACCATAATGATTAACAACTCCTTGCATGGTTATCGTTGCTTCTGTTCTCTTGCGATCTGCGAGTACTGCTTCTCGATCTTTTATTTCCTGTTTTATAGCCTCAATAAGCCCTTTTGCATTATTAATAGCAAGTTCTTCAAACCAATTAATCTCAGTTCCGCCCCACGAATCGGGTTCTTTTGCTAATCGTATAAAGTTATTAAGTGCTTCTTCGTGCTCTGCAAGCCCTTCTTTTAATTCTTTTAAAATTTCATCCATCTTTATGTATTGTTTAGTTTTTTATAGTAAGATTGTGTCGTTTAGCAAATTCCTCCAATTTTTTAGTCAGCAATCTCCCCATTTCGATCAGGCTCTGAGCCTCTGGTGAAAAAGTAGTAGTAGTATCTGTATTAGGAAGTTTTAACAAGATATGTTGTAAGTTACCATTGATTGTATTCAGACGAGAAAGACTCTCTTCATCCAATTCTCCCTTAGATTGATTCAAGACGGTATTAAAATTTTTAATTCCATCAACGAGCTTTTGATATTCCATATGTTTACTTTGTTTGATTTATATTTGTGGAAATATAAGAATTTTTCAACTAAAAAGCAAACATTTTTTACTTATTGATTGTAAGAGCTTTTAGGCAACTTTACTCCCTTTTTCTTGCTTTCTTCAAAACAATAGTCTATTTTTGGCAAACAGAAACATGAAAAATTTTAACCAACATATAATTATTAGCATTATTATTATTCCACCAGAAAGCATCTGTCGGAGTTGATCATTAATGCCTTATATCAACGAAAAGCTCTAACAGATGAAAATTTGTTAGAGCTTTTTTTATTTTTGTAACAAAATCTAGAAAATCGAACATTTTCATAAACTAAATTAATCGTGAGCAAGTATCAAGAGTATAAAAAATTAGACCTCCCTGGGATAGACCAACAAATGTTGGAATACTGGGAAAAGAATCAGGTCTTTGCCAAGAGTATGGAAGAACGCGAAGGCTGTCCTAGCTTTGTATTTTTTGAAGGACCACCTTCTGCCAACGGAAAACCTGGGATTCACCATGTTTTGGCACGTTCTGTAAAAGATACCTTCTGTCGATTCCAAACGATGAAAGGGAAGCTCGTTCGCCGTAAAGCGGGATGGGATACCCATGGTTTGCCTATTGAATTGGCTGTAGAAAAGAAATTGGGCATTACCAAAGAAGATATTGGCAAAAAAATCTCGGTAGACGATTACAATAGAGAGTGTAAGGAAACCGTGATGATGTACAAAGATATGTGGGATAACCTAACGCTCAAAATGGGCTACTGGGTGGACATGGAGAAACCGTACATCACTTATGAAAATAACTATATCGAATCGGTTTGGTGGTTATTACAAAAGTTATACAAAGATGACTTAATCTATAAAGGATACACTATCCAACCGTACTCACCTGCAGCAGGTACAGGGTTAAGCTCACACGAATTGAACCAACCAGGTTGTTATAAAGATGTTTCTGATACAACGGTTGTTGCTCAATTTAAAGCTAAAGACAATGCGGTATTGCCTCAAGGAACTTATTTCATAGCTTGGACGACAACGCCTTGGACATTACCATCGAACACGGCACTTTGTGTTGGGCCAAAAATCAACTATGTATTGGTGAAAACATTCAACCAATATACAGGCGACGCTATGCACGTTGTTCTAGCCAAAGATTTGGTCAAGAAACAATTTTCAGGAAAATATGCTGCTGCTAACGAAGAATTGACCTTGGATAACTATAATTTTGGCGATAAAAAAATCCCTTATGAAGTAGTCCAAGAATTTGTTGGTAAAGACTTAGTAGGCATCGAATACGAACAGCTACTCCCCTATACATTGCCACACGAAACACCAGAAAAAGCTTTTAGAGTAATCTCTGGTAACTTTGTAACGACAGCAGATGGTACGGGTATCGTACACATCGCTCCAACTTTTGGTGCGGATGATGCCTTTGTTGCAAAGGAATGGGATGTTCCGCCAATGTTGGTGATGAATGATGAAGGTGATTTGGTGCCTTTAGTAGATTTGCAAGGTAAATTCCGTCCAGAAATGGGTGAATTTGCAGGTATGTACGTTAAAAACGAATACTATGCGAAAGATGAAGCACCAGAGAAATCTGCTGACGTGCAAATTGCCATCAAGTTAAAAACAGAAAATAAAGCGTTCAAAGTAGAGAAATACAAGCACAACTACCCACACTGTTGGCGTACCGATAAGCCTGTTTTGTACTATCCGTTGGATTCTTGGTTCGTACGTGCTACTGCCAAGAAAGAGCGTATGTCAGAATTAAATAAAACCATCAACTGGAAACCTGCTACAACAGGTGAAAAGCGTTTTGGTGGTTGGTTAGAAAACCTTCAAGATTGGAATTTGTCGCGTTCTCGCTATTGGGGCATTCCATTACCAATTTGGCGTACAGAAGATGGAAGCGAGGAGCTTTGTATCGGTTCTGTAGCTGAATTACAAGCAGGAATCGACAAAGCCAATGAGGTTTTGGACTTGGATCAACAAGTGCCTAAGGATTTGCACCGTCCATACATCGACGATGTTGTTCTAGTAAGCAGCACAGGTCAGAAAATGGTTCGCGAAACAGATTTGATTGACGTTTGGTTTGATAGTGGTTCTATGCCTTATGCACAATGGCATTATCCATTTGAAAACAAAGAACTTATCGACAATGCTTTAAACGGCAATGGTGGTGAAGTTTCTTATCCTGCTGATTTTATTGCAGAAGGTGTTGACCAAACGCGTGGTTGGTTCTATACCTTGCATGCTATTGCAACCATGTGTTTTGATTCTGTAGCCTATAAGAATGTTGTTTCTAACGGGCTAGTATTGGATAAAACAGGTGCTAAAATGTCCAAATCAAAGGGCAATACTGTAGAGCCTTTTGAAACATTGAATACTTATGGTGCTGATGCTACTCGTTGGTATATGTTGACCAATGCACAGCCTTGGGATAATTTGAAATTTGACGAGGAAGGTTTGGATGAAACACGTCGTAAGTTGTTTGGAACCATGTACAATACGTACAACTTCTTCGCTACTTATGCCAATGTAGATGATTTTGATGGTTTGAACTTCGAAAACTTTAAATACGGTAAAGAAGTACCTTTAGAAAACCGTCCAGAAATTGATCGTTGGATTGTTTCTTTGTTAAATTCGTTGGTAAAAGAAGTTGATGAAGACTTTAGTAACTACGAACCAACCAATGCAGGGCGTAAAATATTTGACTTTGTAGACCGCCATTTGAGTAACTGGTACGTGCGCTTGTGTCGTCGTCGTTTTTGGAAAGGCGAGCAAAATGAAGACAAATTAGCGGCTTATCAGACCTTGTATCAATGTTTGGTAACCTTGTCTAAATTAATGGCTCCTATTGCGCCATTTTTCTCGGATTGGTTGTACCAAAATCTAAATGGTGCAACTGCAAAAGAAACGCATATTTCGGTACACTTAGCCTTCTTCCCAACTTCGGATGAAGCGGCTATTGACAAGACCTTAGAACAACGTATGAGCTATGCTCAACGCATTACATCATTGGTATTATCACTAAGAAAGAAAGAAGCCATCCGCGTACGTCAACCCTTACAAAAAGTGTTGTTGCCTGTACTCGATAAATCTTTCCAAGCACAGGTAGAAGCAGTTGAAGACTTGATCCTTTCTGAATTGAATGTCAAAGCTTTTGAATATGTTTCGGATGCTTCTGGTATTATCAAAAAAGGAATCAAGCCAAACTTCAAAACATTGGGTAAACGTCTTGGTAAACAAATGAAAGCAGGAAAAGCTGCTATCGAAGCCTTTACCCAAGCAGATATTGCGCAACTAGAACGTGCAGGAACCTATACCTTGGATTTGGATGGTACTGCCTTTGAATTGACTATGGAAGATGTTACCATCACTTCTGAGGACATCGAAGGTTGGATGGTTGCCAGTGATGCCGAAATTACAGTTGCATTAGATGTTACCTTAACGCCTGAGTTAATCGCAGAGGGTGTCGCCAGAGAATTGGTTAACCGTATCCAAAACTTGCGTAAAGACAAAGGTCTAGATGTTACGGATAGAATCGCATTAACGATTGAAAATCACGAAGCGATCACCAATGCGCGCACACAATTTAAAGACTACATCTGTGCTGAGGTATTGGCAACAGAATTGACCGTAGTTGATGCGCTTAGTACAGGCGACACGGTTGAATTTATCGACGATGTTTCGCTTAAAATGCAAATTGAAAAACGCTAGGAATTGTACCTAGTTTTTGAACATAAGAGTATGTCTAAAAATGGGCTATCGGAATTTTTTGATTTGACAATAAATCTAAAATTCTGATAGCCCATTCTCTTTTTAGAGGACTTCTCTTATTTCATCAATGCTTCTAGTTTTTCCAAACGCTCTTCCAATTCCTTTTGCTTGGCATCTTTTTGCACAATAACTGCTTGCTGTTCTTGAATTGCCAAGGTCAAATAGGCAATCATTTGTTCATAATTAACAATAGAATAATACGCTAAATTTTCATCATAACGAACCAATTCTGGCATGATTTCTTTCAATTCCTGCGCAATAAAACCTAAATGATTTTTTGTATTCGCAAGCTCATCTTCCTTGAGATTTTTACAAAAAGGATGCTTGTCAATATCCAAATCAAAACGAACAGGATTTAATGCCATTACTTTTGCCAATCCATCGCTCAATGGCTGAATATTTTTCTTCGTTCTTCTATCCGAAATTGTAAATTCTGAGTCTCTGTATAATTCTGAAAAATAACCATCATCAAAATAAGTTGTCGCATCACCACAACTCCCTTCATTGGCAACATTTGGCGCTAACAATCGACCATTTCCTGTATTACCATAATCTCGAATAGAAAAATAGTCGTTGTTTGCAGCAGGATGTATAGTCAACTCATGCCCTACATTGCCTGCCGTCCCTGCGCCCATCGTTCCTATTGGAGTAAAACCAATGTGTAACAAATTATCGTCATTCAACCCCATTTTCCACGATTCAGTTGTAGATTCGGTGTTCACAAATTCTAAATAAACTTCTCCATTATTCCCTGCTCCATCAAGATAATTGGATTGTAATCGTAAGGAAACATCATCACCAGATTCCAATACGGTCAGCGGTTCTGCCCCATTGGGAGCCACGAGATGCAGCTTATGCAATGGATTCACGGTTCCAATCCCTACATCACCATTGCCTTGAATAATCATTCGTATCGGCATAGTATTCCCTTGCGTTCTAGAATCAGCGGGATTGGTATTTCCTCCATTACCCGTTGTAAATGCGAGTCCTCCACCATAGTTGTTGGTTCCTGCGTCTACGAGTCCCAAAATTTGCCCTACAGACCATTTTTCTACTCCATTATTGGTTCTAAAATCCAATAGTGGTCCTACATAACCCGCATTGGCAACACCTTCGATAGAATTGGTAGTAGAGTGCTGTTGTTCTATAATTAATCCTGATATTTCGCTATCTAACGGGATGCCCGATGCCCCAGAATTTCCCTGTTGCCCTCCTACAATGTGTAGTTTTTCATCAGGATTAGCCGTTGCAATACCAACATTTTGAGCGAGTAAACTAGTTGAAAATAAAAAGGGAATTGCATAGAGTGTGTTGACAAAAAACGACTTCATTTTAATAGTATATAAATGGTTGTAATGAACATAAAAAATTCATTTTCAATAAATAATTAACACTTAAATATACTTCTTCAATAAGAATGGTTGTATTTTTTTTCATGGCTTAAAAACAGCATTCAATCTCCCCTAATTATCGTCTAATCTTTTATTAAACAGTCATTTAAAATATTTAAAAATCATATTTCTACGATTTCAATTTTAACACTTTACTTCCGCTGCCAAAGGTGAAATTAGAACATAACTCTCCATAGAATATTTAGACAAGCAAATAGGCACTGTATAATTATATCTTCTGTCCTTTTAGCATAGCAATTTTTGGCATAAAATTGCTATATTTGCTATAACTAACTAGCTTAACTGACGTGCGATCAGTATTATTAAGCAATCAACTATTATGAAAGTAACAGACCACTTTAAGGCAGCACAAGGAGAAACATTGATTTCTTTTGAAATTCTGCCTCCTCTAAAAGGAGGAAAAATCCAAAGTATTTTTGATACACTGGATCCTTTAATGGAATTTAATCCTCCATTTATTGATGTCACTTACCACAGAGAAGAATTTATCTATAAAAAACGTCCAAGCGGTTACTACGAAAAAGTAGAAATGCGCAAACGTCCAGGTACAGTCGGTATCTGTGCCGCTATTATGCACCGTTATGGTGTCGATGCTGTTCCTCACCTTATTTGTGGCGGTTTTAGCATGGAAGAAACAGAAGATGCCTTAATTGATTTGAAATTTTTAGGCATTGATAATGTATTGGTATTGAGAGGGGATGCCCGTAAATTTGAAGGCAAATTCATTCCAGAGCCGAATGGTCACGCCTATGCATTGGACTTGGTCAAACAAGTAGAAAATATGAATAAGGGAGCTTATTTGGATAGTACATTAACCAATGCTGAGCCTTCTGATTTTTGTATTGGTATAGCAGGTTATCCAGAGAAGCATTTTGAAGCGCCTAATATGGAAAGCGATATGCATTTCTTAAAGGAAAAAATCAAAGCAGGTGCCAATTACATCGTAACACAAATGTTCTTTGACAATAAGCATTATTTTGATTTTGTAGCGCAATGTAGAGCAGCAGGGATTGATGTTCCTATCGTTCCAGGACTAAAACCAATTACTAAAAAGTACCAATTGAACGCTATTCCTCGTCTATTCCATTTGGATATTCCTCAAGATTTATCAGATGCCCTGTTAGCTGCCAAAGATGCGGAAGCTCGACGCCAAGTAGGGATTGAATGGACAGTAGCTCAATCCAAAGAATTAAAAGCTGCCGGTGCTCCTTGTTTGCACTATTATACCATGGGGGATGTCACAACGATCAAGCAAATAGTAGAACACGTTTACTAAAAACGTTTCTTTATAAATAAACAATGCCGCTAATGAAAATTAATCACTAGCGGCGTTTTTATTTAGGACTCCTGCCCTTTTTTCTTTCTCCCTTCTGCAACAAATCGATAAGCAATTCCTAAGCGGACATGATTCATGTTGAATCCATAATTTAGGTTAATGTTTTCTCGTTTTTCATCAAAAGGATTATCAGGTATAATATTATAGACAGTTCTCGTATTGGTTATATTATATCCAATGCCAAATGAAGGCGTTACTTCGGCAAAGAATAGCCAATGATCCTTTAAGGCATAATTAAGCCCTAATACCGCATTTATTGTTGGAGTTATGCTATTAGTTGATGTCGTCCTTTCAAGTTCCGTTGAGCTTAAAAATTCTTTTTCCCATTCAAAGTTTCCTGTATAATAGAGACCGCCTTCTATTCCAAGAACAGCGTAAAGCGTTTTAAAAATCGGGATACGGCGTTCATAGCCTAATGTAGCGCCTATGGAGAAACTATGTACCGATTGATTTTCATTAATATCGAAACGATTATTTCCACCAACAAATAAAGCACTCATTCGGAATAAATTCTTTGTTGTTCCTTTTTTATAAACAACAGAAATGTTTTTACTTAGAGAAGCCATTAAACCTAATTCATGTGCATCGCCTTCAATCTGTGCATAGAATGTTGTACTGCTTATCAAAAATAGCAATAACAATAAATTTGTTTTCATAGTTATTTTAGTTTTAGTTTAAAAAAAATCCTTGCCAACATCTATCGTTGACAAGGGCAAATGTATATTTCTATTTGCTTATATTCTACTAAGGTAATGTTAATAGAACCTTATATAACGGTTTACTAATGCTCTGTTAAAGCCATTTCTTTTTTCTTATCCGCCTTTCTTAACACCTCTTTTCCACCATTACTAAACTGGTAATTAACGTATAGCATGGCTCCTAACAACAGCAATCCACCTGCTTGATGTAAGACACCCAACAATAACGGAATTTGACCAATACCATTCAATAAAGTAAATATTCCCAAGGTTACTTGAGCAATCAACAATAACATTAAAATCGTACTTCCCCTCGCTAAAGCTTTAGATTGGTGTATGCGGCGAACATATAGATAAAAGATTGGAATCAAAAAGCACAACAAATAAGCGGTACTTCGATGCAATAACTGAATTAATGCCGCGGCAAAACCTGCGCCTTCAGCGGAGTTGTAATGCTGCATATTTGCCCAAGTCCATTTAGATTGATCTTTGAGTACATCTGCAATCCAAATCCACGATTGGTCAATGGTTGATACTTCCATATGTGGGAAATGATTAAAAATCAATCCCGCCTTAATTCCTGCCATTAAACCACCTAAAATAATTTGCAAAGCAATAACCGTTGTAATGCGCCAAGCAAACGTACGTAAACGTTTATTGTGGCTGTCTTGCGTTTTGGGTTGTATAACATGCAAGGTTACCCACCATAGATAACCAAAGACAATAGTAGCTAAACTCAGGTGTATTGTCAACTTGTAGCCATTAACCCAAGCAAACTCTGGTGTATCGAGCCCAGATTTGACCATAATCCATCCAAAAATGGCCACTAAAACGGTTAAGCCCACTACTCTACCCAAACGAATCATTAAGGCTTTAGAAAGCATTTTTCGCCTCCAAAAAATAAGGAATGGAATCAAGAAAACAAAGCCCATTGTACGCGCCCACAAACGATGGAAATATTCCCAAAAAAAGATAAATTTAAATTCATCCATTGGAATTCCATTGGGATAAGCAGCCCCTGACCATTTCATTTTTACTTGACCAACAGCGTGTTCCATATATTCTAAGCGTGCATTTTCCCACGCTTCTTCGCTTAGTGGTGGTATAGTTCCCTGAATAACAGCCCATTCTGTAATAGATAATCCAGAATCGGTCAATCGAGTAATTCCTCCAATAACAACTTGGAAGAAAACCATAACAACACCGATTAGCAACCAAACTTTGACAGATTTGTCAAATCCCTTTGTTTCTTCAACCATTTCTTTCTTTTAATATTCGATCAATTTTAGAGCGTATTTAAATATACACTCATTTGCACTTCCTAAAAGGCAAATTTTCTTTCCTGCAAAAATACAGTCCAAGGAGGCTTCTTAAAAGAATATGGCAGTAGTTCCTCCCTATTTAGATACAATCTAAATGCAAAAATAGAAATTCTTGTTTCTTCTTTCAAAAACAATTTTTTGTTTTTCCGTTTTAAGAATTTCAATGGCTCTATTTATAATAAATTATAAAAAAAAAAATTTAAAAATTAAAAAAGCCTTTCATTATCATGCTGTGGATAAGTGGATAACCCTACTAAACAAATTATATTAATATCTATTTATAGGCTATTCACAAAAGTTATCAACTTATCCACATAACTTATCCACATATAAGTAGGCTTTTTTACAAGTTTTTATAGATTTACGCACATGAAAGAACCAAAATGTGGATAACTTAAGAGTTACACACATATTTTTTTTACTTTACGCACCTATGTGGATAGCAATGTGTGTAAACCCCAAGTAATCCACAAAAATAAGGAATTTACATCGCTTTTTTATATTAGTTTATTTTTTGTGTGAATAAAGTGTGCATAAAGTATAGGGTTATCCACACTTATGCACCAAACCCCTGTGGATAACTTGATTTTTTATTCATTCTTTATCAGCTTTTTACACATTTTGAAAAATCTATGTGGATAAGTGAGGTGAATCAATTTGTTTTTCTTGATCTATACAAATTTGTTGAGAAGTATTACTATCATTTCTTAAAGTTTTTGTTTACTTAAGAGTGATTTTGACTTTTATTGAGGTAAAAAGCAGGAATGTTGACTATTTGTGGAAAACTGTGGATAAGTATGTGCGTAACTTACTCTCCAAATTTTAAGAGATTTATTTTTTGTGCTTTTTTGTGAATTTTTGTATTTTTTGAACGCAAAAAAGTGACTTATTTGTATTTTTATTATTTGTAGGTCTAGTTTTAAACAGCTATATTGTGAATAACTGTATTGTATGTGGATAACTTTTTAAATAATGAAAATCACTTGTTGATAAAAATAAAGAAGTCTTTTTCTCAAAAATTTAAAATAAGCATTATATTTGCAAGTTACTTTTGCAAAAAAGGCCAACCACATCAATTTGTTTTACTCCTAAACTAATTAATAAGCATCCATGCCCACTCGTTTCTCATTCTCGGCTTCAAAAGAAAAAATGAAGCGCCAATTCAATTTAGATATAAAAAAAGAGTTGCAACAAAGCTTTAATATTGGAGCAAATCAAAACGCCTATATTCTTACCAATGAATCGCTCGAATTACAAATTTTTCGATGGGGGCTTATTCCGCATTGGGCAAAAGATAAAGCTGTAGGAACAAATTTAATCAATGCTAAACTAGAGGGAATTGGGAGTCAATTGTCGTTTCGTTTGCCTATACGCCAACGTCGTTGCTTAGTTTTTGCAGACAGTTATTATATATGGCGAAAGGAGGGACGTGATACACAGCCATACCGAGTTCAATTGAATACAGGAGATTTAATGACTTTTGCAGGAGTTTGGGATGTTTGGTTGGATCAGAACGGGCAATCTTATAGAACCTTTTCTATTATTACGACACCTGCTAACGATAAGTTACAAAAATTAGGTGTTACGCGTATGCCTGCGATTATCGAAACAGGAGCTGAACGCACTCAGTGGCTAGGAGAGCAGTCGCTACCCAATGCGCTTGACTTATTAACAACTCTTGAGGATAATTTGATTGACTTTTATCCTGTTAGTGAGGCGGTGAATAGTTTGGACAATAACTATCCTGAATTGCATAAGCCTGTAGATGCAAAAAGCTTATAATAACAATAATTATAAGAGTGTGTTTAAAAATTATGTTCTTCTAAGCCAAGGGCTTATGCGAAGATGTTCCAATTTTAGGAACTAGCAAAGCTCTTTTTGTAGTTTGAAGATAAGCGTTAGGCGTCCTCTAAGCTCTTATCTTATCCTCGTTGTTGTTTGCCAGATAAATATTGTTTGGACTCTCGTTGCCAAGTAGCAGCATTATAGTGTCTTACATAACTTGGATTAGCATTTTTCAGAATACGAACAATTTTACTTGGCTGAATTTTCATTAAATCATTAAAGGTCATAATATTAGCTTGATTCAAGACATCTTCTACTTTGGGACCAATACCATTAATAAGTTGCAAATCATCCTTTTCTGTTTCTTTTGTAGAAGTTGAAGTTTTCTTTACTTCATAAGTTCTACTAAAAGCCTTTTCATTCATAGCAAAAAAAGCAGCAATTTTAGTAACGACTTCTTTGCTTATATTACGTCGATAATTGAGTATATCGTTAATAAGTTGTCTCGATATACCAATTTTCTTAGCAAATTCAGATTGCCCCAGTTGATGTTCTTCTAGTAGCGAATGCAATAACTCGACAGGATTTAAAGCAACGTATGTTTGTTCCATAACTCTATTGTCGTAATTCTCAATGAGAACCTCTAGCAATTCAATTTCATCAATGTTCGCATCGTAATCATCCATGACTAGTTTTTCATGAATATTACAGTAGGTATTGTATTGCTCAAGAGAGGCTATTTTTTTGTACTTTAATGCTTTCATAATTAACTAAACATATCTATTTCACAAACATCTACTTGGTCATATTCAGAATGTGTCCCAATAAATCTAATATATAGTATTACTTTTTTGTGAATGAATAACCACAAATTAGTCTGTAATCATTTCCTCCTACATTGAAAATAACTCTATTGTGCTCACAAGTCACAATGTCAGCACTTCCAAAGGTTTTTTTTATATCACTTGGCGTTTCCCAGTTAGCATATTGTAATCTATCATAAAAGCTTTGGAAAGCGTTCATCATCTTTTTATTTCCCTTACAATGTTTTACAACGTTCGCCCATTTAAAAATCTTAACTTTCATTGTCTACAATACAAATATAATACAAAAATCTTTTGTACGCAATATGCGTACATTAGGTATATTGTTAAAATTACTAAAAAGTGACATAAATATACTATTAATTTAGAAGTGTTTTGGTTTTTATGTATTACTCCTTCTTTAACTCAACAATGAATGCTGCATTATACCACAAATTACAACTCCCACTTATTATATTTAGGCACTAAAAATAAAAAGGTTATATTTGCTTGCTCAATTAGTAACCTACCTTTTTATACTATATTATAATATAATACAAACCTAATCATGGCTGATATTCAAAACTTAGAACGTATGGCTACACAAGTACGTCGCGATATTATTCGTATGGTACATGCTTGTCAAAGTGGTCATCCAGGAGGCTCATTGGGCTGTGCAGATTTTTTCACTGCATTGTACCAAGTAGTAATGGATCACAATCCTTCCTTTAATATGGATGGGAAAGGAGAAGATGTTTTCTTTTTATCAAATGGACACATTTCACCTGTATGGTACAGCGTGTTGGCGCGTTCAGGCTATTTTCCTGTAGAGGAATTGGCTACTTTCCGTTGTTTGAACTCTCGTTTGCAAGGACACCCTGCAACACATGAGAAATTACCTGGTATTCGCGTAGCTTCTGGTTCTTTAGGACAAGGACTTTCAGTAGCGTTAGGAACAGCATTGGCTAAGAAGTTGGAAGGAGATGACAAGTTAATTTATGTATTAACAGGAGATGGGGAGTTACAAGAAGGTCAAATTTGGGAAGCAATGCTATTTGCTACACACCAGAAAGTTGATAATGTAATTGTTACGGTAGATTGGAATGGACAACAAATCGATGGACCTAATGATGAAGTATTGACGTTAGGTGATTTGGAAGCTAAATGGGTATCATTTGGTTGGGATGTTGTACATATGGATGGTAACAATATGCAAGCTGTTGTAGATGGTTTTGCTGCTGCAAAAGCAAAAACAGGAAAGGGCAAACCTGTTGTAATTTTGATGAAAACAGATATGGGGCATGGTGTTGATTTTATGTCAGGAACACACAAGTGGCACGGAAAAGCACCTAATGATGAGCAAGCAGAAATCGCTTTGGCTCAGTTAGAAGAAACATTAGGAGATTATCCGTTATAAAATCAATTGCTCAAATTTTCTAGTTACTTAAAAATTAAAAACAATGCTTAAAGATATAGTAAGTACAGGCAAAAAAGCAACCCGTGACGGTTTTGGCGATGGACTGTACGAAGCAGGAAAAAAGAATCCTAATGTAGTAGCACTTTGTGCAGATTTGGTAGGTTCTTTGAAAATGAACAAGTTTATTGATGAGAATCCAGAGCGTTTCTTCCAAATGGGAATTTCTGAGGCAAACATGATGGGTGTTGCTGCGGGATTGGCTATTGGAGGTAAAATTCCTTTTACAGGAACTTTTGC
>Ga0163111_10000883_pt1 | contig 18137 bp, 16 predicted proteins | sample CRUFie1St18metaG_FD_109645 | JGI IMG/M metagenome (GOLD analysis project Ga0163111, IMG submission 109645) | Marine microbial communities from the Costa Rica Dome - CRUD Field 142mm St18 metaG | ecosystem: Environmental > Aquatic > Marine > Oceanic > Photic zone | place: Costa Rica: the Eastern...
TAGAGTTTTGCTAGTAAAAGCGGCAACTGAATACACTCCAACTTTTGGACAGGCTTTATCAGATACGTTATCTGCAATATATTTAGCAAACTCATCTTTGTATGCGTTGTACAAACAAACTTTCAGAATCGACTTATTAGTTTTAAAAAAGCGCAAGCTTTTAGCTGCCTGTTGACTGTAAGTATCATCAAAACCCATAGTATCAGTACCTAATGATATTGCAGCTGAATTACGCTCACCAATAGCCTTAGCATTTAAATCCAGGTCAATTATCATCTCTTGTTTAATGTTGTAATAGCTATAAGCTACTATACTAATTACCGTAAGCAATACAGATATCGCACTAATTGTTATGATAATTAATGTAAGGCGATTTTTTATGGATGTATTAGCTAAAATAGACATCTTTATCAGTAATTAAACTATCTAATAACTTTACCGGCATTCTCAAGTAGCAGTGGGTTTACTGATAAACCAGCCTCAGAGAGTTTTTTAACATTAACAATATAGCTCAGTTTACCTCTTATTTCACTAAATTCAACCATTCCTCCACTGGCAATAAAATTAGGCTCATCACTTATAGTTAAACATTTTTTTGCTTTGGCCTCAATCAATAGCTGTGGCACGTCATTTTGCTCAAACATCGATATATAAATTACGTCACATTGACCTACTGCACCTGGCCTAATGTTTTCAATTAATTTGATATCCCCATTAGCTTTGTTACGCTCCACAATAGCCTGCATAGCCCTACCAAAAGGGTTGGCACCAGTAATACATAGGTTTACGTCACCATTTAAGTAACCATCTGGCCACTGAGTAAAACGTAACAAGTTATTTATGTAAGCTGCCTTTAGGTATTTTTCTTTGCTGGTTTTACCAGCAATTGTAATATCAGCTGATATTACAAACAGCATAAAAATAGCCATAAATATGCTGCATATATGTTTATTTAACCTAAACATTTTGTTCCCTTATCGTTTTTTTATAATACAGTATCGAGCTGAAGTCCCCATGATTATAGTGCATTAGGCTTGAGCTGAGGCAGCTTCTACCCATAGTTGTACCACCTGTCAAACTAATTATATCAATTGGTGTTTTCATTTCCTCTTTACTTAGAGCTAAGTAGTTAACAAAAAGTTAACCACACCTATAAAATTAAAAACGGTAAGTAATTTTTCCAAATACTGAGCGCTCTACCTCTGCTGGATTGTGATATGTACCACCATTAAATTCTTGATGCTCAGGATCAAATAAGTTTTGCCCTGTTATATCAATTGAGAAATTCTCATTTGGTAACCATCTTAAGGTAGTGTCAAAACGGAAATATTTATCTACGTTATACAACTCTAACTCATCAACATAATAAAAATAATTATTAAGCTTTAGGCCATAACCTAAATTAAGGTTAGATGTCAGACTTAGCATGTTTTGTGGTGTGCCTTTTTCTTCTACTTGTACAACAGATGCAAGACTATTAGTAAACACATCTATATCAATTTTAATAAATGAATAGTTTAGCCCTAAACGCCAGTTATCATAAGGGCTATATTTAGTAGCAATCTCAAAGCCATAAATATCTGCCTGTGCATCGTTATCTGTGTAAAATGATGCAATAACGTCTGGATAGAAAGGATCATTCGCCCCCGACTCAAGTGTACGTAGCCCTTTATAATGATTATAAAAACCTGACAAATCAACACTTAGATCGTTATTTGGGTTAATTCTATAACCGATTTCATACGCAGTCATATCCTCTGAATGGTAGCTGTCGTTACCATGTAATCCTACATATAAACCAGGCCCCACAGCAGAAAACACCTGTGTTACTATTTCTTCATTGATTGTAGGTGTACGATTTGCTCTCGAATATGCAGCCCAAAGAGTTTGCTTATCATCTACTAACCATGACAAACGAGCGCTAGGTTGAAACTCAACACCATCCATATCATTACGCTCTACCTTTGCACCGAGTGTTAAATATAACTCATTATCCAGTAGCTCTATTCTATCTTGAACAAAGGCATTGAAAAGCTTTCTAGAATCAGTATCATTTTTATATCTAATAAGGTTTGAATCTCTTAAATCAGTGTATATATGCCTGAATCCTACTCCCCAGATAATCTCATGATCATCAATAGCATTGTAATTATGCTGTAAGTCAAAATCTACAGTATGAATATCATAACCTATTAATGCAGGACGCATATCACGCTTATTGAAATCATAATAAACCTGTAAGTCTGCTATGGACTCATTACCTATAAAATATTTAAATTTTGATAAACTGTGAAAAGACTCTAAATCATTTTCATTATTTATCTCCGTTGTAAACGGGGCCATACCGCTAGGTGTATTATCATAATCTTGTTGCTGCTTACCTTTTTGGTAATGTGCTTGGGTAGACCACTCTAGGTCAGTCATTATTACTCCCTCATACTTAAATCCAAGCATTGCATTTTGGGATTCATCATATTTTTCATCACCGTTTAGATCAATACTAGTATCCTTTTGATAAAACTTACCATATACGCTTAAATAATCATCGTCATCTAAATCAATACCATACCTAGCCTCTGTGACTATACGATTTTTATTTCCCATACCAACAGATGCGTAACCACCTAATACATCCTGTGGCTGTTTAGTAATTATATTTATAACACCGTTTACAGCATTAGCACCCCACATAGTTGCACCAGGACCACGTATTACCTCTATACGCTCTATATCATCTAGTATTATATTATGCTCATCCCAAAATACACCTGATATTAATGGATTATAAATAGTTCTACCATCCATTAGAACTAGCATTTTATTAGCAAAATCACGTGCAAAACCACGTGCCGATACAGCGCTACGACTAGAATCAATCTGTGCCACTTGCATACCTGGTACTAAACGTAAAAGTTCAGTTATGTTTTGGTAGCCTGTATTTTGTATTTCCTCTGCAGTAATAACCGTTACTGCTGCCGGAGCTTCAAATGCATTCTCTACTCTTTTAGAAACAGACGTCACCTGTATTTGTGCCAACTCTGCCGGTGACATTTCAAATAACTCCTCATAATATAATGAGTCTGCTACAGCCGGGGAAGCACTTAACAAAGTGGTTCCAATTAGTGAACTTAAAATTTTTTTCATATGACCCTCACGTAGAACATTACTACAGAGTCAAATTACACAGTAATAGTTAACAAACAATTAACACTAAAAAACACCCAACTTTGTACACAAAATTATCTGTTAGTGTGATAATTAAACCGCAACAGCTTTTTCTTTCCCCTCAAAAAACATCACTTTCTTCACTGCAGTTAATTTTTTAATAAAACTTTGACTCTCTGTAAAATCTATAAAACCAACTAATGCGTTAATTTTAGAATAAGCAATAAATTCTGAATTATTAAAAACGTATGCGTCTCGGCCAAGAGCCTGTAATGACTTTCTATATATATCCATATGCTCTGGTGTACATACAAAAAATATCCCTGATACACCAGACCTCTCAACAACTGTAGTTAACTCTACAACCATTTTTCTTACTACTGAGAAGTGGCGATATTCTGGCATTAAAACAAATTTTGAATACTCACCAAATTTAAAATGTGACAAACCAATATCTTTAGCAATTTTATTTATATTCAAGCCATAATAATTCAATGGCAATCCATTTTTACTATTGAAATAGTTAATTCTTGCCCCACCAATGACGGTCACACCATTCTTTACTGTTAGAACCTTTCCTGTATCATCAAATTCATCACTTATATTAGCAACCTCACCAACACCGTAAAACTCATCATACATACGCGACCGTATCCTGTAATATTGCTCTAATTCAACGGGGTTATCAGTAAATTTATAAGTGATATTATGATAAAACTTCTTAGAACGGCTAAATCTTGCCTCCAATTCCTGATCACTACCAGGATTATAAATGAAGTGGTTACTTAACAAATTAGAATCCTGTAATTCTTGCAGTGGCTTTTTTATATCTATAGCTGGCTTTAATCCTCTCATAATACTCCCTTAGTTTAAGATCCTAAATGCTGTATTAACCATTTATTAACTAACTTGCAATAGTTTTATGCAATTTTTACGTGTATCGGGCCAAGATGTTGCAATCTTGCCACCTTTTAAAGCCTAATAACCTTCTGTTTTACATACATAATTCCTACAAATACAGTAGTGTAAATAGTTAACTAATCTTAATCATTGATATCCAAAAAAAACTACTCTAAGAGCATATAATTATGTTAATAAAAATAAAAAACTTACAATGCCAGGGGGTTATAGGCATCCATGAGGAAGAAAGAAAGGCCCCTCAACCTATTATAGTTAACATGGAAATAAACTATAACTCACGCCAAGCCGCAAAAAGTGATAATATTGATGAAGCTGTAGATTATGACGACATCTGTAAACAAGTTAGTAAAATAATATCTGACTCAAAATTTAATTTGTTAGAGACACTAGCGGAAACATTAGCTGATAAAATCACTCAAGATAAACGCATAAAAAAACTACAAATAGAGCTAGATAAACCTAACGCTATTGATAATGCCGCAAGCGTATCTATTACACATTTTGTAGTACCAAGATAAAATCTTATTGAAAAATACTACATTATAGTACAAATATCTGGTGAGGTATTTAGTATTATTATTATTTTGTATAGCTTGTGGTGGTACCAAAATACCTGCTGTACTCCCTATACAAACAAAGGATAAAGATTTAAGCTGCCGTGAGATCATCCTAGAAATACGTGAAGCAACGCAGTATAAAAAAGCGGCTGAACGTCATACATCACCAGGCCTGAGGACTTTTCTAGCTCCGTTAGGCTATATGTACACACTTACCAGCGCTAATGAGGCTATAGAGGCATCTAATGAGCGCATTACTTACCTAAATGATATATCTGCCCTTATAGGTTGCAGCAATAAAAGCGTTGTAAAGCAAATAGATCGCCCAGCCCTAATGCGTGGGCATACATTTAGTGGTGGCTTCCCTACCCCGCAGCCTTTATATAGGCCATATTAATGGATGAAGCACAAATAATAGCAAAATATTTTGCCCCTATTGCCGATAAATCAATTGGCCTTGGCTTAAAAGATGACGCAGCTGTGCTAAATAAATACATAATTAGCACAGATTTACTTATCCAAAACCTGCATTTTTTTGGTACAGAATCTGCACAAGATATAGCCCGCAAGGCGTTACGGATCAATTTATCAGACATAGCAGCTATGGGTGGAGTGCCAAAATATTACCTTATGTCATTAGCTATACCAAATAGCACTGACGAGGACTGGCTGCATAATTTTAGTACTGGCTTAGATTTTGATAACAAAGAATATAGAGTAAAGCTAATAGGTGGTGATTTAGTAATATGCAATGCCCCAATTACCATTAGCATAACTATATTTGGTGAGTGTGGTAACCCCATTAAAACTAATACAGCGCAGCTTGGTGACAATATATATGTAACTGGCAATATTGGTGATAGCGGCTTAGGCCTGCGCATATTACAAGGCAAGTTAAATGCCCCAGCTTGGGCACAACGCCAGTTGATAGCTAGCTATCAACTACCCTCACCTGCTGTAAATATTGCACCGCAAATTGCTAAATACGCTAACGCCATGACAGACATAAGCGATGGCTTAAACATAGATTTATGGCAAATTTGTAAAAACTCTAGCCTTGGTGCGCAACTAGATAGCAATACAATACCTATTAGTAATGCTGCTAATGAGGTTATAAATAGTAACCAAGCTAAAATTACTGACCTTTTAGAATATGGTGATGATTACCAATTAATCTTTACGGCCCCCGCTGATAAGCATGATGATATTATGAAATGCGCTACTATTAATCATAATATTACTAAAATTGGGCAAATTATTGATTCACCACAACTGATTATTGATAATAAAGAGATAAAAATTAAGGGCTATAAACCAAAACTTGCTGGGTAGTGTTAATGACGGCCAGTAAGCTGGGTTCTGTCAGTATTATAAAATACTGTAGTAATCATTCATCTACGGTTATTGTTACCAACAACCTCTAGCGCCTTACCCGCAGCTTAAAAGTAGTGGATTATTTCTACCGCTGGCAAGCCAGCATAAGCTGCCTATTTAGGCTTTCTCCTGCAAGGGTTTACATGGCTTTTACTGTTACCAGTAAAACGGTGGGCTCTTACCCCACCTTTTCACCTTTTCCTGATGTGGTATCAGGTAGTTTATTTCTGTTGCACTATCCCTAGGGTTACCCCTGGCGGTGGTTAGCCGCTTGCAAAAATCCATGGAGCCCAGACTTTCCTCCTACTCTTAAAAAAAGCAGGCGATTACTCGGCCGTCTTAATGATTATAACAATAATATACAGATTAACAAGAGGGAGGGATTAATACTAAAGTAGTAACCAGTTGATATAGCTAAATATAAAAATCTAATAAAAAATTATATACCGTAAAATATACCGTATTATTATTTGGCTTGATTATAATTGCTTACCATAATTTTACTTGCTCTGAGATACAACTTCCGTAGTTATTTCCAGGCCGCAAACACCACCTTTGTTAGCTTGTCTATAAGAGCAACCTATTCTCGTAACCTCACGATTAAAATAATCTGCGATTCTATCCATATTATTACTTTTTAATAAAAGTGATATTGAGTGTAAATCATCTAAAAAAAATCTATTATTATTAGCTTATTGTTCTTTGGCTGCTATCGTGTGTTCAGAGTAACCTAAAACACTAGCCAATCCTGAACGTTTTAAACCTAATGCCACCTTTCTTACATTTTCAACTAATTCTCCTATCGTTTTAGGTTGTTTAGAAGTTAATTGATTAATTAAATTAGGAAAATCCTGGTTGGTTATTCTGCTGTACTCTTTTCTAAAATAATCGGCAACTTCAGGCCTATTAAACTTAAGCCTAATTAGGCTTTCTAATTTTATAATATCATCATATGAAATAGGGGCTTTTCCTCTTTCTTTATGTGATATAGTCGACTGATGATATGATAAAGTCTCTCCCAACTGTCTACTATCCATATTTAAACCATATATTCTTACTACTTTAAATAAGCTTCCTAAGCTTTCTGGCTTTTGTTCTTCTAGGGATGCAATATTATAACTTCTGATAGCCTTCTCAAATCTTTGGCCTAGAGATGCATAACCTAGATTGCTGAATGCGGATACAATGTCATCATGATATTCTGGTAGAAATCTATGAGAAACTCTTTGACGCCACTTTAATAGTGTCGAATATCTTACACCTACGAAATCACTAAACAATCGAAGTTTTATACCTGAACTATCAAGAGTTTCTCTCAATACTTTGCCATGAAAGTCGTTTATGTATCTTGGTATCGATGTTGCAGTCATTTAAAAATAGATTTTAGGCACAGCACAAAACATTAACATAAATTAATTAACAGGCTATTAATTTGTGGAGCAACCACCCCACTCGTTTACCATAAATCAGTGTAAATCTATTAGCCTATATAAGCATGTGAGCCTGTATATTGCCCTCTACTACCTATACCATGCATTACATCTACATCACCCGATACTATAGCCTCTGGCACAGCTGGCTGATATGGCTCAACCTCTTGTACTCTTGTAAAGGTAGTTTTATCAAACAATCTCTGCCTACGGGCTTGCATACGTGCTAGCCTCTCAGCATTGCCAGCCTCTACCTGTGCTTGTGCTATAGCCTGGCTAGGGTAATGCTGCGCTTTTGGTAGGGATTCCGTAATCTCCGTATGTACATGATGATCAGGGTAGGCTTTAAAATATTCATCTATTATTTTATCTCTATCTTCATCAGAGATATTACCTTTTAATACAGCTGGTTTATTAAACAGCCTGTTAATTACCTCATCTCTATGTAACCTTTGGTTAAACTCCGTTACACCTTGGTTTGCAGAGCGCTCAAATTCATAAAGCTCTTTGAGCTCCCTACCTAGTTCTGGGTTTAGCTTGGTTACATTTTCAATTAGTAGCTGCGTATCATCTAGTTGCTCTAAGGTTAGCAAATCAGGTGTTTTTGGCTTTAGGCCTTTACCCTTTAGCTTTTCACCCTTTCTATTTGTATATTCTGCTTCAACAAATTCTGCAGCACCATGCCTAGTTTCTGCCAAATCAGAAAACATTTGGTTTAATGCTCTACGAGTTTTGGTGCTCTCCCAATCTAACCTGGCAGATGCAACTATGGTATCTACTATATCGCTAGTACTAGGTTTTTTACCTACATGGTCAGGATGTGTACATTGCTCAATAAAATCTGCTAGTTCTTGTTTTTCAGCCTTTGTTAACTTTGACAACTTACCAGCAGAAAAAGTTTTAGTTTCACCGTCATTTGCTGTTAGGGTTATTCGCACCACTCCTTTATCATCTACTGCACGGGTAATCTCATTTATACCGGTTGAGTAAGATACATTTTTCCAGCCATTATCAGGGTGGAAGCCAACTATTCTATCTAATGATCTATTCACCATATCCTGTGCGGTAGGTGATTTTAGATAGTACTTAGCAGCATTAAGGCGACGCTCAGGTGTTGTGATTCTACCCATATTATCAGCAAACAAGGTATGATGTGAGGCCGCAGCTTGTAAATGTGGCTGGTTAAAATGCGCCTCCATTAATAAACCGTAACCAATTGCACGCGTACCAAATACACCGGTGCCAGAGCCAAGCCTTACAGGCGGGCGGGCAGCGTATTTGTATACAGCTAATGCTTTTAGTTTTAAAGTTTCTATAGCTGTAGAAAACTCACTACTTGTATATAGCTCACGATATGATGCCACACGTTGTTGGCTGTTTTGTTTAAATATCTCCTGCTCTTGCGGGCTTAGTTTGTCACGAAAATTCAGGCGATTACCTAAATTAACTAATGATGCAACTCTGCGTATAGCATTGGTAACGACCTCTAAACCCATAATTGCTGCTGCATGCACAACACGAATCTGATCACGTTGGGCTGCAACGGCGGCCTCTGTCTCTTGCATTTGTAGGCCTTGACGGGTTTGAATAATAGCTTGCTTAACCTGATCACGGTGGGCTGCTGTACCATTACCCTTTTTCTCTGTACACATTACACCATGAGATGCCCCTATAATAATAGCATCCTCCATTGCTGTAGCGTATTCAGGGCCAAAACCGGCACCGGATGATTTGTTAGAATCACTACCCGCACCCATAATAACCATGGCTTGCTCTAGGGTTAAGTCTAATATGCTGTTAATATCAAACTCATCACTGCGGTATTTTTGGAGTACTGTTTCAGCGTAAATTAAATAATCCTCTAATTCTACACCGTTAAATCTAGCACGCTCTGCATAGAACTCTCTTACACTAGCAAACTTAGTTTGGCCTGAATTATCTTTATCAACCCTTTTTAAATGGCTAGGTGGCTTAGCCTTTGAGCGCATACCATTATAAGCTTTAAAATGCTCATCAGATAATGCGTCATTTAATATTTTAGGGAATGCTCTAATATCATCAGTATACTCAACTAATGGGTCCAGCTCGGGTAGATGCTCTGGCAATGGTGGGTTACCATTTTTAGTCATTAAAAGCTGATACATCATTATATTTTGCAAATCCTCGGCTGAGGAATTTTCAGCATTTAACTGGCGCTCTACTCGCCCTTCAGAATATATACACTCTTGAGTAATCCATAACATACTCCAGGTGGCATACTCCTCTTTTAACTCTTTGGGGCTTAAACCTGTACGTGTGCCATTATCAAACTCATCATAGATTCTTTCAATACCACGCTTTTTTCTACGTAAAGAGGTTTGGATATATGTTCTTATATCGTTAGCTAACTCATCATTTTTATAACCTCTTTGAGGGTCAAATAATAACTCTATAACATCTTTTGAGCTAGTAAGCTTAGCTGGTAATCTATCGCCAAACTCTTTATTTAATAATTCCAGTATGTGCTCTGTACCATCAGCATATACGCCACGGTTTTGGCGGTGAGTAATACGTTGAGATATATTACCATAAGTGTTTTGCTTTACACGTAAAGCGTCGATAGCGGCTAGTGGGCTAGTGTCTCCATATATGTCATTTTGTTTTACATTTCTTACATTATCTAAGCCTGCTATATCCCTTAACCTACCAGCAAACTTTTCTACGCTCATAGGCTTGGTTTCTTCATGATCTATGTAATCTTGCCTTAAATTTGCAATAAGCTTTGCTAATTCAGGTGGATGCTTAGCTGGAACAAAAACTTTCTTTGTTGACCCAAAATCATCTATTATTGGATTAAGAGGAACCTCAATCCACCTATCTTGAGAGTCACGCTCTAACCTATCACAAAATTCGTCAAATTTACGTCCTAAATCTTCTCCACCTCCATATGCGCTTTCAGGTGTATCGTTACTAAGATAGTAATCTTTAACGGTTTCAAACAAATCTCTAATTGTTTGTTCAACTTTTTCTCTTTCATGAGAGCCTTCTCTAAGTTGTATAGCTATTGCAGCTAAATCCTCAATATACTGCATGTTAATGGCACGTGTACCCATTAATATGCCTTCACGCAGTGTTTTATACCACATTTGCGGTTTATCATCATTATCAGCAGGTGACCAAGCCTGATTACGTGTGCTGCTTGAAGATGCAGCTACCACAGCCTCGCGTGCGTCTGGATGCTTATTAATATCTATACCAAATATATTTTGTGCAATACGTGCCAAACCAACTGTATCCTGTGACACACTATGATATATATGACGAGATTGTCTAACACCCATCGCCATCTCATTAGTTATAGTAAAGCCTTTTTCAGGCGGTATATTTACTACCGTAGCGTATGAGTCTATCCTTGCTAAGGCTCCTTTATATACTTCTGGGTGTAATGTTTCTAATTTATTAGCAAACTCTTCAGGGGTTATGTTATCATCCAAGTCTTGCATGGCAGCACCGCTTAAAAGCCCGTGCATTTGCTGATGTAGGAAATCCACTAGATTTGCCTCTATATCCATAGTTAATGGGGCGACAGTAAGTGTAGGGTGAGGAGTTTGGTTATAAGTAAATGATGGAGTGTTCTCTAAATGCTGGCAAAACTCAAGCAACCACTCTTTACGAATATTATAAGGTACATCATTTATATTTTTATAATTGTGCTCTTTAAGCTTTGCCAAAGTAAATTCACGAGCTAAATTTTCTATCGACGGAGCTCCTACATCTAACTTTGCATCCTTTTGTGTGGATAGCACATAAGCAGCACCAGTATATGTACTAGCAAGCTTTTGTAGATGATAATCCACCACATGTTGTGCTTTATCTTTTAGCTGTAATGTACTTGCACTACGCTTCTGTAACTCTTGTAAAACTTTATGAACAAAGCTTGCACTTTGAGAAATAACTTGCGGATTATCTACCATTTCTTACTACCCATGATTGTTATTAACAACTTTCAATAGTGCATCATATAACACAAAAGTTAACAAATGGTAACAAAATTGCAGTAAAAACCACTTTTTATTACCTAGAATTAACCGATAAAATTTTTAGCTAGTAATGGCGGAGAGGGAGGGATTCGAACCCCCGGTGCAGTTGCCCGCACGCTGGTTTTCAAGACCAGAGCTTTCGACCACTCAGCCACCTCTCCATATCAGGAATCTAAAACCACAACTCTAGAAACCAGTAAGAGTAAAAATATTATTAAACGCTTTCTAACTCTTGTCCTGTATTGGCTATAGAGTCTGCAAGCCCTTCATCTTTTTTATCACCGGTGAGATTTAACGATTTTAACTTACGATGTAAAGCGCTTCTTTCCATACCAACAAACTCTGAAGTTTTAGATATATTCCAATCAAAGCGTGTAGCTTGGGCACCTAAATAGTATTTTTCAAAACACTCTCTAGCCTCACGTAATGGTAGGCTCATAATATCTATACTTTCATTACCATTGCCAGATGATAAATTAATATTCATAATTTTATTGCCAATAATATCCGCTTGGGCAACATCTATAGTATAGTAATCTTGATCAGTGTCAGTATCCATAATTACCAACCACTCAGCAAAATTTTTAAGCTCGGTTACGTTACCTTGCCAATCATGGTTCTTTAAATTTGCCATCATTTTAGAGCTAACAGTTTTTGCTCTACGCCCATGTATGTGGGAGTATATACGCAAGTAATATTCTATCAAATCAACTACATCTTCTTGCCTATCTTTAAGGCCTAACACATTAATATTCACTATATTCAAACGGTGATATAAATCGTTTGAAAACTCCTCCTGCTCTACCAGCTTTTTAATGTCTTTTGAGCTAGTAGATATAATTCTACAATCTAATTTTATCTCTTTATCAGAGCCTGGCTTTGTAAATTTATTAGCAGTAATTGTACGTAATAATTTAGATTGAAACTCTATTGGCAAATCACCAACCTCTTCTAATACTAACGTACCTCCCATTGCACGCTCAAATACACCTGACTTTACAATGCTCGTAATTACATTATTTGTATCTTGTACTGAGCCATAAAAAATCTCATCTAAAATATCTGGGTCGATATTAGTTAAATCTATATATTCAATTGCTGCATTTGCCCTATCAGAATGCATATAAAAAAGCTTTGCAATTGTACTTTTACCGCTACTACGCGGGCCTTGTATAAATACGCGACTATTTGTTTTTGCGTATTTTTCAATATTAGCGCGTATATTATTTAAACAACCTGAGTTACCAATCAGCTTATCATCAGGCACTTGCCACGCTTTTAGTTTTTGATTCTCCTTACGCAGTCTAAAGTTTTTTAAGGTATTAGCTATGGTTTGTATTAAAATCTCCTCTTTAAAAGGCTTTTCAATAAAGTCACTTGCCCCCATTTTTATAGCGTTAACCGCTATTTCAATATTACCATGCCCACTAAACATAATTACTGGTACATTAGGATGCTTTTTATTGATAATTTCTAATACTCCCAGCCCGTCAATCTCACTACCTACTAGCCAAATATCAAGTAACACTAGCGATGGTAACTTACCATTAATTGCCTGTAAGGCATCTATACTACTATTTACACTACGAGTTGAGTAGCCTTCATCCTGTAATACGTCGCTAACTAGCGCGCAGATATCCTTCTCATCATCAACGATAAGTATGTCTGTTAAATGGTTTTGATTATTCATATTTGAGCTCCCCTAAAGCTTAGTATTTTATTTGTCTAACTTAATAGGGATACTCAGAGTTTATAACTGTGTCAAGATTGCAACAGTGCTAATTAAGGCTATAAAGGGATGTTATTTTCAACCCCCGTTGCAAAAATATCACAGGGTAAAAATGCAGTAGTTTTTCATAGCTGCTGATGTAATATAATTTTAATATATGGAGATAAAAATGACTAACAAAACAAAACTTTTAGCTATAGCAACAACACTAGCCGTGGGTATTGGTGCAACTAACTTTGATACGGCTGATGCTGGCAAGCATAGTAAAGAAAAATGTTACGGTGTAGCAAAAGCCAAACAAAATGATTGTGGCTCTTCTGACGGCGCACATGCTTGTGCCGGCAAAGCAAAAGTAGATAGTGACCCAAAAGAGTGGATTTACTTACCAAAAGGTATTTGTGAGCGCTTAGCTAATGGCAAGCTTAGCGGCCCGGAAGCATAAGTTTAAATATAAACAATTTACAAAGGGGGCTTTAAGCCCCCTTTTTTATTTTTAAAATAAGCTTTTAAAACTTTCTAACTCTAAACTAGCACCACCTACAAGTAGGCCATTTACATTTGTAATGGCGGATATCTCACTTGCATTGCTAGGTTTTACTGACCCACCATATAAAACAGCATAATTATAAAGTGATTTAATATAATCATGAGTTGTAGATATTTCATCCAATGTAGGGGTTTTGCCTGTACCAATTGCCCATAGTGGCTCATAGGCGATGATTATATCTGCCTCAATGCCATCCAAACACTCAGACAAATCATTTTTTAAACGTGTTTTAGTTTTACCAGATTCATACTCTTCAAGGCTTTCCCCCACACAAATAATTGGGGTTAAGCCATTAGCTAAAGCCTGCTTTATTTTAGCATTAATTAACTGGTTATCCTCGTTAAAATACTGCCTGCGCTCGGAATGGCCTAATATTACATATTTAGCACCTAGCTCAGCCAGCATAGTGGCTGATACCTCACCTGTATATGCACCGCTATCATGTTGGCTGCAATTTTGCCCAGCTGTGGTTAAATTACTAAACTGGCTTAAATATCCAAATGGCGGAGCTATAATAATTTTCTTGTCAGTTTTGATGTTAGCTAGGCCAGCCTCAAACTCAGCACATAAAGCTTTGCTGCCATTCATCTTCCAATTTGCTACTACGTAAAAATCCATAACTTATTATCTAAACCTTACCAGCGTATTATATAAATCCACAAATCTATAATACCATGGTAAAAATATAGATTTGCTCTTACCACCTACATAGGCAATAACTTGCTCGACTATTGTTTTATGCTTGCTCCAAAACGGGGTGTGGTAAAAATCAATTAAATCATCCACTACACGGCAGCGTACGCTAAGTATACTAATATCGCTACCTGCTAGTTTATAACGCAAGCCACGGATAAAACTTAGCAGCCCACGGGTTGTAGATTTATAGATATATTTATCTGGGTCATTAACTATGTAAGATATTACAACTATCTGACCCCTGCCCTTTTGCTGCATTTGCTTGGTAGCAAGCTGAATAATTTGCGCCGGGGCAGAAAAATTAATTTTAATAACATCGGCGATATCTTTAGCTGAGCCCTCACTAGAAAAGCCGCTACCTATTACTAAAAACATTGTGTCAAAATCACCGGCCTCCTCTACTAAATCTTCGGGATGAAAGGTGATCTCGTTAAGGTTAGCCTCTATCACTTGGGTGCGGGTTTGATAGCGTATATCGAGATCTTTTTTTAGTAGGGTTAGCTCCTCCTCATCGTAATCGCTAATAATTAGCTGCCATTTTTGTGCGGCTAACTTGCGGGCAAGCTCTACCCCAAAAGATGATGTTGCGCCAATAATAAGTGCTTTAGGCATGGTTAGGGTTTATAGTTAGGCAATTTAACTGTAGGAGTCTACTAATAATGTATATTGTAGACAAACCCCATAATAATTTGATTATAGATCAAATTATTATGGATGCGCACCCCTTCAGCGCGTACGCGCTGAGTGGGGCAAGGGGTGCGCCCATATGCGGTAAATGATGACGATAGATGCTAGGCAAAGTTAAATTGTCAAATAAACACTTAATGGTTTGTTAGTTATTTTCTGTTAAATAACATATAGAGCTTAAGATTATTTAACTTATGACAATGCAGTTAAAAAATAGAGACCCAAGCTGGATGTTCCAATTACCTGCAGAGGTTATTGCATTATACAATGATACACCCTCTGTTAGGTTACCTCCAGGTGGAGCACTCCTTTTGTATGATGATTTAGTTTTTAAATCGCTAGCGGTACATAATGATGGCAAGGATGGCAAACCACGAAAACAATATGTACAAATATTAGGCAATGAGGAATTACATAACAGTAATCCTGAATATGCAAGTGCTATAATGCATGTAGCTGAACATTGGTTTTATGCATCAATGATAATTGCAGAACAAATGTTTATGAAAATAAAGCCTACTAATGTAAGTGAATTTGTAAATAATGTTTTAGTTTTACCAGATGATGGCTTTTCAAAGGTATTAGACTTTTTAAAAACTCCATTACCTCCTGGCTTTACATGGGCAACTAATAATGTACGCGGTACTTTTGCCAAGCATCTTGGTGGTAAAGATACGCATCTTATAAAAGCATCTGCTGTTTTTGATTTTAAAATCTTTCAGCCTGGCATGTGGCTAACAGAGGAGCAAGCGGATAAACAGCGTGAGCTGACTCATGAGCTACTACACCTTACACAACATAGCTTTAGAATATTTGACGACAAACGCATGGTGTTGTTTAGAGAGATGATGTCAGAAGGGTTTGGCCGCCTTATTGAACAAAATAAAGGCCAGCATCCCTTACAATGTTTTATGCCTGAATCTACAAAATTTTTAACCAGCTTAAAAGTAATGCCAGATACTAACCCTAGAATACCGCAAATATTAACAATGGGGCAGATGTTGGATAAATTTGGTCACTCTATGGAGCCAGTTGCCACTAACCACTCTTACGGTAGTGCAACCCTTTTAATGGCGGGTGTGTTAGAGAGCTTTATACAAATTTATAATGTAAATTATCATGAGGCAATGACAGGGTTTTTTAACATAATGCTTAGCAGTAAAAATGCTGATGAGATGGTTACTAATTTAGCAGACAAACTAGGCATGACAGAAAGACAGCTGTTACATGGCTACGGATTGCAAGAGCTAGGACAATCTGTTTTAAGAGAGCATTACAAACCAATACCAAAGCCTATGGGTATGTGGGTTAGTGAAAAGGTAGAATCCGTAGTACAAAAACTAGAATCTATAGTAACTGATTTAGGGCAGACTAATGGCCGTATGGGGCCAAGATACTAATTTTTGCTTACCCCACCATCTGTCTAAACACATCCTCCAAGCTAGCCTCTTTAGTTTTTATGTCGGCTATGTTTAGCTTGGCAGCATCTATATCATGTAAAATTTTAGCTATTTGTACCTCAGCCGGGTTATAGCTAATAGTTATACTAGTTTTATCCAGCTGTAGCTCATACTCTGCCAGGCTAGCAGGGGCTTTATTTACTGCATTATTACACTCCACAATTATCTGTTTGGAGTTACAATCACTTAACAGCTTAGCTTTTTTATCCTGTGCTATAATTTTACCATGATTAATAATAGCTATTTCATCGCAAAGCTCCTCAGCCTCCTCCAGATAATGGGTGGTGAGCACGATGGTTTTGCCATGCTTGGCATTTAGCTGGCGCACGTAATCCCATAATTGTTGGCGTAGCTCAATATCTACACCGGCTGTTGGCTCATCTAGCACTATTATATCTGGGTTATGTACAAGCGCCTTACCAATAAGCAATCTACGGCGCATACCACCAGATAGTTTGCGTGGCTTGGCATCTGCCTTATCGGTTAATGCCATGGCTTTTAGTATCTCCTCCGTGCGGCGTTGCTGCTTTGGTACACCGTAATAGCCGGCGAATATTTCTAACGTTTCACGTACAGTAAAAAATGGGTCTAGCACCAGCTCTTGCGGGACAATGCCAATAGATTGCCTAGCTTGTTTTAGCTGCTGCTCAATACAGTGCCCATTAATTTTTACATCACCGCTGGTTTTTACTACTAGCCCAGCGAGTATATTAATAAGGGTAGATTTACCCGCACCATTTGGCCCCAATAGCCCAAAAAAACTACCTTGTTTTATATTAAGATTAACATCCGCAAGTGCATGCTTATCAGCAGTTTTTTTACTACCTGCATAAGTTTTATTAAGGTTAGATATTTGGATGATATTATCGGGCATACCTAATCTTTTGCCACAAAATACCCGCGGTTACTATCGGTTTTTATGGTATCAGCGCCAATTTTTTTACGTATATTAGCAATGTGGCGGGCAATAATGCCGCTATCATTATCAAAATCGTCATATACATGCTCTACCAGCTCATTAACGCTAATCGTACGCCCTTGATTAATAAATAAATATTGCGCAATTAAATATTCAATACGGGTTAAACCGGCTGGGGCATTATTTAATAATATCTCATTATTATTAACATCTAGGGTTACGTTTTGATAAGTAATTTTATCCTCAGTTTTATCATTAACACGGCGGATATTACTACGTACACGGGCAGCTAGCTCATCTATATCAAATGGCTTAGTAATATAATCGTCAGCGCCGGCATCCAGACCTTGCACCACCTCTTGTTTACTATCACGTGCAGTTAGTATAATTACCGGGGTTTTTAGCCCCTCGCTACGCCATTTTTTTAGCACTTCAATACCATTAAGGGTTGGCAGGCCAATATCTAAAATTATGGCATCATAATTACCCTCTGTGCCCTCAAAATGGCCGATCTCTCCATCATGCTCCATATGAGTAACAAAACCATTTTTTTTAAAATGCTCCTCTATCTGGGTAGCAATTTTGAACTCATCTTCAATTATTAATACTTTCATGTTATACTCCTATCGTGCA
>Ga0163111_10000885_pt1 | contig 18106 bp, 21 predicted proteins | sample CRUFie1St18metaG_FD_109645 | JGI IMG/M metagenome (GOLD analysis project Ga0163111, IMG submission 109645) | Marine microbial communities from the Costa Rica Dome - CRUD Field 142mm St18 metaG | ecosystem: Environmental > Aquatic > Marine > Oceanic > Photic zone | place: Costa Rica: the Eastern...
AAGCTATTTAGACTTAATATCATTTATCAGATTTTTACATCTTAATATATACCCATAGTCATCTTTAGCTTCTGATGCCATACTTATGGTTTCTTCGGCAGTTATAACAGCCTCTTTATTATTCCCTAAATTACTTAGGATCCTTGCCTTGTGATACATCATCCAAAAAGCTTCTGGTTTTTTCTCAATGGCAATATCAATCCACTCCAGAGCCATTTCATGTTCGGATGTGTTATCGGTAAAAAACTTAGCACCATTATAATAATCGTTAGCAGAAGGGCCCTTGGTTAAAAGCTCTAAAAAGTCATTTTGAACTTTTTTAGCAGACATAGATTCTATCTCAATGTTTACTAAAGTGTTAGCCCATTTTAAAGAAAGTATAGCACTAAAAGACTTAAAGTTGCCAAAGTCTATGGTGAATGATTCGGTAAAATCTTTTGTTTCTTTTGGCACAACAGAAATACGAACTACTTCATTATCTTCATTGTAATCGCCCGACCCCCACAATTCTGTTTCTTTATTTAGTAAAACAGTCCATTCTTTTTCACCTGGTATGGTAAATAGAGAATAACTTCCTTTTTTCACTTTTGAACCTCCAAAAACACAGTTTTCTTCAAATGTAATTTTGGTCGCTTTATTAGCTCCAGTTCTCCAAATTTTATTAAAAGCAACTAATCCTCCAAAAATTTCTCTTTTCTTCACTCCAGGCCTAGAGTAATCAATTGTCACATTTGAAATTCCTATTTTTTGAACTATTGTTGCTGTAGGGCTAGGCTGAGGTGTTTTAATTTGGGCTGTTAAATAGCTGTAACAAAAAACAGCTGAAAGAAGAATAATTTTTTTCATGATTTTTATTTATTATTCAAATTTAAAATAAATAATGTATCTTATTTATATAATAAATCAAATAATATAATTACAAACTAAACACTTGAAATTAGGACTAATTGGGGAAAATAGGGCTGTTGAGTTTTTTATAGAAAAAAAATATCAAATTATTCAAAGAAATTGGAAGTTTAATAAATATGAAATTGATATAATCGCAATTGATAATAAAGAATTAGTTATTATCGAAGTCAAAACGAGAACTAATTCCTTACAAAATATCAAAGAAATAATTACTAAAAGTCAACAAAAAAGAATTATTTCAGCTGCAGATTCTTTTATCAAAGAAAATAAAATTGATTTAGATGTACGATTTGACATGATATTAGTAGAAAAGATTATAAAATCATATAAATTCACACATATTAAAGAAATATTTTATCCAACTTTTGATTAGACTAAATAAATACATTTCAAACTCCGGAGTTTGCTCAAGAAGAGAAGCTGATGTTCTTATTAGTGATGGAAAAATAATGATTAACAATGTTGTGATTACTGCACTAGGGACTAAAGTAAAATCAGATGATATTGTCTCCTATAATGGCAAAGTTCTTAAAGCGGAAAAACATAAGTATATTTTAATTAATAAACCAAAAAATTGTATCACTACAGTTAAAGATACTCACGATAGAAAGACCGTAATGGATATAATTGATGGAGCTTGTGTTGAAAGACTTTATCCTGTTGGAAGGTTAGATAGAGATACCACTGGGCTTTTACTAATGACGAATGACGGTGATTTAACTAAGCGATTAACTCATCCAAGTTTTGGAGTGAAAAAAAAATATGTTATTCAATTAGAAAATAGCATTCACCCAAACTGCTTAAAGGAGATGGTTAGTGGAATTCACTTAGAAGATGGCGAAGTAAAATATGATGAGGTTAAGTATGGTAGACAAGGTACTGATAGAACACAATTAATAGTTACTCTTCATTCAGGTAAAAACAGAGTAATTAGAAGAACTATGGAATATTTTGACAAGCACCTCCTTCATTTAGATAGAATTGAATTTGCTGGCATACAAAAAGATGATTTAGTAAGAAATAAATGGCGCTTCCTCACCCCAAAAGAGGTGGGCTTTTTAAAAATGACTAAATCTCGCTAAGAGCATTCTTACTGGCACTCTGTTCTGCTATTTTTTTTGAGGACCCCTTACCCAATCCAATTTTTTTTCCGTTAGCAATGATATTACACATAAACTGTAATCCATCATTACATTCTTCATCTTTTAGAGTTTGAAAACTAATTTTAATTTCTTTTTTCTGAAAGAAAATTAATAATTCACTTTTATAATCACGATTCTCTAAAATAATCTTATCAATATCTAAATGAGGAATTAAAATAAATTTTTCAAAACTTATTTGAGCTCTTTCAAATCCTAAGTCTAAAAAAATTGCTCCATAAAGAGCTTCAAAGGCATTTCCAACTAAAGACTTATAACTATTTGCACTTTTTTGATATAAAATAAATCCTTCTAATCCAATTGAAGAACCAAGTTTGTTAAGGTGGTCTCTGCTGACAATTTTTGCTCTTAATTGAGTTAAATAACCTTCCTGTTTCTTTGGATAAAGTTTAAAAAGATATTTAGCAACGATTAAAGAAATGAATGCATCTCCAAGAAATTCTAATCTCTCATTATCAAAACTTTGATTTTGAATATTTTTGTATGAACTGTGAGTTATGGCTTCTAAATATAAATCCTCATTTAAGGGTTTTATACCTAGCTTAGTATTTAAAAAAGTTTCAAAGTCAAGAGATAATTTAGATGATTTCTTTTTATTAAAAAGAAATTTAATCATTGTATTTCTTTAAAACAATAGAGGTGTTATGACCGCCAAACCCAAAAGTATTGCTCAGAGCAGCATTTACGGTTCTTTTCTCAGCTTTGTTAAGGGTTAAATTTAGGTTGTAATCAATATTTTCATCTTTTGTTTTAAAGTTAATGGTAGGGGGAATGATGTTGTTTTCTATTGCTTTTACGCAAGCAATAGCCTCAATAGCTCCTGCAGCACCTAAAAGATGACCTGTCATTGATTTAGTACTACTTATATTTAAATTGTAAGCATGGGCACCAAAAACTTCCTTAATACCTTTAGTTTCAGCAATATCTCCAAGGGGTGTAGAGGTTCCGTGAACATTAACATAATCAATCTCTTCAGGTTTCATCCCAGCATCTTCCAATGCTAATCTCATCGCATTTATTGCACCGAGTCCTTCAGGGTGAGGAGCAGTAATATGATGCGCATCAGCAGTAAGACCTCCTCCAACTACTTCAGCATAAATTTTTGCACCTCTTGATTTAGCGTGTTCTAATTCCTCTAAAATTAAACATCCTGAACCTTCTCCAAGAACAAATCCGTCACGATTTGCATCAAATGGTCTTGAAGCAGATAATGGATCATCATTCCTTGTAGAAAGAGCTTTAAGAGCATTAAACCCACCAATTCCAGCAATATTTACTCCTGCTTCAGAACCTCCAGTAACTATAAAGTCTGATTTACCTAACTGTATAAGCATTAAGGAATCAATAATTGCATTATTTGATGAAGCACAAGCAGAAACAGTAACATAATTAGGGCCACGTAGTCCATATTTCATGGAAATATGACCTGCAGCTATGTCTACAATCATTTTAGGCACAAAAAAGGGATTAAATCTTGGAGATCCATCACCATCTTTGAAGTTAAAACACTCTTCTTGAAAAGTTTTCATTCCACCAATTCCAGATCCCCAAACAACCCCAGCTCTATTAAGATTTACTTTTTCTAAATCTAGACCAGAATCAATAATAGCTTCATCGGAAGTAGCAAGGGCATAAATTGAAAAGTGATCTAATTTTCTTGCTTCTTTGCGATCCATTATATCGAGAGGATCGAAGTTTTTAACTTCGCAGGCAAATTGAGTTTTGAACAAACTAGCATCAAACTTGGTAATAGGCCCAGCACCGCTTTTACCAGCAACTAGGTTCTCCCAGTATTCATCAACTGAATTACCCACAGGAGTTAAAGCTCCCATTCCAGTAATGACAACTCGTTTTAAATCCATAAATACAACTTTGAGACGTGAGTTGAAGAGTTATTTATTCTCTTCAATATATTTTATTGCTTCACCAACAGTTTGTATGTTTTCGGCTTGTTCGTCAGGAATAGCAATATTGAATTCTTTTTCAAATTCCATTATTAATTCTACTGTGTCTAAGGAATCTGCTCCTAAATCATTAGTAAAGCTTGATTCAGCGGCTACTTCCCCTTCATCAACTCCTAATTTATCAACTATAATAGATATAACTTTAGATTTTACGTCTGACATATCGTGTTTTTTAATTGTTTGCAGTGCAAATAAATAACTTTTCCTTTATCCAACAAAATACTTTCCTTTAAACTTATTCAACATTTAAAGTTGAATAACAATAAATCTATGTCTATATTTCGAAAAAATAAAGGATGAATATAGCTTTATTTGCTTCGGGAAAAGGTACAAATGTTGAAAATATTTTAAGTTATTTTAGAGATAATAAAAAGGTAAAAATTTTATTTATTGCCACAAATAATCTTAAATCTGGAGCAATTAATCATGCAAAAAGCTATAATATTCCACTTTTAACCTTCAAAAAATTAGATTTAGCTAATACTAATAAATTAGTAAATAAGTTAAATAATAACAGAATTGATTTGATATTTTTAGCTGGATTTCTTCTTAAAATACCTGAAGAATTTATTTCACAATTCAATGGAAAAATCATTAATATTCATCCTTCACTATTACCTAAATATGGAGGAAAAGGAATGTATGGTGATCATGTACACAAAGAAGTTTTAAAAAACAAAGAGAAAGAAACTGGTATCACTTTTCATTTTGTGAATGAAAAGTATGATGAGGGAGAAATAATATCACAACATAAAATTCTTCTTGAAGAAGCAGAAACTATAAATTCATTAAAAAATAAAATAAGTCAGTTAGAATTGTTAAATTATCCAAGAATTATACACTCTTTTTTAGATGAATAAAGTAAAATCAAAAATACATGAGATAATATTTGAGGCTGATACTCCAATGGGTAAGTTGTTTGATATTCTTTTATTGGTAATGATTTTACTGAGTGTAACAGTAGTTATGCTTGAGAGTGTTGAGCCATACCGCCTTAAGTGGGCATGGTTGTTTGATATCTTGGAATGGATTTTTACAATATTATTTTCAGTAGAATATTTACTAAGGATATATTCTGTTAAAAACCCCCTTAAATATATTTTTAGTTTTTATGGAATAATAGACTTATTGTCTTTAATTCCCTCCTTTATTGGCTTAGGACTTGGAGCAAATAATATTTCCTCCATTAAAAACATTAGAACTATTCGATTGATTAGAATTTTTAGAATTTTAAAATTGATAAGATACGTTAAAGAAGCAGCATCTTTAAAAAAAGCATTTATTGCTAGTAAGCAAAGAATAATCATATTTTTATTCATTGTCGTATCAATTGCAATTCTAATGGGAACTATAATTTATATGTTAGAAGACCCAAAAGATGGTTTTACGTCTATCCCTAGAAGTATTTATTGGGCAATAGTTACATTAACTACAGTTGGATATGGAGATATTGCTCCTCAGACTCCACTAGGACAATTTTTCGCTTCTATTATAATGATATTAGGTTACTCAATTATAGCTGTACCAACTGGTTTAATTTCCGTTGAGCTTTCCAAAATTTCACTTAATACTCAATCTTGTCGTTCTTGTTCTCTTGATGAGCATGAAGATGACGCTATTTTTTGCAAATTATGCGGGGAAGAGCTAAACCCTGATTCTTAATGAAAATCAATATATATACTGACGGTTCTGCAAAAGGCAACCCTGGTAAAGGAGGATTTGGAGTGGTTTTAATCTCGGGAAATCATTATAAGGAAATTTCACAAGGATTTAGACACACAACTAACAATAGAATGGAACTATTAGCTGTAATCGTAGGCTTAGAACATTTAAAAAATATTAACAGCGAAGTACAAGTTTATTCAGATTCTAAATATGTGGTGGATTCGATAGAAAAAAAATGGGTATTCCAATGGGAAAAAAAACATTTTAAGGGAAAGAAAAACGCTGATTTATGGAAAAGATTTTTAATTATCTATAAAAAACATAAGGTGTCTTTTAATTGGGTGAAAGGACATGCTGGACATCCTCAAAATGAAAAATGTGATTATTTAGCCGTTGAAGCATCTGAACAGCCACAATTATTAGTTGACGAAGGTTATGAAAGTTCCAATGGTACAAATACTATTTTTTGATTATGAAAGCTATTCAGTTAATTAAATATGGAGATGCTCATACAGCATTTCAAACCAATGAAGTACCAATTCCTCAATTAAAAAGTAGCGATAGTGTTTTAATTAAAGTTCAAGCTTTTGGTATAAATTTTGCAGATGTAATGGCAAGAAAAGGACTTTATAGAGCAGCACCAAATTTACCTGCAATTTTAGGTTATGAAGTTGTTGGAACAGTGGAGAGAGTAAACTCCAATTTCAACGAAAATTTAATTGGAAAAAGAGTTTTGGCAATGACCAGATTTGGAGGATATGCAGAATATTCAGTGGCGTCTAGCAAAGGAATTATTGAAATTCAAGACCAAGTTCCAAATGGGCATGCTCTAGCTTTAGCAACCCAATATTGTACCGCTCATTTAGCCATAGAAAAAACAAGTTTATTCAATAATGATTTTGTGTTAATTCACTCAGCTTCAGGTGGTGTTGGTACTGCACTAACGCAGCTTGCAAAACTAAAAAATTGCCAAATTATCGGACTTACCACAACAAGTTCTAAAATATCCTATTTGAAAAAAAACGGGGTTAATTTCCCAATATATCATAGAAATAATAATTATACTGAAGAAGTTTTAAAGTTAACTAAGAATCAAAAAATTAATGCAATATTTAATTCAGTTGGTGGCCATACTTTTAAAAAAGATTTAGAGTTATTAGATAGTGGTGGACATTTAGTTTTTTTTGGAATTTCAGATAGAATTAAAAGTAGAAAAGGAATTTTAAATACTCTTTTTCAGCTTTTGAAGATTGGTAAAATACATCCTGCTAAATTGATTTTAAATTCTCAATCCATAAATGGATTAAATCTACTTGAAATTGCAGATAAAAAACCTGAACAAATACAAAACTCTCTAAAGGAGTTAATTACTTTGTATATGGCAAAAAAGATAAGTCCTGTATCTAATAATGAATTTAATTGGGATCAAATTTCAAATGCCCACTATGGTTTAGAGAATTCAAAGTTTGTTGGGAAAGTCCATATCAATGTAATTAAGCAATGAAAAGAGTACTAATTGTTTTTATAATTTTTTTAACTGGTGCGGGGATTATTATATACTTAAATCTCGATTGGCAGAACAATAGAAAGTTACCAGTTTTTCAACCAAATGATATAAATCCGGAACTAGTAGATTCATTATTACATGGTAGAGGAAGAGGAATTAACGGTGGGGACCATTGTATTTCAAATTTTGAATTAACAGATCAACTCAATCAAAAAATTAGTAAAAAGCTATTATATAATAAAATCGTAGTTGCCAATTTTTTCTTTGTTTCTTGCCCTTCAATTTGCCCTAAAATGACGCAAAACTTACTTACTATTCATCGTCAGTATATTGAGGACAGTTCACTTTTAATTTTATCTCATACAGTTTGGCCAGAAGTTGATCAAGTTCCTTTGCTATTTAGCTATGCAGAAAAATATGATGTTAATCATAATACTTGGCGATTTTTAACAGGGAAAAAAGAAGAGCTATATAGACTTGCTCGTCAAGATTATTTGGCAGCTCCTGATATTAATGACCCTAATTTTCAACATGGAAGTAATGCAGATTTTATTCATACTGAGAACATTGTTTTATTGGATACAAAACAAAGAATAAGAGGGTATTATAACGGTACTGATTCATTAGAAATGGACAGACTTTTGGAAGATATTGAAATACTTAAAAAATTAAATATTTAAAAGTATTTTTTTAATTTTTTGGTGAGATAATAGAATGGTATGGTATCTAATAAGGCTATTATTAATTTGAAAAGATAGCCTGATATTATAAAGTAAAATAATGAATGTGTTAGTTCTCCATCAGAACTTTTGGGAAGTCCATCAACCAAATAATGAGTGATTAAAATTACCGCACTGCTGTCAATTAACTGACTTATTATAGTTGAAACATTATTTCTCAACCAAAGTTTTTTTTCACCAGTTTTTTCTTTTAAATAATGAAAAATATGAACATCAACAAACTGTGCTGTTAGGTAAGCTATCATAGAGGCGAGTGTCGCTCCCATACTTAATTTTCTAATATGATAAAAGGCATATTGGGAATGAATTAAAACATTATCATTTTCTATTTTATATAATGGCATTCCCTTTATGATTTCGTTGGGAGGATCCAGTACTCCTGCTAACCAAATAAAAAAAAGCACCCAAAAGTTAAGTCCTAATCCCATCCATACCACCCAGTTGGCTCTTTTTCTTCCATATAATTCACTTATCAAATCAGTACATAAAAATGTTATTGGATAGGGAAGGACTCCAATGGCAATAACAAAAGGTATTTGAAGACTAAAAATCTCAAATGAGTAATCAATAAATTTTGATGTTCCTAGGATATTTAACAGTGTAATAGAACCTAAAAAAAATCCAGATAGTATTAGAAATATAATCGCTTTATTATTTTCTTTTTTTACAGAATATTTTTCTTTCAATTTTTATAAGAGGATTAATTATTTAATTAAATATAAAACTAATATGTATTTTTAGAAATACATACTTCAAATATATATGCTAAAGATTGCTTCCATCCAAACAGATATTATCTGGGAAAATTCTGTGAGAAACAAGATTCACTATGATGATCTTTTAAAAGAGATTCAGCAAGTTGACCTTATTATTTTTCCAGAGATGTTTACTACTGGATTTTCAATGAATCAAAAAAAGATTGCTGAAAAACCAGATGGAGAGACAGTTTTTTGGATGCAGCAGCATGCAAAAACTTTAAATACTTGTATAATTGGCAGTATTGCAGTTAACGAAAACAATCATTTCTACAATAGACTATATGTCATTAAGCCCAATGAAATTAAATATTATGACAAAAGATATCTTTTTTCAATGGCTCTGGAGGATGAAAATTACTCTAAAGGAAATAAGAATTTGATTTTTGAGATTAACGGTTGGAAAATTAATCCCTTAATATGTTATGATTTAAGATTTCCTCTTTGGAGCAGAAATAAATTTTCAAATAATTCTTACAAATATGACATGTTAATTTATGTAGCTAATTGGCCTGCTGCAAGAACGAGTGCATGGACTAATTTACTTTCAGCTAGAGCTATTGAGAATTCAGCTTATGTCATTGGAGTAAATAGAATTGGCAAGGATGGTAATAAAATTCAATATAATGGATCTTCTCGTATATTTGATTTTAAAGGGGAAAGATTAGATAAGTTTGAAATTAATCAATCAAAAATAGCTATTAATTCTTTTCTTAAAAAAGACTTAAATAAGTATCGAGAAAAATTTCCAGTTTTAAAAGATGCAGATGATTTTACTTTTCAATTTTAAAATCCCATAATATGTTAGCTGTCCAATTTTTCTTTAATTCTACTAACCCTTCATAATCAATAATGGGTTCTGGTAAAACTTTATTTTTAAGATTGCCAATAGTCCAATATCCATCTCTATTTAAATCTCCAATTAATTTTAAGTAGTATTTACCCGGGAAACAATTATTAAGAGTGGTATCTAATTCATGTCCAGAAACTGGTATCTCTTTAATCATAATTTCGGATTTAAAAATTTGAATAATAGCATTATCAAAAGGGATATTATTTATTTTAAGTTCTAATGAAGATAAATTTCTTTTATTGTTAATCTTAAAAGCTACTAAACTTGTATCCTCTTTGGTATTCTTAATTCCAACCACACTTTTTGGGAATAGAGTCATTTTATAATTACTTAGTTCTTTTTTGGTTACAACAGAAAGTATATTTTTTTTGAAATAAAATTGAGTTGATATTTTATTGGAATCCGATGAGATTTCTATAAGAGAGGTATCTATTCCATTAATATATTGATTAAACGCTAACTTATATTCTCTTGGGGATTCAAGTTGGTGATTAATATATTCTTTATAAATAATTTTATTTTCATATGGCTTCTTATAGTCATATGCTATTCTTACAGTATCATAAAATTCATTTTTAGACTTAATAATTATAGTGTGTTTTTCAATAGTATCTTTAAAATAAAAATGATGTTTATTATTAAGGCTGTTAGAAGAATATATATAATTACTCTCCAAGTCTTGCACACTACAGGAATCAATAGGGCGATTAAAATTAAGTTCCAAATGTCCTAAGGGATTAAATTTTACCTCATCAAGAGCAACTTTTTCGTATGGTTTATAAGCAATGATGTCTTTATTTACTATCGTATCATTTATGATGATAGTATCTAAATAAAAACCATGAATCTCAGTGACTGTATCGAGTAAATAATTATTGTTTTCATCGTCAAAGCAGTATAAAATATACTTTCCCTTTTTTAAATTATTTAATATATATTCTCCATTAGAATTAGAATAAGTTCTGTGAAAGTTAGAATTTCCATTTATTCCTTTTGCATATATTAAAGCATTTTCTAGGGGCGACTTTTCAGGATATTTATTAATTGACCCATAAATACTCCCGCTATCAATTTTATTACCTGTTGATATTATATACTTTAACTCATCAATTTTATTGGATTCCGTTATATCAGCGATTGCGTTTAAAAAAATAAATGAATAGGTTGTATTTTTACTTAAACTGTCTCTCCAAACTAAATCTATCTTATTTTTTTCTTCAATTAATTCTATATTGTTAATTTCTGGGTTTGTAATAAATGTTCTTTTATCTTTTATGAGCTGTATATTCTCATTAAATTCTAATAATAAATGATTTTCAGAAAAATTGGTGACAGTTCTATTAGAATCTAGAACTAGTTTTGGGGGCTTATTGTCTTTTGCCCCACCAGTTAAGATAGTTTGCTGAGCGCAACTAACCAATAATAGTGATATTAATAGCTGTAATATTTTCAAACTATTTCTAATATTAACTTATTTATTAATCTTAAGTTTATTTCATCTTCTTTATTAAATGCATTGATTTTATCATGGTCAATATCTAATACATAGACTACTTCCTTCCTTTTATTAAAAATAGGAATTACTATTTCAGATTTTGAATTGGGGTTACAGGCAATATGACCTTTAAACAAGGAAACATCTTTTACGATAAAGGATTTGTTTTCTTTCCAAGATTTTCCACAAACCCCTTTACCTTTAGCAATTTTCACGCACGCAGGGGAGCCTTGAAATGCATCAAGTATCAATTCTTCTCCATTAACTTTATAAAAACCTACCCAAAACCACTTAAATCTTTCTTTTACTAAGGCTGTAATATTCCCTAAATTCGTAAAAGTAGGAACAGAATCATCTATAATATTCTCAATATCCGTAAGTAAATTTTTATATAAGGCTGATTTTGTAGTCATCACTTTATAAAAGCAAAAATAGTCTCATCTATCAGAAATACAATTTTTATTTATTTTTATAAATAATTTTCACACTATGGCTGGACATAGCAAATGGGCTAATATTAAACATCGAAAGGCTGCTCAAGATAAAAAAAGAGCTAAGGTTTTTACAAGAGCAATTAAAGAAATTACTATTGCAGCGAGAGACGCTGGCGGAGATGTTGAGACCAATCCATCTTTAAGATTAGCAGTTCAAAATGCTAAGGGGGCTAATATGCCAAAGGACACTATTGAAAGAGCCATTAAAAAGGGCATTGGCGGCGAAGGTGCTAACTTAGTAGAAATCACTTTTGAAGGCTATGCTTCAAAAGGAATTGCTGTTTTTGTTGAGGCAACAACCGATAATAATAATAGAACAGTTGCGTCAGTAAGATCTATTTTCAATAAATACGGAGGAAGTCTAGGGACAAATGGTTCTTTAGGATTTTTATTTGAAAGAAAAGGGATTTTCACTTTAAAAAAAGATAGTATTGATATTGCTGACTTAGAAGAAGTAGAAATGGAACTTATTGATTTTGGATTAGAGGAACTAACATTAATAGACGATGAGGTAATTATACAAACTACTTTTGATGAGTATGGTAAAATGCAAACAGAGTTAGATAAAAAAAACTGGACGATTAGTAATTCTGAGTTACAGAGAATCCCTATTGAAACTATCACATTACCTTTAGAAGATGCTCAAAAAGTAATGAAATTGATTGATAAAATGGAGGAAGATGATGATGTAAATGCTATTTATCATAATCTTGAAGTTACCGAAGAGCTAATGAGCTCTATGTAATAGTACCTTTTATTTTTTTCTCATTTTAATCCAAAATTCATTTTCTTTTCTTGGATGTACAGATCGAACAGAATTTTCTAATTTTTCAATTATGAATAGATCAGAAAATAATTCAATATATTCCTCATAAAAACCACCAAAAGGAGGACCTTGATTGTCAAATTTTTTATTGAACAATAATCCAATAATGCATCCATTTTCTTTAAGAATTTCATGTGTTTTTTTGACATAGCTTTTTCTCAAAACAGGACTAATTGCGCAGAAAAAAGTTTGTTCAATAACCACATCGAAAAACAAATCTTTCTTTAAATCAAAAAAGTCACTTATTAATATTTGTTCTTTAGGGAAATTAGTACAATTGTCTTTGAAGAAAGTAACAGCTCTACTTGATATGTCTAGATAGTGGATACTGTTGAAGCCATGGTCAAATCCATATTTAACTTCATGACCTTTCCCTGCTCCGGGAATTAGGATTTGAAGGTCTTTATTTTTTTTAGTATCAAACCATTTTTTAATTGCTGGGGATATTGCTCCTAAATCCCATCCTGTATCGTTATCTAAATATCTATTGTTCCAAAAATTTTCATTTAGACTATCTCTTTTCATTAATATCTCCTTTTTCCGAAAGTAAGATTGCTAGAGGTCTGGTGCTCTCTATTTCTGAAAGTATGATGATAACTACGACAGTAAATGGGACACTAACAATCATACCCGTAGTTCCCCAAATTAATCCCCAAAACATTAAAGATATAATACTAATTAGTGGACTTATGTTCATTGAATTACCCATCCATCTTGGTTCAATTAAATTCCCAATTACTATTTGAATACCGCTAACTACAAATAAAATAATAAGTGCGTTAGAAAAATCTCCAAATTGAAGCATCGAAAAAACAACTGGGAAAACTGTTGCTAGTAGAGATCCTATTGTTGGAATATAGTTTAATAAAAAAATTAAGAAAGCCCAGAATATTGCAAAATTCAAATCACACATGTAAAACACTATAAAACTTAAAAACCCAGTTAGTAGGCTAGACATGGTTTTTATACCAAGATATCTAGCTACAGACCATTCAATTTTATTAAGCGTACTATTTAAATTGTTATAATTTGATGTTGATTCAGATAAAAATTGTTTTAATTTTTTATCAAAATGAGTTTCCTCTAAAAATATAAAAATGGTAAATAGAACAATCATAAGTGTACTGCTTATAATATTTGATATGGCATCAAAAAGTATTTCTGCAAATCCAGCAATGCTTATTTCAGATGTTTGAGTTTTTATGTAAGCCTCTAAATCAATTTGAAATTGTTCATTTATTAAGTTTATTAAGTTTGATATGTTGTCATTATAATTGTGATGGGATTGAATAATTGAATTAAAACTTGATAATACAATTTGAGAAAAAAAGTAAAGTATTGAAAAAATGAAAATAGCAGAAAATATTTTTTTTAATTTTTTAGGGATGTATTTTCCATATATAGGAATCTTTTCTGAAATGGAACTAAAAACCCTTATTGTAAACCACAATAGTAATGCAAAGATAAATGGAACCAATATTGACTGACTGTAAACCAGTACTATTATTACACCAGCAAATCCAATAACATATTTTGAAAAAGTATTCAAATAATAATTTTTACTTTTTAATAAATGTATGAAATTTTATTTCAAAGAGTTATACCCAAAAAAAAGGCCTGATAACTATCAGGCCTTTTTATAATGTAAAATTGAATTCTTACTTAAGAATCTGTAATTTTTTAGTAGTTACGGACTCACCAACTTTAAATACCAAGTTATAGATTCCATTATTTACTGTAGAAACATCTAAATTGTAATAATCAAAATTTGATTGAGATGTGTAAGTTTCAGAAACAATGAGTTCACCTAACAAGTTATAAAGCTCAATAGAAACATCTGAACCTTGAATTCCTTCAAATGAAATTGTAGCCATATTTTCCGTTGGATTTGGAAATACCATTAAGTCAGTAGTTTGCTTTTCTTCAATATTAGTAAAGCTTTCAACAGATACTGTTGACTGAAGTATTTCTTTAGTTGCATCATCTTGAATCCAAGTAACAACTCCTAAATTACTAAAGTCTTCAACAGAGTGCTGAGTCATATGATCAATAGGGTTGTTTGCATCAGGTGGTAAAGTGTAAGCACCTTGAAAAGTATGAGAAAAATTCTCAACAACAGTTTGACCGTCAGTAAGACTTCCTAAAGAAAATCCTGTTGATCCTGGAACCATTTTCTTCATTACTTTAGAAAATTGAGTTTCTCCATTACTTCCAACGTTGTTGTAAGTCATATATTCAAAAACAGCAGAGTATAAAGTTAGAGGACCAGCAAAATCACCAAGTGGATTTATACTAACTGTAAAATCAATTGTTTGACCATCCATTACATGATAAGATGACAAACTAACAAATGCTGGGTTTGCCATAACAGCATCAATTTGTGATCCTGTTACACTACTTGAATTTCCTTGCCATACATTTCCATCTAAAATAAAATCTGGAACTGCATTTACGTTATAGTAAGTTCTTCTATCACCACCTTCTAATGTATAGTAAGGATCACCCGAACCTGGCCATGACATTTGATATTTTAACATTGAATACTGATCATCAGAATATGCAGCAAGTACAGCTGATGTATTTTGATTTCCAGCTACACAAGGACCACAAGTAGAACTTGTAAATGACTCTAACATTGGTCTCTTAATATCTCCGTTAGCAAATACAGTAACAGAACCGGAAGCCATATCATTACTAGTATCCATATCAGCAGATCCATTGATATTAGTTGCCCATATATCAATGTTGTATGTTCCAGCTGAAGGTGACCAAGGTGTGCCATGATTAAAGCTGTAATAATCACCAGTTGCTAATGAAAGACCAGAAACATTTTCAGTTACAGTAGCTCCCCCATCAACAGAGTAATTAATATCCATTGATGTTACAGTATTACTTCCCATATTTTGAAGATCTCCAGAAATAATAAATGGTCCATTCGCTAAAATTAGAGACGGAGATGTAGTCATGGCTCTACCTGCAATATCAAGAGCAGATGGAGTTGTACATGTTATGGTTAATTCTATTGGTACATAAGGTCCACCGACACCATCTACACAATTCCAAATAGCATCACCATCAATATACATGGTAATAACACCTGATGTTGATAGCACAGAAACACCTGTATGATCGCCATCGGCACTATATAGTAAGTTTCCAGTATTTCCAACACCATCGTAGAATTCCAGATTATCATAACCAACTTCAGTTTCACCAGCTGTAATATCTACGGTGATAAAATCACCTGGTGTTGCTGTAGCTGTAAATACAGTATAGGCATTAGCATCGTAACAATATGGGCCGAAAGTATCTCCGCAACCAGGCTGAACGAAAGTAGTAGAAATTGTTAAAGGACCAACCCAATAACTTAAGTCAGTAGCACTACAAACGGCCTGTACATAAACGTCATAGTCCGTACTTGGCGTAAGACCAGTCATGGCATAAGAAGTATTGGTAACATTTGTGTTGGTTCCAGAACCTAATGTAAAACCAGCAGGGCCATACTCAACATTCCAAGATGTTTCAGAACCTCCTGCAGTCCATGAAATGTCAGCAGTTGAAGATCCAACGTTTGACGCCGTAAGAGGAGATGTTTGAGGACATGTAGCTGATTGTCTAATTTGAAAATGATCAATTGCTATATCACTCCAGTATGAGATGGTTCCACCTGCATCAACACCAACAGTTGCTGTAAATCTTACCATTGCAGTGTTAGTTAATCCAGTAAGTTGTATAATTTCTTCTACCCATTGATCTCCCTGATCGCCAGACTTAGACCAAACCGTGTTAAAAGTAGTTCCTCCGTCACCAGAAACCGCAACGTTCAATGTTCCTATAGCTGCACCATACATGTGAGACCTGAATGATACCTCTGCAGAAGATAAAGAGCTAATATCAAAGTCTGGAGATGTTAGTATAGCACTATCACCTACTGTTCTTGGAACAGAAGTTTCAATATACATATAATTACCACCACCTGTTACATCATCAGATGGTCCAGTAGTACTTGATGTAGTTCCTCCATTATTAACTAACCAATCAAAAACATCATTAGTTGATTGAGTCCAACATGGAGCAGTTGCATTAGTTAGTGCTTGTGATGCAGGAGTTGCATCAAAATTTTCTAGAAAAGGAGCTCCACTAGGGCAAGTACTAAAAGATATTGGACCAGCCCAGCCACTAGTTCCATTTGTGCCACAATCAGATTGTACATAAAAATCATAAACAGTGTAACTAGTTAATCCAGTAACAGTTGCTGAAGTTGTAGATGATGTGGTAGTTGTTCCCGAACCTTGTGTATATCCAGTAATTCCATATTCAACAGTGTAAGATGTTGCATTAGGACCTCCAGTCCAAGATACATCAATACTTGAAGATGTACCATTTCCAGCAGATAATCCATAAGGATCTAAACAAGCAGGTGGAGCACATGTTGAGTTAGAAACACCCGTCCAAATACTTTGGTCATTTCCAGAATTTGTTGCATAAGGGCCATAGCTTCCTACTGTAGATCCATCAGGAGCATATATTTGAAAAGTTATTTCAGTGTCCCAGGTTCCAGAGTTAAAATAAAATTCAACATTATCACCAGTATAAGTTGAATAACTTCCTGAATCTGCAGTAGCCGCAGCAGCAGATACAGTAAAGCTAGTCATAACAACACCATTTATAGACATATCAAGTGACGCACCGTTCCATCCGTCTCCATAAGCATCTTGCATCACAACGTAGTAATCACATTGAGCTTTTGTAATAAATATCGTTAATAAAAACGACATTAATAAAGTAATTTTTTTCATGTTTTTTAGATTATAATTTTTTTCAATTTAGTTATTTAGTTATTGAACTGTTGGTTTAGTTCTATTTTTTCAAAAAAACATTAAACAAAAATTATATGATTAATTAAACATTTTTTTTATGTAACGTTTGCTTCTCATCAAATTAATTGTTACGTTTGCGTTACATTTTAAATTATTTTCATGGAACCTTTAAATTTATATCAATCAGCTATTCTAATACCGATTTTAGGTATTTTAGCTGGCATTATCATACCTATTTCAGTTTTTATTTGGCTATATTATGATGCAAAAAACAAACAAAAAACTATCTTGGAGATTTCTAAAAATTTAGATGACCCTTCCAAAGTTGAAGAATTACTAAAAATATTTGAGGAAAGAAAAAAAGAGCCAATTGATTTCCGTAGAAGTGGAGTTATTACTTTATTTACAGGTGCTGGCTTTTGTTTTTTTGGTGTATTCTTTTTGGGCTCTATCATGAAAGCCGTAGGGGCACTTATTTCTCTTATTGGGATAGGTACAGTCATAGCGGGATACTTGTACCCTAATACAGGAAAAGAATTAACTGATGCAGTTGAAGAGTACGAAAAAAAATAAATTTTGGGGAGAAATCATAAAAAACTACTCAACTCTCTTGAAAAATTAAGAAAATCGGCAGGTTTAACTCAGCAACAACTTTCTAATAGTGCAGAAGTTTCAAGAAAAAGTATTAATGCTATCGAAAATGGTATATATGTCCCATCAACTGTTTTAGCTTTAAAAATTGCTAAAACTCTCAATTGTAAAGTGGAGGATCTTTTTAAATTACCTCAAAAACTACCGAAATAAAAAAACATCTTAAAATTAATGCTGTTGATTTATTTCATTGGAATTGAAAATATTGAATTACAAAATATTATCTGAATAATTGTATTTTTCCGCTAAATATTTTGTCTTTAATAT
>Ga0163111_10000887_pt1 | contig 18098 bp, 16 predicted proteins | sample CRUFie1St18metaG_FD_109645 | JGI IMG/M metagenome (GOLD analysis project Ga0163111, IMG submission 109645) | Marine microbial communities from the Costa Rica Dome - CRUD Field 142mm St18 metaG | ecosystem: Environmental > Aquatic > Marine > Oceanic > Photic zone | place: Costa Rica: the Eastern...
CAATCTGATTCGTGCCCCATTTGCACCTCCACGTAAGTCGGATCCTCTAAATGTTGAAGCGCTAGCCCACGCTGTCTCAATCATTTCTTGAATAGTAAGATTTGAACTTTCGATTTTAGACTTTACATCATCAACGTTGTAATCTGTATTACCTTCAGGAACTGGATCTTGCCAAATTAACTCTTCATCCGGAACTTCTGGTCCGAGATATCTTTTCTTTGGACCCATATCTCTGTGTAATAGTTTGAACCAAGCTCTTGCAAATGCATCAGCGAATTCGTCAGGATTTTCATGAAAATGTTTTGATATTTTTCTATAGCTAGGGTCTTCACGCATTGCCATATCAGCAGTAGTCATGATTGTGGTAACTTTTACAGAGCTATCTTCAACGTCAGGTGCAAGGTCCTCATCTTTTGGACTAACTGGGTGCCATTGATGTGCACCTGCAGGACTTTTGACTAACTCCCACTCATAGCCAAATAGCATATCAAAATAACCATTGTCCCATTTAGTCGGATTAGGAGTCCATGGTCCTTCAATACCACTAGTAATGGTATCTCTACCGATGCCTTTACCATGGTCACTTTCCCATCCAAATCCCATCTCTTCTAAATTTGCTCCCTCTGGCTCCGTACCTTTATGGTCTTCGCTTGCAGCTCCATGAGCTTTTCCGAATGTGTGGCCACCTGCTGTTAATGCAACTGTTTCATAGTCATTCATCGCCATACGTCCAAATGTCTCTCGAATATCTTTTGCGCTGGCTAAAGGGTCTGGATTTCCATCAGGGCCTTGCGGATTCACATAAATAAGACCCATTTGAACTGCACCTAAAGGCTGATCGAGAACACGATCGCCAGTATAGCGCTCATTTGCTAACCATTCTGTTTCTTTTCCCCAAAAAATGTCATCTTCAGGACCCCATATGTCGACACGACCTCCACCAAAACCAAAGGTTTTACCTCCCATAGACTCTATAGCTACGTTTCCAGTGAGGATTATGAGGTCTGCCCAACTGATTTGATTTCCATATTTTTGTTTTATAGGCCAAAGCAACCTTCTAGCTTTATCAAGATTGGTATTGTCTGGCCAGCTATTTGTTGGAGCAAATCTTTGGGAACCTGTGCCACCACCACCACGTCCATCAGCTGTTCTATATGTACCTGCAGCATGCCATGTCATTCTAATGAAAAAAGGACCGTAATGCCCATAATCAGCTGGCCACCATTCTTGCGAATCAGTCATCAGGTCATTTAAATCTTTTTTTAAGGCATCATAATCTAATTTTTCAAATTCGCTCTTGTAGTTAAAACCCTCTGACATTGGATTGGTCTTTTTGTCATGCTGATGAAGAATGCTCAAATTTACCTGGTCTGGCCACCATTCTTTATTTGACTGTGCGCGGTTTGTGTGCTGATCGCTTGACCCATGAGAAACTGGACATTTTGCTTCACCATTCATTAAGGATGGATTAGCATTTCTTACGTTTGAAATATTGTCGTCTAACATTTTTACTCCACTATTATATATGTTTTTTACAAATTCTAGATATCGTTATCTCAATACCTATTAATATGACTGTTATGTATGTTTTTTACACGTTCCAGATATCGTCATTTCAATATCTGTAACCTTGAAATTGAAATTTCTCAGTATTGTTTTCGAAATATCGATATTGTTTTTATTAATATCGATCAAATCCCCACAAATATTACATTTTAAATGGTCATGTTGCTCCATATTTGAATCGTATCTTGCAATATTGCCATCAAAAATAGTCATTATTAATTTATCTTTTTCAAGCTGTTTTAAGTTTCTGTAAACAGTGCCAAGACTAATATTGGGAATTTGCGTTCTAGCATTATTATAAATCCAATTTACTGTAGGGTGGGATTCTGTGCTATAAATTAAGTTTAAAATAACTTCCTTTTGCTGGCTGTAACGCATATTTGAAAATAAAAAATAAATAGTAATCATTACTATTTATTTTTTTAAATTTTTATATGAGATTTTCAAAACATTATTGTATTAATATGAAGATAGATTGTTAAATTGTAACAAATATTAGAGAATAAATTTTTATAAAGGAGAAATCGATGAGCAATTTTTTTGCAGCTATTCACTCTGGTTTTAATAGTCTCACTCATTCAGCAGAACATGTAATGATTATTTTTGCTATTTTTTTTGCTTTTTGGGGGTTGTATAAAGTTCTACCAAGACCAAACAAAGTTGAGAATAGCAAAAAATAAAATTTCTAAATCATCATGAGCCCTCTATAGAAATATTTTAATATTTATTGTAAATAACCCAAAAAATTAAAAAATGATAAAAGGTAAAAATGAAAAAAATTAAAGCATATGCTCATTGCGATGGTCCTTGCGGTATTTATGACCCTGCAAGCGCTCGAATTGCAGGAGAAGCCGTACTTTCAATGACAAAAAAAATGTTATCTCTTGAATGCCCTGAAACAGATAACACTCAGGCGATGGCATCCTATTTAAACACTATGTCTAGATATGCATCTGTAAAAGAAGATCAAGCCCAAGAATGTAAGCGAGAACTTTTGGTTTTATGGACTGATTACTTTAAACCTAATCATTTAGAAAAGTATCCAAATCTGCATGATCTATTTTGGAATGCAGCCAAGATGTGCAGTGCGTGCAAGACAGAGGTTTCTTTAGATCATGCTAATGAACTAATGCAGATGATCGAAAAAATTCACGATATTTTTTGGTCCACGAAAGACAGAGATGTGCCTTGGATCACTGCAGGTTAGATCTTCAATGATTAAAGTTAGTGTGATAGGAAATAGTATGTATCCATCAATAAATGATGGAGATTTACTCTATTTTAATTTGATTGACGATATCCATGAAGTTAATGTTGATGATGTAGTGCTTTGCGATCATCCATTCTTAAAAAATATTCAAATTATTAAAAGAGTGAAAAAAATCATTAATGGAAAATTTTTTGTAATCGGGGACAATGCAAAAAGTTTTGAAAGTTCAGATAGCAGATCTTTTGGTTTGCTATCTGAATCAAAAATTATTGGAAAACTAAATTAAATATGACAAAATTAAAATCTTACCAATTCAGTTTAATAAATTCAATCTCTTTAATAGTGCTAGGAGGATATGGTTACCTGACATCAAGTTCTCCTTCAGTTACAGCTTTAATACCTGTTATCTTTGGAATTGCCATCCTTGGTATGAATCCTGGTATAAAAAAAGATAACAAAATAATTGCTCATATTGCAGTTTTACTAACATTTATAATACTGCTTGGCTTAATAATGCCTCTACTTGGAGCTGTTCAAAGATCAGATGTCGGAGCTTTACTTCGCGTTTCAACCATGTTAATTACAACTGTTTTTGCTATGATTGGCTTTATACAAAGCTTTAAAAAAGCTCGCAAAAATAAAAATTAAATTCCTCTAAGTTCAAAGCTATTTGCCACTCTATCAATTGCAACTGCAAAAGCAGCTAATCTCATAGAAGATTTTTTTGATTTCATCATACTAGCTACCTCATTAAAGGCGGCTACCATTTTATTTTCCAACTTGGTGTTTACTTCTTCTTCGCTCCATTGAAATTGCTGAAGATTTTGCACCCATTCAAAATATGATACGGTAACACCTCCAGCGTTCGTTAGAATGTCGGGAATCACATGAATACCTTTTTCAAATAAAATATCATCAGCTGGTGGAGTAACAGGCCCATTTGCAGCTTCAATAATGACTTTACAATTAAGCTTATCAACATTCATTTTGTGAATTACACCTCCCAGAGCCGCAGGAATAAGAAAATCGCAGTCTACATTCAAAATCTCATCGTTAGAAATAGTTTTTCCCTGTGAAAATCCTTTAATCGTTTTGTTTTTTTGATTGTATTCAATCAATGAATTTACGTCAAGACCTTCGGGGTCAAATAGGCCACCATTTACATCGCTAATTGCAATAATTTTTGAACCCATCTCATTTAAAAAATTTGCAGCATAAGATCCAACGTTGCCAAAACCCTGAATTACAACTTTCGCTCCATCTAAGCTCATATCTAAAAGATTTGCAGTTTCACGAGCTATTATTGCTGTGCCTCTTCCGGTTGCTTCGTTTCTTCCCAAAGAACCTCCTAATTCAATCGGTTTTCCAGTAACAATTCCTGGGGTATGGCCATTTATCATTCCATATTCATCCATAAACCATGCCATTATCTGAGGATTTGTGTTTACATCAGGGGCTGGAATATCTCTATTTATTCCAATGATAGGATTAATTGCCCTGAAAAAACGTCTAGATAGTCTCTCTAGCTCAAGATTGGAAAGTTTAGATGGATCAACAGAAATTCCTCCTTTGCCCCCACCATAGGGAATATCAACCAGTGCAGTTTTCCACGTCATCAAAGCTGCAAGTGATCGAACTTCATCTAGGTCAACTTCATGATGGTATCTAATGCCACCCTTAAAGGGTCCTCTCGAATTATTGTGCTGCACCCTGTATCCACGATAACTCTCTAAAGATCCATCGTCTTTTCTAAGGGGAACCTCAACCATTAATTCTCTATCAGGTACATTCAATGATAATCTAATTTTTTCATCAAGACCAATTAAATTTGCTGCTCTTTCAAATTGATCATCGCTTGCTTTTTTATTGTTTACCTTTTTACCCATTTATCGCTCCTTAAAAGTTTACTTTACAATCAAAACTGATGATTGAGTCTGTTTCAATATTTTTAAAGGGGTATTTCCTTTAAAAAAAGTTTTGAGAGGATTATTTGACTCAAGACTCATAATCAAAATATGATTTTTATCTGCTTTTTTATTAATTACCTCAACAGGGTCACCAATCTCAAACGACTCGGAAAAGCTTATTTTATTTCTTCGCAAAAACTTAGCTGACCATTTACCGGCTTTTTTCAAACCATCGATGGATTCGTTATTTTTTCCTATTACAATAATATTTACGCCTATATTGAATGCTTGCGCTATTCGCACACTATATTTTACAGCTTTTTTTGTAAAATGTGATTCATGAATCGCTAAGAGGATTTTATAATTTCTATCAAATTGATAATTATTAACTATAAAAATAGAGCTATCTATATATTGAGAAAGTTCGTAATCCTTTTTTGAGCTTTGACTTTTTCCAATGATGGTTACATCGTAGTGCTCTTTTTGAACTTCGCTAATTAACTCTTCAATGATCTCACCATTTCTTAAAATGAGACTGACATCATCACATACCGTTCCTTTAAGATATACTTCAGAACGCCTTCCACCTGTTTCTATTAAGGTATTTTTTGGAAAACCAGACTCAATTTCTTTCTTTTCTATAAATTTATTTTCAGATAAAAAATCAAATGCCCACTCTAACACTTCAACTCCAGGCCTATCAAGATCCCAAGACTCCATTCTTTCCTGAGCAACACCGACCTCTTTCAAACTAAATTGATTTATTTTATCACCAACGTCTACTATGGTAGGTTTTGCATTAAATGCTTTAGCTACACGCATTCCAACCTCAAGAGTTTGAGAAGAATACTTTTTACTGCTAATTGCGATTAAAATTTTCATGATAGCATAGGCCAATATAGGAAAGAGATTAAAAATAATAAAACAATCGAAACGATGAATAATTTCCAACCTGCTTTAAAATAATCTTTTGAACTAACCAATCCCGTTGAATGAATGATCATACAGGTTGGTGATGCAACGATTGTTAAATAAGCAAATGCTGACGCTACGGATGTTGCCATTCCCATGATTATTGGATTTACACCAAGATCAAGCACAATGGGACCCAAAACCGCTACTGTAGCAGCGTTACTCAATAAATTTGTCATTACCGAACAAAGAACAACAGAAAAAAACCAGCTTGTAAGAATTTGATCCGCAACAAATAATTGCGAAAAATCCAAAAAGCTTTGCGCTAACCAACTTGCTGCTCCAGTATCTTTCATTTGAATTCCAAGGGATATTACAGAGCCAAAAAGAATGACGATGCCCCAATTCATCCTTGTTGCGATGTCATTCCACTCAATCAACCTCAAGGATAAATATAAAAAAACTCCAGATAGTGCAACTATTCCTAGCCCAATTCTTGGACTCAAGAAAATCCATCCAATAAAAACAAAGATGAAGACTATTATTGAAAGTTTTTGGTTGCTATTAAGTGAGCCACTTTTTGCTACGTCAACTTTAAGCTTTCGAACAGCTGAATCCATTATTGTTTTTTCAGGGGTAAATGTATACCATAATATCGCTGAAGCTAGCGGTATTTCAATCAAAAGCATTGGATAGGCATATTTCATCCAATCTAAATATGAAATATCTGCTAATCCAAATTCTGCAAAATAACCAATCATAATCGCATTTCTTCCTCCACCTGAAGGGGTTCCAATTGATCCCAACGCGCATCCATAAGCAATAGAAAAAAGTAAAAGCGTGGAAATCTCAGTCGACCTATTAATACTAACTCCAGAATTTTTTAATAGCGACAAAGCGACAGGAAGCATCATGGCTGCGACAGTATGTTCACCAATGAACGAAGACATAATTGCAGAAACACCAACAAAGCCTAGGGAAATTCTCCAAGTTTTGTTCCCAGTTAGGGTTACAATCATTAACGCTAAATGTTTATCCAGTCCTTGATGAACAATAGCTACTGCAAGCATGAGGGAGCCCATGATAAAAAAAACCGCATCACTCATAAAGGTTGAGGCAACGCCATTGGGAGTATCTATGCCCAAGACTACTTCCATAATGATTATCAAAAGAGCAACCGCAGGGATCGGAATTGATTCAGAAATAATTAAAATTAGGGCTGTAATCACAATAATTAGAGTTCGATGCCCTTCCGGAGAAAGGCCTTCCGGCGTTGGAAGGTAAAAGATTGAAATACTTATAAAAAAAGTGGCGATTAACCACTTTTTCCTAGAAACCCAAAATAGTAAGTTATTTAGTATTTGATTTGAGGGGCCAAACATTAAATATTTATTGAGTAGTGTTGAAAAATATTAGTCATCTAACTTTTCTATTCTTCGTACGTGTCGACCTCCTTCAAATGGCTCATTAAGCCAAATTTCAATTACTCGATAAATTTCTGACTCACTCATAAAGCGTGCCCCGAGGGATAAAATATTTGCATTATTATGTTCTCGTGAGAGTTTAATAATTTCATCTGGCCCGTTGTAAAAAACAGCAGCTCTCACACCTTTAACTCTGTTTGCCGCCATAGCTTCTCCTTGTCCCGACCCCCCAAGAATGATCCCTCGACTTTCTAAATCTCTGGCGACAGCCTTTGCGCATGGAAAAATAAAATCTGGATAGTCGTCAAGTGCATCGTATTCATGCGCTCCATGATCCTCAACTAGGTATTTTTTCTTAATTAAATAATCTTTTAGCGAGTTCTTTAAATCTAAACCTGCATGATCTGTTGCTAAATGAATTTTCACAATAATTTTTTTAAATAGTTTCTTATCCTAGATTCGATCTTCTCCGCAGTAAATCCAAATTCCTCAGCAAGATCCTTGCCAGGAGCTGAAGCGCCAAAGTGATCAATACCAATTGATAATCCATTGCTTCCGGTATATCTTTCCCAGCCTAGAGTTATTCCCGCTTCAAATGAAATTTTCATAGATCCTCTATTGGGTATGATCGAATCTTTATAATCTGAAGATTGTTTTTCAAAAATTTCCCAACAAGGCATACTCACAACACGAATTCTCTTATCGCTCATGTTGTGAGCTACCTCCATAGCTAAACTAACCTCAGATCCGGTAGCAAGAAAAACCAATTCTGGATTTTCCTCATCAATCACTGCATATGCTCCTCTACTTACCCCATCTACTATCCTTTCAATAGAATGATTTAAAACAGGAACGCTCTGTCTAGTGAGCAATAATGCACTTGGGACGTCTTTAGAGTTAATTGCTAATTTAAAACAGGCAGCGGTTTCTTTTGCGTCAGCTGGTCTAAAGACATTAAAATCTGGAATTGCTCTCAGAGACATTGTTTGCTCTATGGGTTGATGTGTGGGTCCGTCTTCTCCGACCCAAAATGAATCATGGGTAAATTCATGAATCACTCCACATTTTTGAATAGATGCTAATCGTAGCGCTGGTCTTTCGTAATCTGCAAAAACCAAAAAGGTGCCTCCAAATGGTACAAATCCACCGTGAAGCGCAATGCCGTTCATAGCGGCTGCCATGGGAAATTCCCTAACTCCAAAGGCTAAATTTCGCCCTAACCTATTTTGTACTGAAAAATCGCCATACTTTTTAGCGAAATTGCCCGTATAATTTGACGGTTCCAAATCAGCTGATCCCCCTATGATGTATGGAGCTTGTTCGGCAAATTTGTCAAGTGAAACACCAAAAGCTTTTCGCGTAGCTAGTACAGATTTTTCCTCAAAGACAGGAAAATTCAAATCCAAATTGGAATTGCTGAATGATGCTTTCCAAAAATCATTAAAATCTTGATTTAATTGCGCTTTTTTAAGGTTGGATTTCCATTTATTTGCCATTTCAGCTAGGCTAGAAAAGCGTGATTGAAAATGTTTTTTTACATGATCTGGTAAATAAAATTCTTCTTGAGGAAGTCCTAGTTTCTCTTTCGTAGCCTTAATTTCATCAAAATCTAATGGTGCGCCGTGTGTTTCATGATCACCTTCAACATTTGCTGCGCCTTTTGCCATCACTGTTTTGCCAATGATCAAACTTGGCCGATCAACAACTTGTGCTTTTTCAATAGCAACTCTTATTTCGTTATGATTGTGTCCATCAATTTCTTGTACATGCCAGCCAAATCCTTCAAAAACATCAGCGTAGTTTGTTGAATCCGATCTATCGACTTTTCCTGATATTTGAGCATTATTGGAATCATAGTATACGATTAGTTGTGACAAACCCCAGTGTCCTGCCATAGACCCGGAACCTAAAGCCACAGGCTCTTGTAAATCACCATCTCCTGCAACTACATAAGTAAAGTGATTTAAAATCCCATCAAATGATGAAAACCGTTCTTTTACATTAGCGCGCAACATAGATTCTGCAGTTGCCATGCCCACAGCCATGGCAAAACCCTGCCCTAGGGGGCCTGTAGTGGCTTCAATCCCAGCTATCTCTACTTCAGGGTGTCCAGGAGTTTTGCTATGTAATTGACGAAAACTTTCAATATCGCCTTTATCCAGCCAACCAATTTGGTAAAGAATAGCGTATATCAAAGCCGATTCATGGCCCGCCGAAAGAACAAATCTATCTCTATTGATCCAGTCAGCATTGCTGGGATCAAATTTTAGATATTCTGTAAAAAGAATTTGAGTAAAGTCTGCAGATGACATAGGCCCGCCGCTGTGTCCAGAATTAGCTTTACGAACCATATCTATGATCAAGCCTTTTGTAACGGCTAAAGAAAATTGATTTTTCTCGTCATCATCCCAATCTGAGAATGTATCTATTTCTTTAAAGGTTCTCAATTTGTGTAATTAAATATTATAAAATTCTTTGATTGTTTTTGCAGGGTCATCAGTACCAAAGATCGCAGATCCTGCTACCAAGACATCTGCTCCGGCTCCAACAACCTCTTTTGCATTGTGAAGCTTTATACCCCCATCAACTTCAATCAACACACGATCCTGAAGACACTGCTCTGTGAGCTTATGTTTAATTTCTTTAATTCTATTTGTAGAAGAATCTATATATCCTTGACCCCCAAAACCCGGCTCTACACTCATCACTAGAATCAAATCAATTTTATCAAAAAAAGGTTCTAGTTCAGAAATTGGAGTAGATGGTTTTAATGAAATTCCAACTTTACTTCCAGTGGACTTAATAAGATCAATCACGCTCAATGGGTCATTCGTTGCTTCAATATGAAAAGTTATCATGTCAGCACCTGCCTTAGCGAACGGCTCAACTAGCTTTTCAGGTTCAACAACCATCATATGAACATCTAAAAATTTCTGAGTCTTTTTTCTTAATGACTTAACAACTGGAGGACCAATCGTTAGGTTTGGTACAAATTGGTTATCCATTACATCTATATGAATCCAATGAGCTCCGCCCTCAGCGCATTGATCTAATGCTAACTGAAGATTTGAAAAATCTGCAGAAAGAATGGATGGAGATAATTTGAATTCCGAGGTCATATTTGATTTACAAATTAATGTTTGTTTAAAAGGAATTCAACTCTGAATGTTATTTGACTATTTTTTTTTCATCAACATAAACTAATTTAGGTGTATATAATTGTAGGTAAGATGAACAAAGAAAACAAAGACAGGTTTTATTATAATTCCAAATTTTTAGGTAGTCCAGACGCAAGGTCTGTGAGGATTCTATCAGAATATTATGGACCCCTTCAAAGATTTGAAAGGAATGATATTCAAGATTTTCTTGTGTTTTTTGGATCAGCAAGAATTAAATCGAGAGATGAGGCTCAAAAAGAACTCAAAAATGCTCCAAAAAACATATCACAAGTGGATTTGAAGACATTAAAAACAAGCCTTGAGATGAGTAAATATTATGAGGATGCGTGTGAATTATCATACAGAATGACAAAATGGAGTAAAAAATTAAAAAGCGATAAAAAAAGGTTTGTCGTTACGTCTGGTGGGGGACCAGGAATAATGGAAGCTGCAAACAAGGGAGCCCAAAAAGCTAAAGGCTCTGCAATCGGCTTATCGATAACTCTTCCATTTGAACAAACAGGGAATAAATGGATTTCTAATGACCTTGAAATTAATTTTCACTACTTTTTTATGCGAAAATTCTGGTTTCTTTATAAGGCAAAAGCAATGGTAGTTTGGCCTGGTGGTTTTGGAACTTTGGATGAAGTCATGGAAGCATTAACCTTAATTCAAACGCGAAAATTAAGGAAAGAGATACCTATTGTGCTTTACGATGAAGAATTTTGGAATAACATCGTTAATTGGGAATATATGATTGATAAAGGGGTCATATCAAATACAGATGTTAATCATTTCAAATTTTGCAATACGGTTGAGGACGCGTATAAATACCTTACACAAAAAATCACAACAACTCATTTAAAAAAATCAGATTTATAATGGAAAATTTTATGGTAAAAAGAATTTTTAGCTTTATTTGTTTTTTAAGCGTATCCTATGCGCAGGTTGGCCCTTCCGAATCACTTCACCGCAACCCTCCAAGAGCATGGGCCCTAACAAATGCAACCATACATACAGAGCCAGGAAAAACCATCTTTAATGGAACAGTGGTTATGAGGGACGGAATCATTGTTGCGGTTGGTAAAAATATTAAAATTCCACTGCAAACTTCTGCAATCAATGTTAAAGGTAAACATATCTATGCTGGCTTCATAGAAAGCTGGATGGACGTGGAATCAAAGAATGATTCTAGTAAGCTTGAAATGCATTGGAATTCAAACATGCGCGCTCATCTTAAAGCGAGCGAAATATTTGTACCCAAAAAGAAAAGTTTATCTGATTTAAGACAGCTTGGGTTCACCGTTGCGCATATTTCTCCTAACGGCGGAATCTTTCAAGGGAGCTCTAGTCTTATAAGTACAAGTGAAAAACCGAAAGTACTATCAAATGAAATTGCTCAATCTGTTGAGTTTAGGTCTGGAGGATGGGGTGCGAAAGAGTACCCGACGTCATTGCTTGGGTCGATCGCTTTTATTCGTCAAGGGTTTATTGATGCACGGTGGTACGATAAAGCGCAAAAAGTTATATTAAAATACCCTGATGTAAACGAACAAATTGAATTTGATCGATCGCTTAGTTCATTAGGGGATTTTCTTAACCAAAAAAAGGCTTTTATTTTTGAAACCAAGAATGAGATTTACATCGATCGAGCTCAAAATATTGCAAATGAGTTTGATTTCAAGCTTTGGATTAAAGGAAATGGCTATGAGTATAGAAGGCTTAATGAGTTAAATCAAAATTTCATGATTATACCAATAAATTATCCATCCAGACCAGAAGTTGCAAATCCTTACACTGCTCTTCAATATTCCACACATCAGCTTAAGCATTGGGACCTTGCTCCTGATAACTTAAAAAAGCTGAGTGAGAAAAATTTAAAATTTGCTATTTCAACAAGCGGATTAAAAAATAAAAGAGACTTTAGAAAAAATCTTTCTCATTCAGTCAGCAGAGGTTTAAGTGAAGAGGACGCGCTTGCTAGTTTAACCACAGTACCTGCACAAGCATTTGGTCAATCAAAACGATTAGGCAAAATCGCACCTGGCTATATGGCGAATCTTGTAATAACTGATGGAAATTATTTTAATAAAAATTCAACGGTTAAATCTATATGGATTGAAGGAAATGAAATTCAAGTTTCCCCTGATCCCATCAATGAATTTTCAGGTATTTGGACATTACAGGAAAGGGAGCGTGAATGGACCTTGGATATAAATAATAGCGGCACAGTATTTTCTGCTAAATTAAAAAAAGACGGAGACTCCTTGTCTGTTCAAAATCTTCAGATTTTAAGAGATCAAATTTCATTTATGATTAATGATAGTGCGCATTTTGACATAGGGGCAGTTAGATTTTTCGGAAATATTGAAGATAAGAAGATGGCAGGTAAAATAATTTATTCTGACAACAATGTATCTTCATGGACTGCGCAGCTTGATTCAAAAAAGTCATCGCCTAAATATGAAATTAAAACAGAAAAACCTAGCAAACTTAACGTGTTCTTTCCAGAAGGTGCATATGGATTAGATAGTGAAATTATTAAACCCAAAACAATATTAGTTGACGATGCAACAATTTGGACATCTGGACCCAAGGGTATTTTAAAAGGATACGACATTCTTTTTCAAAATGGCAAAGTTAAACAAATAGCTAAAAATATTTATCTGAATGATGGAAATGCGGTTATTATAGATGGAAAAGGGAAGCATATAACTCCGGGCCTAATTGATGCTCACAGTCATATGGCTGGTGAATCAATTAATGAAGGTTTTCAAAATGTTACAGCAGAAGTAAGAATGCAGGATGTCATTGATCCCAATGATATAGCTATGTATCGAGCGCTAGCTGGCGGATTAACAACCATAAACCTTTTGCACGGATCTGCAAATCCCATTGGAGGGCAAAGTGTAGTAATGAAACTCAGATGGGGAAGCTATTCAAATGATTTGATTTTTAAAAAAGCATCTCAAGCCATCAAATTCGCATTGGGGGAAAATGTCAAAAGAAAGAGATCGTATGGAAGATATCCAGAAACACGTATGGGGGTCGAGCAGGTAATTCGAGACGCATTTACCGCTGCTAGAGATTATAAAAAATCATGGAACACATTCAATAAAGATGCAAAGCTCCAACGAACAAAAGTTCCTCCAAGGCGTGATTTGGAGCTAGAAGCCCTGGTTGAGATTTTAGAGGGAAAGCGTATTGTTCATGCCCATTCATACAGGCAAGACGAGATTTTAATGTTGACTCGTATCGCAGAAGACTTTGGCTTTAAAATGGGAACATTCCAACATGTCCTAGAAGGTTATAAAGTCGCAGAAACGCTTGCAAAGCATGGTGCTAATGCCTCAACATTTTCAGATTGGTGGGCCTATAAATTTGAGGTAATTGATGCAATTCCATTCAATGGAACCTTAATGGCAAATGTTGGTGTCAATGTGTCATTTAATTCTGATAGCGATGAACTTGCCAGGCGCATGAATTTAGAAGCTGCAAAAGCTGTTAAGTACGGAGGTTTATCTGAAGAGGATGCATTGAAGTTTGTTACAATAAACCCCGCTAAACAGCTCAAGATTGATAAATATGTTGGCTCCCTTGAAATTGGAAAAGACGCTGATTTCGCGATATGGTCTGGCAATCCCCTATCAAACTACACTATATGCGAAGAAACGTGGGTAGACGGCAAACAATACTTTTCTCAAAAAAGGGATAGATACTTTAGAGAAAGAGATAAAAAGCTTAGAAATGATTTAGTTCAAAAGATTTTAACAAGCGACGAGTTAGGCAGCAGTGAGATCATTCCTGACAGTCAAAATGCAAATGATTATCACACATGCAATAGCGAACATGATCATAGCAGTAGCCATGGAGGTCATTAAAAATGAAAAAATTACTTATTAGTTTTTTATTGACCGTTTCAATATCAGCAAACGAGCAAATTCCAGCTCCTCCACAAAAGAATCCTATATTGCTTAAGAATGGTTACATTCATACTGTTTCAAAGGGAACAATTGAAGGTTCGATACTTTTTGAAAAAGGTAAAATTACTCGTATTGCAAAATATATCACACCTCCCAAAGATTGCGAAATAATTGACTTAAATGGCAAACATGTATACCCAGGCATGATTGCTGCTGTTTCAGGCCTAGGATTAATAGAAATTAATGCTGTTGCGGTCACAAACGATCATTCTGAAAGAGGAGACTTTAATCCAAACGTCCGAACAAACGTTGCCTTTAATCCAGATTCAGAAATCATACCAACTACAAGATCAAACGGTATTTTAATTGCAAATATAATCCCAAATTCTGGGCTGGTATCAGGGCAATCATCTGTCATGATGCTTGATGGCTGGACTTGGGAGAATGCAACCCTCTCCTCCCCAAGTGGCTTACATATCATTTGGCCAAACATGAACTCAATAGCTAAAAATGACTATGAGAAGAACAGGTTGAAAACTGCAAAAGAGCATTTAAACAACTTAGAAAATATCATCAAAGATGCAAGGGCTTACGCTCGACTGAGACAGACTAAATCAAGGTCAGCTGAAAACTATCATGATGAGGATCTTCGCTGGGAAAGCATGATTCCATATGTAAATAAAAAACTACCAATTTATGTTCATGCTAACGAAGTTAAACAAATTGAGGCTGCTATAAGCTGGTCAGTTAGACATAGTTTAAACATAATAATAGTTGGCGGTAAAGATGCGTGGAGAACTACAGATCTTTTAATTAAAAACAGAATCCCTGTGATATATGAAAGTGTAACATCTCTTCCTTACAGAAGATTTGAGGATTACGATCAAGCTTACAAAACACCTTCAATATTATATGAAAAAGGGGTACAGTTTTGTATTTCACAGTATGGATCTGCTGGAAGTGCATATCAAGCCAGAAATTTACCTTACCAAGCATCTATGGCCGCTTCCTATGGCTTACCAAAAGAAGCGGCTTTGCGATCAATTACGCTATCCGCAGCTGAGATATTGGGAATCGATAAAAAAGTAGGATCTTTGGAAACTGGTAAAGATGCAACTTTGTTTATTTCAAATGGAGATCCACTGGAAATAAGAACAAATATCCTTCAAGCTTATATTCAAGGTAAAAAAGTAGATATGGGAGATAGGCACAAGAGCCTGTATTCTAAATACAAGGAAAAATACAGGCAACTTGAGATTCTAAAAGATTAAAAAAATTAATCTATTTTATTTTATAAATTGCATAGTCCCCAGGTGAAGCACCAACTATGAGCATCTCCTCCAATTCACCTAAATTATTATGAACAAAGACTGTATCTGGAGATGTGTAATCGCTAGTAACCCCTAGGAATAATTTTTCTTCATACCCACTTGCTGAATACAGATGATTGGAATTATAGGAACCTATTTTAGAAAGTTGCTGTAATGATAGGTCTGCATTTAACGGAGCTGCTCCACCATTATATGTCCTAAAAGCTCTGTTATCGAACCTAAAAACATCGCCACCGCAAACTGCTCCTTTACCGTAGTCAAGGATTGCTACTGCTTCGCTTGTCATGTCTATTTTGCTGGTTCCATAAAATGTTTCTGTAAAATCTGTACTATAATGTGTACGCGAGACCCATAAATTATTCCCATCTACTAAAAGCTGTTGCGGTCCTTTTCCAACCTCAAAGGTTTTGATTACTTTTCCTGATTCAATTTCAATCTTTACAACCGAACTTGCAGAACTATAGTCTGCATTCATATTTATTGCAACCCAAAGATTGGTTTCGTCAGATACAATAGATTCCGGTAAACCATTTAATGGAATAGAATTTTCAATATAGTATGTTGAAAGATTTAATACTTTAACATCCTGAGAATTGTAATTTGTGAAGTATAATTTGTTATTTTCAACAACCATCTCCCTTGGACTAGATCCTTCAGTTGAAATAGAAATACCAGGAAGCTCAAGGCCATCATCGTTAATTTGATACACCTTGATCATGTGACTATTATTTACAAGAACGAATAGTTTTTCATTGTGAACCAAGATGGACTGGACAACATCGCCAATATCTTTAACTTCTTGAATTAGTTTGCCACTTCGAAATACGGAAACCGATCCATTGCTAGAGCCAAAATTGCCCTCGCTAGATATGAATGTTAATTGATTTGATTCATTTTTTGCGCTTTGATCTTCACAACCTGCTGCAAAGACAACCAGACAAAAGAGAAGTTTTTTCATTTTATTATCCTTAATTAATTAAGGGATTTTTTGAATTAATGTTACTTAACCGTTATCCCGAAAGTTAGTTTTTTAATAGCTTTATTATCCAGATATCCTGACTTACGCATTACAAAATATTTACGCCTTCTTCTTAACGAATGGCAAAAATAAAATATTTCTAGCGATTACAGTAGCGGGTACTGTGCCTGAATTTCACAGGCTTCCCTTTAATAATAATTGCTTTAGTTGTACAAAATATATTACGGATTTATTTACTTTGTAAGTTTATTTGCATTGGAGCAAAGAATATTTTTCAAAAATAAAAAAGTCTTAATAGAGACTCGTTGCCGATCAGTTTATATAAATTGATTATGAGGTATTGAGCTAAAATCTATTTTATCTTTTTTGGCTAGGGCCATTCTTTTGACATCCATTACTTTAGATAATGATTCAACCAATTGATCAATATCCGAAAATGAATGCTTTGGAGTGATTGTTATTCTTAATCTTGCGGTATTTTTAGGTACTGTTGGATAGAAAATTGGTTGAGTATATATGTTGTGGTCATCCAACAATTTTTGAGAAAAAATCTGGGCTTTTTCTGCTGTGTGTACAACGATGGGTATTATGTGACTATCTCCTTTTATGTAGTGTATATCCAAATTATCGAGTCTGCTTTTAAGATAGGCAGCTTTTTTTATGATTTCAGAGCGCAATTCATTCGAATCCTCAACAATTTCAATACTTTTTGCACAAGCAGAAGCAACAGAAGGCATTAGCGATGTGGTAAAAATAAATCCCGGTGTAAAACTTCGAACGAATTCAATTACATCTTTATCTCCAGCCACATAGCCCCCGATCTGACCAAATGCCTTAGCAAGAGTGCCGTTGATAATGTCAATTTGATCTGAAACTCCGTATTTATTTGCAATGCCGGACCCTTTCTCACCATAAAGGCCTACAGCGTGAACTTCATCTAAATATGTTAGAGCATTGTACTTCTTTGCCAAGCGAACGTATTCAGCAACATTGGTTATTGTTCCATCCATTGAATAAAGTGATTCAAAAACAATTAATTTTGGTTGAGTTAATTCAACAGATTGTAATAATTGCTCTAAATCTTCCAAATTATTATGCTTAAAAACCTTGCATGATGCTCCAGAGTTTTTAATACCCTGTATTAACGATGCGTGATTTAACTCATCAGAAAACACCTGAATTCCATTGATTTTTTTACATATTGTCCACAATGATGACTGATTTGCAAGATAAGCTGAATTAAATATCAAAGCAGAATCCCTACCATGAAATTGAGCTAATTTCTTCTCAAGTCTCACATGATAATTTGATGTCCCGGAGATGTTTCTGGTGCCTCCCGATCCAGTGCCAACTTCTTTAATTGTAGAAATCATCGTTTCAATGACCTCTTCGTTGTGACTCATATTAAGGTAATCATTTGTACACCAGATTTTTATATTTTCTTTTTTATGAAAAGTATTCTTTTTATTGTCTACGATTTCAACTTGAGTATAGGGAAATGTCGAGCGAGATCTTTTAACAGGAAGGAACTTTCGATAATATCCTTCGTTTTTAAAGTTCTGAACTTTTGATTTAAAAAAATTTTTGTAATTCAAACTAAAAAACCTTTAACAGTATCTTAAAATTATATTAGACTCAACGGTCGAAATTATGAATATTCATTTTATTTGACCATATATTTTTAAAAA
>Ga0163111_10000888_pt1 | contig 18093 bp, 15 predicted proteins | sample CRUFie1St18metaG_FD_109645 | JGI IMG/M metagenome (GOLD analysis project Ga0163111, IMG submission 109645) | Marine microbial communities from the Costa Rica Dome - CRUD Field 142mm St18 metaG | ecosystem: Environmental > Aquatic > Marine > Oceanic > Photic zone | place: Costa Rica: the Eastern...
GAGCCTACAAAAGCTTCTAAAAATCCAATCAATATTGCTCCTATAACTGCTCCAGGTACTGATCCTAGACCTCCAAGAAGTGCAATTGTAACACCCATAATATGCGGTACCGATCCAGATGTTGGACTCACAAAAATAGTTTGAGAAAGTAATGCCGCGGCCATTCCAGCCAGTGCCCCAGTCAGCATAAGCACTGGAAGTGCGGTTACTTTACGAGATATTCCAGAATATGCAGCTCCCTCAGCATTTTGCATCATAGCACGAACCTCCAAACCCCGTCGACTATATCTTAACCAAGCCAAGGTTAAAGTTAGGATAATGATAGCACCTATTATCGTTCCAGCCTGATCATACCTGATTTTTGTTCCCCAAATTTCCCATCGGCCAAAACCAAAAATTTTTGGCAAACCGCGATTACGAGGACCAAACAAATACAAAAGTGACTGCACAGATGCGATGTTAATCGCCAGTGTGATTATTAAACCTCGGACAGCATAATTTGGTTTGTCATGTATTGGTAAAAACGCCAGCAAGTAAATGATTGCTCCAAAAATAGCCCCTGAAATTAATGCTGAACCAACCAATGTGCTCGCCATCAAAAAACTAGCAAAAGCAGTCTTGCCAAAACTCGCAATGATAATTGGTTTCATCAAACCAGTTACAATCCAAGCTCCATAACCCGAGACAGCAAATGTAGCCCCATGAGCCATATTGAGCAAGCCAACACTTGACCAAAGAATTGATACTCCTATTGCCATTAAGGCATAAATAGAAGCTAAATTTAAAGCATATACAAAAAGTCCAAGATCCATTTATTTCCCTTATACCAAAGACACATGCCCAACTTCACCACGCATCCTACCAGCATGCATTCCTACAATTCTATCTACTTTACCAGATAGTAAATTAACATTTTGCTCTGCAATAATCATTGCAGCATTATCAACGGGAAGCGCCCAAAGAGCCTCCATAACCCCATGAGAAATTTTTGGAGCAAGCCCCAGAGAGGGCTCATCAATTAGATACAATTTTGCTTCAACCATTAACATTCTACCAATCGACACCATTCGGCGTTCTCCACCAGATAATTTTCCTACCAATGAATGCTCTAACTTTCGTAATGGAGGAAAAATATCAAATACTTTGTTAATTCTCTGTTTTTTTTCTTTCCAAGCAATTTGAGTGTATGCTCCACACTCAAGATGCTTACGAACGCTTAAACCTGGAAAAATCGCATCGCCTTGAGGGGCTATAGCGATTCCAGAACGCACCAAACGTGGAGTCCTCCGGCCAGCTCCAATTGACCTTGATCCTCCTATTTCAATATCATTAAATTTAATAGATCCTTGCTGCCAACCGGACATATGAGTTATTGCACGAAGCAGCGTTGTCTTACCGTGCCCATTCAAGCCAACAAGACCAATTCTTTCACCATTTTGAACTGTTAAGTCAACCTCATGCAACACTCGCAATGGACCATAACCAGCGGACAATTTATTAATTTTTAATACCTCAGGCATGTGCGTCCTCGAAATAAGCTGCATGTACTTTTGGATCCACAAAAACAGTTTCTGGTGATCCCTGGGCAATTACTTCTCCTAGATCAAGAACAACTACTCTATCCGCAACTGCAGAGAGCAGCTCCAACCTATGCTCAATCATAATTACACCAATAGCATATTCATCAACAATTTTTCTGATTATTAAATCCAGCTCATCAATTTCAGCATTGATTAGACCTGACGCGGGTTCATCCATCAAAAGAACATTAGGATTTCTCATCATTAAGCAAGAAATTAATAATTTTCTACGATCAAAGGCCCCTAAAGCTGCGGCTGGTGTGTCCCAATGAACTTTCAAGTTAGACAAGCGGGCTGCCCATTCGGCATCATGAACGCTTAGGTATGGTCTGTATGCCTTACGCGCAGCACGAAAGGTTTCACCGACAGTTAACGCACCTGGCGTTACCGGGCTTTGATATGTTCTTGCTAAACCAATTCTTGCTCGTTCAAAGAATGACTCCTTCGTAATATCTTTTCCTTTTAAGGAAACTGATCCTGACTCAGAAATATATCTACCACAAAGCACCTCAAATAAAGATGTTTTTCCAGCACCGTTTGGACCAACAAGACCAACTATCTCGCCTGGAGCAACATCTATGGAGACATCAGTGAGGATGCGTCTGCCACCTAACGACAGACTTACACCCTCACATTTGAAGAGTTTTTGATCAACACTCATCTTTTAGTTTACATCCAAGGAGCCAATCTAAATGGCACTTCGGCAAATGGTGATGGAGCAATGATTCTATGCTCATCGTCTTGGACTTGGAAGAACAAATGCGCTTGTCCACCCTCAGGATCTTCCGTCATATTCGGATAACTTGTACCACTATTGGTTTCTGACCTGAATTTATAAGTTCCATTTACACCGCGAAATGTTGAGCTACGGATTGCTTCACCAACAGCTGCAAAATCAGTATGATCGCCAGTTTTTCTCCAAGCTTCAGCTAAAAGGTAAATGGAGTCATAACCACCACCAGTATAAACCATACCCATGGTCCCTGGATATTTTGCACGATATTTTGCCCTAAATTCAGAGCCTTTTTCATCCGCATAAACACCGTAAACTGTACCCCAAACCATACCTTCGCCGGCACCCGCTGCTAAATCTAAAAATTCTGGCTGCGAAGGCCCATACTGAAGATAAACTAATGCTCCAGGAACTGGATCATAGGCGTATTGTTGAGCAAATGCCGCTAGTTCTGCCGCAACCCAATGATCAATCATGATGGCAGCAGCATCAGTTTGTTGAAGTGCTCGTATTACTGGAGCCCAATCTTGGACGGGAAATTGAATATCGGTTATTGCACCAACTTCCCATTCACCGTTTGTTTCAGCAATTTTTGCTTGAGTTGCTTTACTAATATTCTGCGTATATGAGATTTGGCCTTGGACAATATGAACTTTGTTGTTCTTTGGTGTCCATTGCCCAGAAGCTTTTAGATCAGTAAGAAACCGTACAAATCCTGTTCCATACCAAACTTCTGCAACATCAAGCTGTATAATATTTTTATATTTTTCTGGATCACCTTGATAGAGCTCCACATTTACTGAAGATGTATTCCCATGAACGTAAGGAATTCCACTTGGAGCGGCTGCATCCATTGCTGGCTGTGGAATAATCGTGAATGCTGAAGTGATTGCATGGACACCTCCTTCAACTAAATTCAAGATTCCTGCGACATTGCCTTCTGGTGTTAGCATATTCAAATCAATAATTTTTGTTGCTAATGTATGACCGTTGACCCCACCAGCAGCATTAATTTCTTCAACTGCCATTAATGCACCATTAGTAAAATCTTGATGGTCTGCTACCCCTACCGGTCCAGATTGTGCTGCAGGAATTCCAATTAAGATTTCTCCAGCATATGCTTGATTAATTCCTAAAGTAAAACCTAAAATTAATCCAGAAAGATAGAAATACTTCTTTATTTTTGATGAAAATATTTTCATTTTTTCCCCCTTTATTATAGTCATCATATATACGTATAAAAATATAAATTTTATTTAACATGTTAACAAAATTTATGCTACTAAATGTTTCATGAAACGTAAAGAATAAAATACAAATTTTAGTTTGCAGGCCCCGCTGGGAACATACCAGGCATTATCATGAACCCATCAATTCGCTTAAAACGATCAACCCATCTTCTTATTGCAGGATATGAAATTCTCGAAACCCCGCCTTCTTCTGAAAGCGCAACGTAAGGAAAACATGCAATATCAGCTATGGTTGGCATCTCTCCATCACAGATCCAATCAAACCCTAATTGCTCTTGAAAGAATAAATGCTCATCCAAAATTCTAAATTGCGCGTGAGCAGTCTCTCTACATTTTTCTATATCAAAATTAGTGTAAAAAAATGTATCGTGGAGTCTAGCTGCAGAAGCACTACCCGTAATGGCGTCTGCAAATGCGAGCCATTGAGATATCATACCCATTTTGCCTGAATCGTTAGTAGGATACCAAGTCTTACCATTGTCATATTTAGATGAAAGATAAATCAATATAGCCTGAGCATCTCTCAAAATAAATCCATTGTCAGATATAACAGGAAGCTGACCTAACGGATTAATTTTAAGGAAATCATCAGATTTATGTTCTTCACTTGGATAAAACTCTATATTGATTGATTCATACTGAATTTTGAGAATTGACAGCATCAAGCGAACCTTAAAACAATTACCTGACAATTCATAATCGTATAATTTAATCATACCTTACCTATATATCCAAAATTAATCTATCAGAAAGAGCTCTTGACACGCAGGTCATAATAACATCACCACCTGCCTTCTCTGTCGAATTCAGATAAACGTCTTGATGGTCAACTTTTCCTTTTAGAACATTGACCTTACATGTTCCACAAGCTCCCTGCTCACAAGAACTAGGCAGTACCACACCATTTTCACGCAAAACTTCTAAGATCGTTTTACCCGAAGGAACATCTAAAGTTAAAGCAGACCTGGCCAACTCTATTTCAAAAGTGGAGCTATCATCAACTTCATTAATATTTTTAAAATATTCAAAATGGACAGCGTCATCTGACCAATTTAGCTCAGAAGCTAATTTACGTGTAGCTTCCAACATTGGGCCAGGACCACACACATATAGATTTTTAGCGTGACCTGGTTCTGCTAGGATAATTTTTATATCGTTCATTGTAGACTCTGGTGATAGTCCAATATGAAAAATTACATTTTCTTTTAATTTTGTCAAAACTTCCTTAAATGCGATATCCTTTTCCGTTTGGATGAAATAATGTAGCTCATAATTAAGGCCCATGCTTTCTAAAGCCTGAGACATGGATAATAAAGGAGTTACACCAATACCACCTGCGATAAAAATCGTCTGCAACGAATCTCGCCTTAAAGGAAAATTGTTTCTAGGTTCGGATGAAGCGAGAACATCACCTACTTTAACATTCTTGTGAATATTTTCAGAGCCACCTTTACTCTCATGTTCCAACTTCACTCCAATTTGATAATAACTGGTCTCGCCAGGACCATTAATCAAAGAATATTGTCTTACCAAGCCATTCTGAAGGTGTATATCAATATGCGCGCCAGGTTGAAATGTGGGAAGTTGTTCTTTGATACTCCTAAGTTTTAGAGAAACCACCCCATCTGCAGCATAGTATTTTTCAAAAACCTCTAGTCTTAAATCTGCTTTTCTTCCATCCTCTGAAGCACTAGGAATTTTACTAAGCTCTTCTGAAACTGGTTTGATCTGGGGTACCATAGGTTCAACTATTGTCCCTTTGACCTGCTCTTCAATCTTATTTCTTAATCTTTCAATTAAGAAATTCTGATTTTTCAAAAAATCATATCTATCACTTGGTCCTAATTCTTGGTTCAAAACACCTCTGACCACTGACAATTTGCTATCTTGCGGTTGAATAAAAAATAAAATCTTTCCTTTAGAACCTAGATCAATTTCGATGGAACTATCTTCCAGCACCTTTGCTGGAAATTTTTGATTCGAATATTCATCTATTAAACCTTTTGAAACTTGCTCTGATGAAGCAAAAATTGGTACAGCTCGTAACACGGTTTTTTTTGGCAAATCGTCTAAGATAAAGTCATTGTCCACTGCTTGCTCACCCGACCATATCAATCCCAGAAATTCTTTAACAGGATAAGTATTATTACAAATAGTTCTGGAAGGAGCATCGGCTGGATGAGCAGGTATATAAGTACATCCCGCTGTTCTATTTGCGTAACGCCAACCATGGTACTGGCAAACTAATTCAGTCCCATCATTTATACCGATACTTAAGCGCACTCCTCTATGAAGACAACGATTCTCCCAAACATTTACATTACCGTCATCGGCACGCCAAACTGCAAACTCTCGACCTAAAAGTTGAGCATGATAAACATGCCTACCAACCAAATCTGCACTTGATGCAATCGGAAACCATTTTTGAACCAACGACTCTCTATTCATATAACAAACCTTTTTATACTATTGTTTAAGCCATTAAGTTAGAGCAAACAATTGTTACTGACAGTAATAATAATTTTTCTTACACAATAATAATTCATTAATTTACAAGTGGCGCACCTAAACCAAATTTCTTAGCTAAAGAACGCCTAAATTCTACAGACATTCTATCGGCAGGTATGTGAATTTCTTCCATTAAGTCTAAAGGAAGATCTTCAGGGTGCTGGGACTCCACAAAACCTTTATCTTCATCGTTTATCATTAAGGTTTCCTTTGTTAGAACTTCAATATCCGGATTGCCGGTTGTATCAGTCGCTACTTGGAATATTTTAGTTTCATAAGCCGAAACTGGACATACCGTATCTGCAAAATATTGCACATAATCTGAGTCAATCGGACTTATCATTATAATTGTAGAGAATGGAAACGTTAACTGATAGCTATACACGACGTTTCGCTCGTGACCTTCGACGCCGTCTGGGAATCTATTGCCTTCTTCAAGATACGGAATATCAAAGCTTAATCCATAATCTGTGTGCTTAACTTCATAATCAGGAACAGGATCATTTTCATAGCCCCCAAAAGTCTCTTTATGAACCCATGGAAAATGAGCAACGTCATTGAAATTCTCCACATGACGGCTCGCCGCTGCGTACCAAGTGTCAGTAGGAAAATGTAAAACTTTGTTTTTCTTGTCCCTTATGCCTGGCCATATCGGAATTGGCCAAATTGGGTTATCCTTCAAACAAGTGAAGACTATTCCGTATCGTTCTTCTACTTTTAACGATTGGAGTCTTAATCTTGGGGGTATTCGAACATTTTCTCGATTAACAGATGGTATTTTAGTACAACCCCCATCTCCATCAAAACAAATCCCGTGCATTGGGCAAACTAAATTATCGTTCTTGATCCAACCACCACTTAACTTAGTACCTCGATGTGGACAGATATCTTTGGCAACAGAAACACCCTTTGATGTTCGGAAAATCACTAAATCAACATCAAGTAGTTTTGCGCTGACAGGTTTCTCTTTAATTTCGTGGGCAAAAGCAACTGGATGCCAAAATCCTGCTAAAACATGCCAGTCATTTTCTGAAAAAGTGTTTTTTCTTGGAACTTCAGAGGGAAATTTTGAACTATTTATTGTTTGAAACACCTTACACCTCCTTCAGTCTTTCATTTGTCTGCATGTAATTATGATAACTTATATTTCCGATAAATTTAAATATCTATATATAAACATTTATTATCTTAAATGAATATTGAGAATTAGTTTTAAATACCCCGATTACTAATAGTATGTAAAATTAAGTAATTAATTAATCTAATTAATAGTACCGTACTTGACGCCCTTATTTGAAAGCCACCTTCGATAAGCAATGGCAACTTTATCAGCTCTAATAGGCGTCTCCATCCGTGGATCAAGTGGCAATCGTTTTGGATATTGATTTTCTAAAATCGGTTTATCTTGGCCAAAAACTAAATGTTGAAAAAGTCGGATTTCTTTTTCGGTACTTTTATCATCAATGATACACATCCCTGTATGTGCTCTAATCCACTCTTCTGTCATGGGCTGACAGTACATTACTATCACATCGAGCCTATTAGGATCAGGACTAGATTTGTATAATAACGCACAATTCACATGGGGAACTCTATATATGTAATCTGTTTCACTTCCTTCAGTTGAGGCCACATTTGGCTGGGGCTGATAAAACTTACAATTTGTTGCAAGAACTTCATCACGCTCAGTCGAAACTTCTACATCATATTCTTTTACTTCCGTATGGGGTTCTTCACCCAAAATCCCAGTATGTACATACGGGAAATGCCCCATATCAAGAAAATTTTCAACAGCGCGACCAGCAGATACGTTTACTCCGAAAGCACCAGTTGGCACATTTCTCCGATCTGGCTCATCATATTCAGGAAGAGAAAAGAATGTCTCTGGAGGCTCACCTAAACATACCCAAACAAAACCATAAGCTGATTTAGTCGGCAATTTAACATACTTTGCATCTTTTCGCCAAACCAAGATTTCTCTATCGTCAGATAATTTATATGAAATTTTTTCGCCCAAAAGCATAGTGTCAAGAGTTCGTTTAGCGATATTGAGATCATCTAATGAACAAATAGGATGCCATTCATTTAACATAACAGGGTCTTTGCAGATCGAAGTCATATTTTAGATTTATTCCTTTTGGTTAAAAGTTTAACAAAGTTTCAATTCCCAATAAATATCTATTTACTATATTTTTAAATATCTATTTATTATATTTTGTTATCGCAAATTAAAGTAAAGTAAGAATTTAACAAAATAAAGAACTAATAAAATGCACCAATTCATCAATCATCTTAATTCTTTCTTGTTTGGTAGATACACACATCAAAAAAATAACAAATATGGGCCAATACCTGGACCTTATTTTGTGCTTGTCTACGTAGAACAAGGCTCATGTACAGTCCAATATGATGGCTTAGAAACTGACATAGAAGCCGGTTTTTGCGGAGTATTTGCAAGCTCTGAATATTTTACTTTTTTACACAAAAAACATAATAAAAACACTATCATTTCATGTGAAGGATATTTTGGAAAAATGGGATTGAGATATTTCAAAACAATCTCTGGAATCGGAGAAATTATTCCAATTTCAAAGGAATTAGTGACCTTATTAAATATTGGTGTATCTTTAAATCTAAATAAAAATTCAAATGTAAGATTAGTAGCCAATAGTGAAAAAGCACAACTAAACATGGGAATAGCTTTGGATAAAGGGTCGGATTATTTATCTAAAGAATATCGCAATGCTATAGGTTACGCCTGTATGCGGTCGCATAGCTACCAATTACGGAAAGACGGCGAATATAAACTTTACCCAAAATTTCTAATTGTTGCTAAGAATTTTGTTGATGGCAATTTCAATGATGAAAATTTGAAAGTCTCAAGTTTAGCGAAAATTGCAAGTGTGTCTGAACAGCATTTAATCAATTCTTTCAATAGATTTATTGGAACAACACCATCTAGATATATTTGGGCTACACGAGCTAGATATGCCCGAAAATTATTGATTGAAACAAATCTAAGCCAACAAGAAATTGCTTACGATAGTGGTTATAAAAGCACTCCACATTTTTGCAGACAAATTAAAATACATTTTGATAAAACTCCCAATGAAATTAGAAATATTTGATCAATTATTATCAAAATAAATCTGATTAAGTTTGAGATCGCTTAATTTTGACAAATGGGAGACCTACAACAGTTGCAGAGACTATGCCAATCACTGAACCATCAACACTTTTAATTTCAATAGCAATATTATCACCTATTTCAACAAGATCTTTTTTAACAAAACAAAATCCGATAGCTTTATTAAGGGTTGGACTCCAGCAAATACTTGAAGCTCGCCCAACAATTTTTTCGTCTAAATAAACATTGGTTGAACCCCAATAAACCCTGGACAACAACTCATCGGGTCTTTTCGCCTTCACGTAAATCTCTATCAAATTTTCAAGATTAATATTAAGCCCGAAAAAACAATTATTATTCTTTAAACTCAGAGATTTCTCTAAGGTTTCTTGACCAATAAATTGTCGATCTCCTAACTCAACTAATCTTGAAAGCCCCGCTTCAATTGGAGAGATTGAAAGTTGTTTATCAACGGTAACATTTGCACATTTTTCATCAGGTCCAGCACCGGTATAGTCTGCCGAAACCAATATTAATCCAGCTTCAATTCGTGCAATGTCAACAGCGTATTCACCCACTGGTAGCGCACCAAATTCGCCACCAATCTCTATTATAGTGTCTCTAATTTTAGCAGCTTCAGAACTGGGCGTCCAAATTTCGTAACCTTTCTCCCCGGTAAACCCCTGGCGTGCAACAAATACTTGAATTCCAGCTATTTCATGGAAAACCAAAGCAGAAAAATCAATTTCATTCCATTTTTTTCCAATTGCCTTTGAAAGAATTCTTTCAGAATAAGGGCCTTGAACAGATAAAACACCGTAATCGTGAGTATTATCGACTACTTCAACTGACATATTATTTATATTACTTTGGAACCAAGAAAGGCTATTTTCTCCGACTACAATATATTTTCTCTCTGATAATCGAAAAACAATTCCATCACCAATAAGTAAACCATCTTCATTGCACCAAGGCGTATACAGGCAACGACCAATAGCTAAGTCCGAAATGGACCTAGTCATTAATTTATCGAGTAATTGTGCTGAATCCTCTCCTTCAAAACACATTTTTGGTAGAGGTGACATATCAATAACTCCAGCCGTATTTCTAATAGCATGCAATTCTTCATACATGGATGAATAAACGTCTGGAATTGCGTACTCACCCCACCCATACCAAAAACCCGCAGCAACATCTAAAGAGCTGGAATTATGAAATGGCGTACCTCTAAAAAAACCATTTTTAATTACTTCATTTTGATCAGTTAAATCCATGCTATTATTCCCTAAACTTTTTTCCAATTAAGTCTGTACTTAGCAAATCAATTAAATTTTAATAAACAAGCAAATCTTTTAAGATAAACTTATTATTATATGCTAAAATTAATATACGATAATATTATTTTAATTTTAGATATCCAATTTTAATCAGACTCAAATAATGTGGAGACGTGTAAGGGAGTTACTAACATGGAAGATATCGTACGAACCCAAAGTGAGCTTAGAAGTTTCGTTGAGCGAATGCCAAAAGCTGAATTACATCTTCATTTTGATTCCATAAATCCCGATGTCTTAATAAAAGTCGCAAAAAGAAATGGCCTAAACTTACCTTACAGAACTCACGACGAAGCACTAAAATGGCACAATTTCAAGGATCTTGAAGAATTTTTAGGTAAATGGCTTCAAACAGTAGAAGTCATGCTAACTGAAGAGGACTATTTTGAAGCTGCTTATGATCTTGGTAAAGATATGGAAAGCCAAAATATTTTACGAAGAGAAGCGATGTTCACATATCAAGCGGTTCACGAGCATAGAGTGCCGTTGGAAGTAATGATGACTGGCTTGGCGCGAGCACGAAAAGCAATAAAAGAAGATTTTAACCGTGATCTATATTTTATAGCAGATATTGATAGAACACGTTCTCCTAAAAGTGGAATTAATCTAGTGAAGTCTATTATCCCTTATTCGGAAAGCGTAGGTATTATTGGTGTAGGATTTGATTGCCAGGAAGTAGGATATCCAGCAGCACCTCATATAGAAGCATTCAAACTCGCAAGAGAAAACGGATTTTTTCTTTCAGCTCATTGCGGAGAAGAATACGCATCTGGTCCTGCTGGAGTTTGGGATATTATTAAAAATATGGATCCCGACCGGATTGATCATGGAAATCAATCGATACGGGATGAAAAGTTAGTTCAATATCTTGCTGAAACACAAATACCTCTCACTTTATGCCCCATGAGCAACGTGGGCATCAAGGTTTATAATGACATCTCGGAGCATCCAGCAATACCATTAAGAGACAAAGGAGCTTTTGTAACGATAAATTCAGATGATCCACCATTTATGAAAAACAACTTAGTAGATAATTTTTGTAAATTGACAGAAAGTTTCAACCTTTCAAATAAAGAACTTTGTGATTTAGCTCGCAACAGTTTTACAGCCTCATACGCATCAGATGACCAAAAACAACAATACTTAAAAGTACTTGACGAGTGGATGTTGACAGAACTTTAACACAAATAATCAAAGCCACATTTTAATAATGTATAATAATATTGAATATCGGGAGACAGAAAATGGGCAACACAGTATTTGAAGACGGCTTAACCTTCAATGAGCAAGGTAGACCCATATTTTTAGGGACCCCTTTTCTAGAATGCACAGCAAAATTAAATCAAAATGCATTATGGCTTCGATGGGGAGATTATATGGTCGTGGACACCTATAGTGACCAAGAAAAAGAGTTAAGAGCCATTAGAACCAACGTAGCTATGGGTGATATGTCACCACTTGCCAAATACAAAGTTTCAGGAAAAGAAGCTGTAAAATATCTCGATTATATGATGCCGCGAAGTATAAAGAAAATGACGAATAATCAAGTGTATTTTTCTCCCTGGTGTAACAAAGAAGGTTTAACTGTTGGTGATGGCTTAATCGTCTGCGAAAACGAAACCTCATTTTTTATTTCGTCAGACCCCGGTCTGAACTGGTGGACCTCCAACGCAGTTGGGTTTGATGTAAATATTTCTGATGAAACTGATAACTATGGCATTCTAACATTACAGGGACCCAAATCAAAAGAGACGATTGAAGATGCCACTAACGGACAAGTTAAGAATTTACCATTCTCCAGATGTCAACGCTTAACATTTGATGATCATGAAGTTTTAATTATGAGACAAGGATTTACTGGTGAACATGGTTACGAAATTTGGACGCCTCGCGAGATAGGACCAAAAATTTGGAAACTCATAGAAAACGCAGGGAAAAAATTTGGAATAACACCTGTTGGTAGTTGGGCGTTAGATATTTCAAGAGTTGAAGCGGGACTCATAATTCCTGGTTACGACTATACAGGTGCTGGACCAAAAGAAGAGATGGGAGGAGCTGCGATTTATGCATCATCAGAATTTACTGCATCACCTTATGAATTAAATTTAGGTCATTTTATAGACTTTTCATCTGAAAAGTTCATTGGCTATAATGCATTGTCTAAAAATTCTAAGACCAAGAAACACAAAAAATTAGTTGGACTTGAACTTGATTGGCAGGATGCATCAAATACGGAACCAAAGGAATTTAAGAGAGTACGTTGGTATCCGGTTAGTGCATATCAAAATGATACGGAAATCGGATATGTGACAAGCATCGTTTGGTCTCCAACATTAAATAAAGTAATTGGTTTTGGGCATTTAAATAGAGAAAGTTTTGACACGACAAAAAAGATTGAATTACTTTTGGGAAATAATGAAAAAATTTCTGCCTCATTATGCCCTTTCCCATTTTATAAGATTAAGAGGGCAGATTAACGACAATGACTTGCGAAGATACGTTTTTATTAAATGATTGGCATGTTGTAGCTGAGTGTTCTCAACTCAAATCGAAAAAAATAATAAATACGCAATTATTTGCCAAGCAAATCACAATAGCTGAGGAGCCAAATTGTGAAGTTAAGGTTTATTCAGATGAGAAAGTATTGCCTGTGAAGTTAAAATATGGGTTCATATGGACATCTCTTGGACGTCCTACACGACAAATTATCGACATCCCAGAAGCTTTAGAGAAAGATCGTCATGTAATTAGTGGTGGAGCGACGCAAGTAAATACATCTGGCCTAAGAGTAGTAGAGAATTTTCTTGATCAAGGTCATTTATCTTGGGTGCATCCAGGTTTCTTGGGTGAGCAACCTCATACCGCAATACCTGATTATAATGTAGACATAGTTAAAGATGAAATTTTCGTTTCAAATGTTGAATTATATCAACCCAAGGCGTCAACGGCCTCAACAGAAGGCTTTTTAGTGGCGTATGAATGGCGTGTATATAGGCCCCTTACAGTCGCATTGTATAAAGCAAACTCAATCCATAAAGATAGAATGGACTATATCGTCCTATTCATTCAGCCTATCGATGAAGAAAACTGTATAGTACATTCTTTTTTATGCTATCTTTCTGCTAATACAACTAAAGAAGAAGTGCGTTGGTATATGCAGGTTATATTCATGCAAGACAAGCCAATACTTGAAAATCAAATTCCAAAAAAATTACCACTCGTATCAAGAGCGGAGACACCAATTCGATCAGATAAAGTGTCTATAGTTTATAGGCGTTGGCTAAATGAAAAAAAAATAAATTATGGAGCAATTACCAATTATTAACGCCGATAAAATATTATTTTAAAATATTAGATAATGAAATATGCTAAAAAATAAATGAGAAAAATTGGAGATTATGTGATGTCAAATGATTACAAAGAAATAAATACTGGCAATGGTCCAAGGAAGTTTTTTACATCTGGCACCTCTGCAAAAACTGTGCCTTTTGACAGCATACCAATAATTGATTTCTCTGCAATGTTTGGGAAAGATGAAAAAGAAAAAATGAAAGTCGGTGACGCTGTTAGGGAAGCATGTACAAATGTTGGTTTCTTTTACATAAAAAATCATTTTGTTGATAAAAATATTATTTCGAATACTTTTAAAGAAGCTGAAAGTTTTTTTGATGCGTCCATAGAAGATAAAATGGAAGTAAATATTGAAAACTCAGAAACTTTGAGAGGTTACACAGCACTGTTAGCGGCAGAACACGATGATTCAGGTAAAGATTTTCACGAAGGGTTTGACCTAGCTTTAGATTTAAAAAGCTCAGATGAAGATGTACAATCTGGAGTGTTTGGTTATGGCCCCAATCAATGGCCATCAGGTAGAGAAGCATTTAAGAGTGCGTTACTAAATTACCATTCATCAATGGTGGGCTTTGGAAAAAAGATATTCGAAAGTTTTGCTCTAGCTCTGGAGTTACCTATCAATCATTTTGAAGGGGCGATTACTAAACCAATGGCGCACATGAGAGTATTACATTACCCCCCTCAGGATCCAAAATCTAAAACAGAGCAAATGGGAATTGGTGCTCATTCAGATTATGAGTGCTTTACAATATTGTGCACAAGTGACGTACCCGCGTTACAAGTTTTGAACACCGATGGAGTGTGGATTGAAGCTCCACCGATAGAAGGAGCTTTTATAGTTAATGTTGGCGATCTTATGGCGCGCTGGACAAACGATTACTTTCAATCGACGGTACATAGAGCCATAAACTTATCAGGAAGACGAAGATACTCAATTCCATTTTTTTATGGGCCGAACTCAAAAGAGATAATAGAAGTTTTACCGAGCTGTCAAAGTGATACTGTAAAGGCTAAATACAATCCGATTGAAGCAGGTGAATACATTAAATCTCGATTTGATAATACATACTCCCATCGCCAAGATGACGAGTAGCTCTATAGGGAAAGTGATTAATCATATAAATCTTAAGTAATCTAACAGTATTACGTCAGTTTTTATCGGAAGTATGGGACACCCAGCTTTGCGGGCTGACTTATCTTTTTCCTTAGGAAAATTAATAAAATTATAGAAGCTAGATAAGGCAGGGCAAGAAATATTTGATACGGAACATCAATATCCAGAATTTGCACATGCACAGCAACGCTCCCTAAAAACGCAAAAACCAAAACAGCAATAAAGACACCCTTTGGCAACCATTTCCCAGCTATAATAGCAACGATTGCTAGCCATCCTTTTCCTGCAGTAAGATCAGGCTGAAAACGATCCGAGAATGCTAACATTAAGAATGCTCCACCTAATCCTGTAAAGCTACTACCAATCAAAATAGCCACATATTGGCGCAACACAACGTTTAAACCTTTTATATCTAGCGCCTTTGGGTTTTCACCTAAGCATCGAATTTCTAAACCCCAGCGTGTTCGATACAAAAAATACCAAACAGCAGGCACCGATAAAAAAGCAACATATGTCAAAAATTTTTGTTTAAAAAAGATATCGCCTACAATTGGTATAGAGCTCAATATTGGAATTGGAAAATTTCCAAGGCTGGTAAAAGTTGGCGCGTAACCCCCACCAGTATAAAGTCTAAACCAAAATAATGTTAAACCACCCACCAATAAATTAAGACCTAATCCCGTAATAAAATGATCCACTCGCACTGTAGCAATCATAAAAGCAGTTATAAGACCCATTATCATCCCAGAAAATACACCACCTAAAACGGCCAGATACAAAGATCCAGTTGTTGTAGCCACCATGTATGAAGTAAACGCTCCCATAATCATGGTGCCTTCAACGCCCATGTTCCAAATTCCTGCGCGCTGAGTAACCAATTCACCAATCGCAGCGAATAAGATTGGCGTCATTACTCGGAAAGATCCCGCTAAAATACTTATGATTACAGCTTCTTGAAATAATTCAGACATTTTTTTTCAATCCTACAATTTTATAATGAGAAGCAACCCCAGCTATTAAAAACGTTAGTAGAAATATTCCCTCCATGGTAGGAACTAAAGTTCCGGGAACTTTTGCGATAATCTTCATGTATACTGATCCGCTCGCTAATCCTCCAAAAACAATTCCTGCGACCAAAGTACCTATTGGTGTTAAACCACCTATCATTCCTACAATTATTCCTGTGAATCCTAATCCAACTAAAGTGTCTCCTCTTAAACTGTGGTTAGTTCCAAAAATTTCACTCACTCCTGCTAAACCCGCTACTGCTCCACTCAATAACATTAAATAAAGTAAGGTTCTTTTAGTGTTAGTTCCACGATATTGAAGAGCAATAGAATTATGACCCATCGCCCTGATTTCATAACCAAATGGCGTATGGTTTATTATAACGTGACAAACTAAAACACTTGCAATTGCTAGCACAAATCCAAAATGAAGCTTTTTACTATCAAATAGAAACGGTAATTTAGCTGTGTCATCAATTGGATTAGACTGAGAATATATAAGGGCTTGATCACCGACTCCAGTCCAGGGCCCTCCTCCAAGCATATATGATAGAAAAAAGATAATTATATAATTAAGCATTACCGTTGAGATAATTTCATTAACATTAAATCTATTTTTCAATACTGCTGACAAGGCTCCTAATAATGCACCACCCAACGCACCAAACGCAATTATCAGAGATAAATATATCCAAACCGGCAAACCATAAAACATCAATGATGCCATGTACGCAGACATGGCTCCAGAATATACTTGACCCTCTTGACCAATACTCCAAACTTGAGCGCGAAAAGCAACTACGGTTGCTAGACCCGTAAGGATAAGAGGTGTAGCTTTACTTAGAGAGTTAAATATTGTCTTCTGATTGCTCATGGAGCCTTTATATAAGGCATAAAAAGCCTTAGAGATATCTGCACCACTAAACCATAGTAACAATGATGTAAGCAAAAAACCAACGATACAGGCAAATAAATACATAAGTAAGATCCACGAATTATTCACCTCTATTCGTTTTTCTACTCTAATCATGTTGCAGCCTGTACTTGGCCTGCCATTAATAAGCCAATTTCTTGAATGCTTGTCATTTGTGCGTCGACAGTTCCTTTGATCTCACCCTCACTTATTACTGCAATTCTATCACATATGTTTATTAAATCTTCTAATTCTTCTGACGCTAATAAAATAGCAAAACCTTCCTCACGCTTCAATTTTATTTGCTCATAAACATATTCTATTATGCCCAGATCTAGTCCTCGAGTGGGTTGATTAGCTAACAGTATTTTATTGGAGTGAGAAAACTCTCTTGCTAAAATAACCTTTTGAGCATTCCCCCCAGAAAGGTAATTAACAGGAACAGTTGAACTAGGCGCGACAACATTGAATTGTTTTATCAAATCTTCTGTAAATTTTTTTATGAACTTGTGACTTAGGAAAAAATTTTTGTTATATCTTTGATCTCTTTGCCATCCCAAGATAGCATTTTCAGAAATACTAAAATCGCCAATTAATCCTTCTCGATATCGATCATCTGGAATCAATCCAACACCTAATTCCATATAATGACGAGAAGATTTTCCTTGAATTTCTTCACCATCATAAATAATTGTACCACTATCAGGTACTAAATTTCCCGATAAGGCCTCGAAGAGTTCCTTTTGTCCATTTCCAGAAACACCCGCCAGACCAAGAATTTCTCCAGAATGCAGCTCTAAATCTACGTTATTCAAGGCAAACTTTTTATATTTGTTCAGATAGCTTAATTTATTTACTGATAATAAGGGCCTTGAAGATACTACCGCTTTAACATCCTTATTTTCTTTAACCCTAAGCTTTACTTCTCGACCAACCATCATATTGGTTAATTCCTGAGGTGTGGTGTCTTTTGGATAAATCGTATCAATTAATTTACCCTTACTCATCACACTTACTCTATCTGCCTGCATGACCTCTGAAATCTTATGGCTTATGAGAATGATTGAAATACCATTATTACTCATCTTGCGAATTATGTTAAAAAGCTTTTTAGATTCCTCTGGTGTCAAAACAGCTGTAGGTTCATCTAAGATTAGAATTTCTGCATCTAAA
>Ga0163111_10000890_pt1 | contig 18077 bp, 21 predicted proteins | sample CRUFie1St18metaG_FD_109645 | JGI IMG/M metagenome (GOLD analysis project Ga0163111, IMG submission 109645) | Marine microbial communities from the Costa Rica Dome - CRUD Field 142mm St18 metaG | ecosystem: Environmental > Aquatic > Marine > Oceanic > Photic zone | place: Costa Rica: the Eastern...
GTAAGTGCAACAACTACAGGCAACACAGGACGTGGTATGTCTATATCATTACTATACTGTGATGAGTTTGCGTTTGTTAATCCTAATATTGCAGAAGAATTTTGGACTTCTATATCTCCTACATTAGCAACAGGTGGTCGTGCAATTATAACAAGTACACCAAACTCAGATGAAGATACTTTTGCTGTAATTTGGAAAGAATCTCAGAACAAATACGATTCACATGGCAACGAACAAGAAGTAGGACAAAACGGATTTCATGGATTTACTTGTGGTTGGGACGAACATCCTGATAGAGATGAGGCCTGGAAGATTGAAGAAATTGGACGTATTGGTGAAGAAAAGTTTAGACGTGAATACGGTTGCGAATTTCTAGTATATGATGAAACACTCATTAACAGTATTCACCTTGCACAAATGGAGTCTAAAGATCCTTTAATGAATATGGGACAGACACGTTGGTATGCAAAACCAAATCCAGATCAAAATTATGCAGTAGCACTTGATCCAGCAATGGGTACTGGAGGAGATTATGCCGCAATACAAGTGTATGAACTTCCAAGTTATACGCAAGTAGCAGAATGGCGACACAATGAAACACCTATACCTGCACAGATTAGAATACTAAGAGATATTTGCACACACATACAAGATAGTTGTAAAGGTACTGGATCTAACATATATTGGAGCGTAGAAAATAATAGTATTGGAGAAGCGGCACTAATTGTTATAAATGACTTCGGTGAAGAAAATATACCTGGACTGTTTGTAAGTGAACCTATGCGTAAAGGACATGTACGTAAATTCCGTAAAGGATTCAATACTACACATGGTACTAAAATTACAGCATGTAGCCGTTTAAAAACTATGGTTGAAAATAATAAGATAACTATTAACAGTGGCCCATTAATTACTGAACTTAAGAATTATGTTGCTACAGGTACTAGTTTTAGAGCAAAACCGGGAGCTAATGATGACTTGGTTAGTGCTACTTTACTTGCATTAAGAATGATGGCTGTAATGAAAGACTGGGATCCACGTATATATAATACGTTTACACAAGCAGAAGGAGAAGAATCGTACGAACCGCCGATGCCTATATTTGTTAGCGGTTATTGATAAATATTAATATGAAAAACCTTGAGACTATTGCAGACGAATTATTTAATAAGATACGTGGACGTTTTCCTAGCATTACAGTAGGAAACGAATCTGCTGAAATAACTAACAAACCAAAAGAAGCTAGATTCTTTGAATTTGACTTTGCAAGCGGTAAAAAAGTTAGTGTAAGTATTGACGAAAATGCACTCACAGTAATGTATGGTCAAGACTTATTTTCAGAAGATGAACATGTACTTAAAAGTAAATGGTTTGATCTCTTAAAAGAATTAAGAGTGTTTGCTAAAAAGAGAATGTTAAATTTTGATACAAGAGACATAACTAAATCAAACTTAGACAAACGAGATTATGAATATCTAAGCACGGAGAAACAAATGAGCGAATCAAAGATGTATGGAACTAGTAGAACTAGTTACCAAGATATTGGATCAGCAAGATTAATTGTAAAACACGCTGGGCCAGTAAACCACGAAAATGCCGCAGGGCGTACACAAAATGTACACAGCATTTATATTGAAAGTGCAGACGGCGAAAGATTTAAATATCCACTAAGACATATGAATGGTGCAAGAGCAATGGCTATGCATGTAAGTGAAGGTGGAAATGCATACGATGACTTTGGTAAGCACATTGTAGGACTATCAGAAGAAATGAATAAACTGCGTAAATTTAAGACATACATGAATCGCTCAAGTGTAATGGCTGAAGGTTTAGCAGGATACATGGACGTTGTAAATGAAAGACTTGCCTCTGTGAAAAAGACAGTTGAGTCTCTACAACGTAAAACATATTACAAAGAAGCATTTGAGAATTTCGAAACAACCGTGCTAGAAGAAGTTCCAGAAGATGTTTCAAACACTTGGATTGATGAACTTACAATCAAACAGTTCAACGAAGAACTTAAAGGTGTATTTCCTTATGTATACAACTTGGTCAAAGAAGCAAACAAAGTTCAAGAACTAGGACCAGAAGAAATTGTTGCAGAAGGTGGTATGTCAGATGTACATATTGATGCACAAGAAATGGGCAGAGAAGAGTTTGTTAAAAAATATCCTACCTTTGCGGCAATGTGGGATGAAGTACACGCAGACGATGACGACGATATGGGAGCACCTAACGAAGTTATTGATCCGCAAACAGCATACGCTCAAAAGATGGACGATATTATTGCACAGTCTAAACACGAACAAGGACCGCAAAAAAGACAAATGATGACATCAGAAGAGCAACAGGCATTATGGGAAAAATTTGCTAAGTGTGCGGCCGATGCGGCATCAAAAGGCGAAAAAGAGTTCATGTTTGCAGGTAAGAAATATAAAACTACAATGAGCAAACTTAATGCAGAAAAGATTTTAGGTAAAAGAACTGATGAACTTACAGCTGAAGATCAAAATCTTCAAGAAGCACTTCCCTTACTAGGATTACTAGTACCAGCGGCAGGTGCGGCACTAAGAACAGTTGGGCCTAGAGTATTACCAGGAATGCTAAAGGGTGCAAAAAACATATTAGGTTGGTCAGCTAAGAATCCAGTCAAGGCAGGAGTCGGCACAGTAGCGGCGGCTAATCCAAGTGCAACAGTAGACGTAGCAAAAGGAGCAGTTGATACAGTAAAAGGCGGTGCAGAACTTGTTGGTAAAGCAGGTGATGCTCTTGATGGCGCTGGCGAAGTAATAGATAAAGCCAAAACTGCAATTGATGATGTAGGTGGCAAAGTTGTACAAACAGCTGACGAATTAAAAGATATGGCAGGCGGAGCATTAGACAAAGTTCCAAATTTGAACAAAGTTGTAGATATGGCAAAACAATATGCTCTACCAGGAGCAGTAGTAGTTGCACTATTATTGGGTGGATATAAAGTATTTAAAATGATGTTTGGCGATGATGCAGAAAAGGCTGAAAACGACAAAGATGCAATGACAATTGATATTAGCCCAAAAGGAAACGGCGACGAATTGAAGAAAAAGAACGAAATTCCATTAGATGAATTCATTAAAGGTATGTACGATTATACTAGCAATGCGTTCCCTAAAGGTGAAACAGCGGTCTTAACAGCAGTACAAAAACAGTACGGCACTGAGATGGTTGATGAAGCTCAAGCAGTAATGGCAGACTTATTACGCTTGAAAGATGCTGAAATGGCACGTATCCAATCCCTAGCAGGACTAAGATAACCAAATTTCAGAATAAAGTCAAAAAAAAGGTTGACTTTATAAGTAATAGAGTGTATTATGTATAAAGTAATGCACTTCGTAGGCAATACAAAACAGCTATAAGGCAAAAAACATAGGAGGCTTATATTATGGCAACACTAGCAGAAATCAGAGCTAAACTGAAAGAACAAGAAGCAAACACTGGCGGCAATCGTTCGTCAGGCGGTGACAACGCAATTTTCCCATTTTGGAACATGCAAGAAGGACAGAGTTCAACTCTAAGATTCCTTCCAGATGGAGACGAAACAAACACTTTCTTTTGGAAAGAACGTTTGATGATCAAACTTCCATTTGCAGGAATTAAAGGTGAAACTGATTCACGTCCTGTACAAGTACAAGTTCCATGTATGGAAATGTACGGACAAACATGCGACATCTTAAATGAAGTACGTGCATGGTTTAAAGATCCAAGTTTAGAAGACATGGGTAGAAAATATTGGAAGAAACGTTCGTATGTATTCCAAGGTTTTGTAACGGAAAATGCGTTGAATGAAGATTCAACACCAGAAAATCCAATTCGTAGATTTATTATTGGACCACAGATTTTCCAAATTATTAAAGCGGCTCTCATGGATCCGGATATGGAAGAATTACCAACAGATTATACTGCTGGTGTAGACTTCCGTCTTAATAAAACAAGCAAGGGTGGATATGCAGATTATTCAACTTCTAATTGGGCACGTAGAGAGCGTCCATTGACAGATGTTGAAATGAAGGCTATTGAAACAAATGGCTTGTTTAACATGAGCGACTTCCTTCCGAAACAACCTTCAGAAGTTGAAGTAAAAGTCATGAAAGAAATGTTTGAAGCATCAGTAGATGGTGAAGCGTATGACATGGATCGTTTTGGTCAATATTTCCGTCCAGCGGGAATGGCGGCAAGAACAGGTGATCCACAGGCTAAAGCAGGAACACCTGCTCCAGCGGCTCCACCAGCGGCTCCAGCAACTCCAACACCGGCACCAGAAGCGGCACCTGCTCCAGTAGCAGAAGAGGCTCCTGCGGCTCCGGCTACAGAGACACCTGCACCGTCAGGTAAAGCTGAAGACATTTTATCAATGATTAGAGCACGTCAATCATAAAATAAACAGGTATGTGTAGGGGATTAATTTCCCCTACTAGCTTTTAACAAGGAGAAACTATGGCTAAATCATTTGACGTTAGTAAGTTCCGTAAGGACCTAACAAAGAGTATAACAGGTATGAGTAGTGGCTTTAACGATCCTACAGATTGGATCAGCACAGGCTCATATGCACTAAACTATCTAGTAAGTGGAGACTTTCACAAAGGTGTTCCGCTTGGTAAAGTAACAGTGTTTGCAGGCGAATCAGGTGCAGGAAAAAGTTATTTCTGTGCAGGTAATATTGTAAAACACGCACAAGATCAAGGTATCTTTGTAGTATTAATTGACTCAGAGAATGCACTTGATGAAACATGGCTACAAGCATTAGATGTTGACACTGGAGAAGATAAACTCCTTAAACTTAATATGTCAATGATCGATGATGTAGCGAAAACTATTTCAACATTTATGGCAGACTACAAAGCAATGAACGAAGAAGATCGTCCTAAAGTATTGTTTGTAGTTGACTCATTAGGTATGTTGCTTACACCAACTGATATGGATCAGTTCCAAAAAGGCGACATGAAAGGTGACATGGGTCGTAAGCCTAAGCAGTTGACAGCACTAGTTCGTAACACAGTTAACATGATTGGTAGTTACAACGTAGGACTAGTATGTACTAACCACACTTATGCATCACAGGATATGTTTGATCCAGATGACAAAATTAGTGGTGGTCAAGGTTTTATCTACGCATCAAGTATTGTTGTTGCAATGAAAAAGATGAAACTAAAAGAAGACGAAGCTGGTAATAAGATATCAGAAGTACGTGGTATTAGAGCTGGCTGTAAGGTAATGAAGACTAGATATGCTAAACCGTTTGAAGGCGTACAAGTCAAAATTCCATATGACACAGGTATGAATCCTTACAGTGGTCTTATTGAATTATTTGAGAAAAAAGGCTTGTTAGAAAAACAAGGTAACAGACTCAAGTATATCGATCTTAAAGGTGAAGAACATCTTGATTATCGTAAGGCATGGATGGATCCTGACAAGATGAATATGATTATGTCAGAATACAACGAGAAACTTGCACCTATGGTAAATACCCAAGATGAAGAGCCGGTAGAAGAGGCACCTGAATTGGAATTAACCGAGGAGTAAAATATGGATAGTAGTCTTGTAGTTGACATGTGGAACACATTTAAAGATAGTATAGATAAAAAAACTATCGAAACTGTTGCAGAAACTTATGTTGATACTTGTGCCGATTACGGTGCAGACGATCAATGTTTTAGAGATGCACTAGGCAGTTGTGATGTATTAGACAATGCTATTAATTATTATTTAGATCTTGAAACAGATGTAGATGATGATGAAGATGATTGGGAAGATTAAATGGGATATTACTCTGAAGTAGCTAGAGATATCAATAAGATCCCCAATGCAATTAAGTTTTTCGAAGATGAACTTATTGATGCCCGAAGTGAAGTTAAACTAAAAGGCAACGTTGAACGTGCCGCGGCAGAAATGCCCGGCATTGTTGAACATAGATTTAATCAATTACAAGAAATTGAAGCAATCCTTAATTACCTAAATATTGAGCTACGCAGATTGCGTAGTTCATTTTTCAAAAAATATCTTGAAAATTATCAACGAGCTTTGTCAAGTCGTGACGTAGAAAAGTATGTAGACGGTGAAGCAGACGTAGTTGACTATGAAAAGATTATTAATGAGTTTGCATTACTTCGTAACAAATGGTTAGGCTTATTAAAAGGTCTTGATCAAAAACAGTGGCAGATAACAAATGTTGTCAAACTGAGAGTTGCGGGTATGGAAGATGCATCAGTATAAGTTTCAAATTCCAAAACGTTCTAAAGAATTACGTGGTCAACTATTTTCCTATCTTTATAAACACTGTGATGTAAAAACAATAGAACGTCCAGAAGAATTTGAATTAGATAGATATCTAGCATTTAGTCATCCATTTGATGATTGGGTGTTTGATACTATTTCAAAAGATAGACGCATAAACTTTTTTCACTTAGATAACGGATATATAGGAAACCATAGACACAAAACGCCATTATATTATCGTATCAGTTATAATTCATTACAAAATACTAAAGTACGTCCTCCTGTAAATAAAAGCAGAATAGAACATTTAGAAATGGATGACGACTTATGGAAAGAGTGGAATGAAGAAGGTGATTACAACCTTTTAGTAATGCCTAACAACAGTAATATATTTAAATACTTAGGAGAAGATTATAGTACATGGCGTACAAATACAGTACGACATTATGATAGTCTACCAGAAAAATTAATAATAAGAGAAAAGGAAGGCAAGCGTAGACAACGCTTTCAAGAAATTTTACCTATGATGTTGAAAGCAAAAAAAGTAATAACATATCATAGTATGGCAGTTGTTGAAGCATTATGTTTAGGCAAGCCAATTGAAGTATTAGGCCAGAGTGCAGTACAACACTGGCAAGGCCAATTTGGATTTGACAGAAAACCTATGCTAGAACATATTGCACACAGTCAGTTTAGTCGTAAAGAATATGAAGATGGAACTGCATGGAAAACAACATTTAAGTATCAGGTAGAACAAGATGTATAATGAAATAGATGGATGGCGTACAACACAAAATGATATATGCCTAAAAAGTGCAAAGAAGCAAGGCAACGGCGATATTAACAATTATCAAAATATTGAACTTGTAACTGCAATGAGCTATTGTGCAAAATGGAGAGTAGCAATTGACGTTGGTGCCCATGTTGGTATTACTGCATTTCAAATGAGTAGAAGTTTTGAGCATGTACATGCATTTGAAATAAATCCTAAGATTTATGAATGTATGAATTACAATTTAGAACAGAGAGCAGTAGGCAATGTAACTACGTATCCTGTTGGATTAGGTGCTAGAGAAGAGTCTGTTTCAATTAAGACAACTAATAAAAGTTTTAGCACACACATAGATCCAAGTCAAAGAGAAGGTGATGTACCTGTTATGCCTTTAGACTTTTATAATTTAGAAAATATAGATTTTATAAAAATAGATGCCGAAGGGTATGAACCTTTTGTAGCACAAGGCGGATACGAGACTATCAAAAGATGTCATCCTATTATATTATATGAGTGCAAAGATCATCCTCAGCGTTATGGATTACATGCTGATAGTATACGACAAATACTTGCTCCACTTGGTTATAGAATGATTAGAAAGATCGGTAGAGGTGAGAAAAATGCCATTATCGGACATAGACCAGGGATAGCAATAGATGTTTAAACTTCCTGAATTAAAAGGGCATATGTGTCCTAGAGAACAACCTAATGTAATTTATTTTAGTTGTGATTATGATTATTTTGACCGCCATGGATTTGCACTACAGCAAAGTATTAATAGGACAGTAGGTTGGATACATGTTCATGTACATATTATTAACGAAGGGAATATTGATCATAACGTATTAAAAGATCTAATGGGAAAATACAAATTTACATACACTTGGGAAGATACTAACGAACAATTTTATAAAGACCTGCCAAAAAATAAAAGTATGATGGGCGAAGGAATGCAAATCTTTAACACAAGTGATTTGGATTATATTGCTAGACGTACATATTTGGCTAGTGTTCGTTTTATTAGAATGGCAGAAATATTTACATACCCGCATCAAAGAATATTGCAAATTGACTGCGACAGTATTTTACGCAACGGCTTTCATGGTCACGAGTTTGAAGAAGTAACAAATGCTGTTGGGGTTATGCCAAAGCCAAAAGAACAACATATTTTTATTGCTAGTGCATTAAGTCCAGGCATAGATACAAAAGGTATTGAATGGCGTAACCTATTTGCTAGAAGAATGATTACAGCATTTGAAAAAGGATGTTATTGGTTCGTTGACCAAGTAGTGTTAAGACAAGTAATGTCTGAATGGAAAGATATGGGAAATAATTATAACCATATAGGATACAACTGGAATAGTTGGGGTATTAAAAAGAATAATGTTTTTAGTACAGGAAAAGGAAATAAAAAAGAAGGGCTAAAATTTAAACAAGCACAACTAAAATGGTTGCCGCAACACTGGTATGAAAAAGTAATGGAAGAAATAAAAATAGAGTTAAAAAAATGAAAGGCTATATAATCTACCTACCTAGTTATCCAGATAGTGTAAGTATGGCCAACCGTGCTTTGGAAACAGGCACTATGCGTAATTGGGACCTAGAACTTTTTGAAGGTGTCAATGGCATGGAACAAGGACTATCTGATTACAATTTAAAAGTATATAAACATAAAAAGGCAGAACGATTGCTTGCTCGTCCGGGTACACAAGGATGTTTTTTGAGTCAGTACTTACTGTGGCAAAAATGCCACACATCAAATGAACCAATATGTATATTTGAACATGATGTTGTTTTTAAAAAGCCAATGGGCGAATATGAAGAATGTGATGTATATAAGTTCGAAGGATTTAAAAAAGCAAAACCTATACCGCCAGGTAATTGGTATGAAGGCGCTAGAGCTTATCGTATTACACCGCATGGAGCAAAAAAGATATTAAGATGGGTACATGCTAACGGAGCAATGCCTGCAGACTGGATGCTGTGTGATGGCATCGTGGATATGCGTTTCGATAAGTACAATAAAGTTACATTTCAAACAAACGTAAGTTTTACAAAGGATTTATCATGAAGAGGATGATTTATCAAGTAGCAGTCGGTTCACAAAGCAAACTATATGAACATTGTATACAAAGTGTTGCAAACTATTGTAACAAATACAATATGAAACATATTGTACAACGTGAGCCTATACTTAAAATTAGACCAGATATGGCAGTAACAGGACGTAGCAAAGAAGCAGTTGAACGTCTTGGTTATATGCCTATATACGAAAAAGAAAATGCTTTTACACATTTACATGATTATGAACAAGTTGCAATAATAGATAGCGACATTTATATTAGACCAGATGCTCCAAATATCTTTTGGGATCTTACTAAAGAGTATGCATTTGGTGCTGTTGCAGAACGTGAACTACCTTGTGCAAAAAAATACAAAAGTAAAATTAAAAAATATTCAAAGTCAGCATTTGAAAATCTTACAGATGTAGATTGGAAATGGAATGCACTAGGTGCTGAATTTTATAATATGGGAATGATGGTTATTAATTGCCAAAAGTTTTTGCCTTACTTAAAAGGACAAACAGCAGAACAGTTTATACGAAGGCCAGAATTTAAAGACTTTGTAGATGGTATAGGATATCGCAAATGGTCAACTGATCAAATGCTTCTAAACTATTGGGTAAAGAAAGAAAAGATTCCTACACTGAATATGGACTGGCGATGGAATGGCCTATACAAAGGTATTGACGATTCACAAATACCAAAAGCATATTTCATACATTTTTTCTTAAAAGACTTATTACCACAAAAAGGCGAGAACGTTGCAGATTTAATGAAGGTGATAAATTGAAACATGTAGTAATGAGATATATGAGTACAAGACTGAAAAACTTCCCTTATGGTTGTCCGGGGTTTGGCGATATAGTGCATTCTTGTTTGATTGCATATAATTACGGACTACATCATAATGACTCTGCAACATTACATATTGCACCTCATCAATATAATCGAGACAAGCCACAAACTTGGAAACAAGTAATTGAATTATTTCCGGAAGGATCTGTAAATTTAAAAGTGCATGACTTTAATATTGAAAATGATAAATTATTTTTAGAACATGTACAACGTAATTTTCCAGATGCACTATTACACTACTATGAAAAATATCCAGGCAAAATACAAAATGTATTACAACCAAGTTTTTTTGTTGACAAGTATATGAAAACCTATCCTTGTTTAAGTGCTAAAGAACAAAATATAAATTTACCTGAAAAATTTGTTACTGCACAATTTGATCCTACTAGTAAGAAACGTAAACTCAAGCCAGAACAACTACAACAACTAAAAGAAAATTGGAGTAAAAAAGGATATGATATTTTAGTTGTAGGTGGACAAGCAAACGATCCTTTGTTAAAAACTGCTCCTTATGTGGGTTATGCTATGAGTAAAGCCCATGCACATTTAGGCGTTGATAGTGGGTATATGCACTTAGCTCAGATATATTTTAAGCCTAAAAATATATACATATATACTAATAGAAAAGAAAGTCAATGGGAACATCATCTTAAGATGTTTAGGGACAACGGAGCAAATATTAATGAATACAATTGAATATAATGGAGTAGTATATCCAGAACTACAAAGTAAAGGATTTGCCGCTCAGTATGCATTTCCGTTCGCTAAACAAGTGTTAACAGGTGAAGGATTCGACATAGGTTGCAATAGAAAAGAATGGGCGTATCCTGGAGCACAGATGATTGATCTTGTTTTCAACGATGAGTTTGATGCTTTTAATTTACCTAATAAAAAAGTTGATTATATTTTTTCATCACATTGTTTAGAACATTTAAATGACTGGGTTGGTGCATTAGATCACTGGACAACAAGATTACACAAAGGCGGAATTATATTTTTATACTTGCCTCATCCTAATCAAATATATTGGAAGCCTTGGAACAATAGAAAACATATTCACATATTAGAACCTAAACATATAAGAGATTATTTTACAGCAAAAAATTTTACAAATGTATTTGTTACTGAAGGATTTGATTTAAATCATTCTTTTTATGCAGTTGCTGAATACTAGGAGCAACACAATGAAACTTTTTATTCATATACCAAAAAACGGCGGCATGACAATCCGTGATAGTGAAATCTTTAAAGATAAAATAATACCTGTACATAAAAATTGGATTTCTGATTACAAAGGATTTAAATCAACAATGCAGTCTTATGGTGAGAGGGACACTAAAGGTATAGAACATGCTAGATGGATAGATGTTAATCCTGATATAACCTCACAGCATCAAGCGTTTGCTATTGTGCGTAATCCTTGGAGCAAAGTTGTTAGTAGATATCTTTTTGCTAAACAGGCAATTGAAAGAGGACATGTTCAAGAGTCATATGCTAACACACAATCACTTCAGCATTTTATAGAAGAAAGACACAAATGGGGTTCTAAATCATTAACTTGGTATAGAGCAATTAGAGGTTGGTGGCCACAAAAGCATCATGTAAAAAATCATAATAACGAAGTTGTGTGTGATATACTAAGACTAGAACATTTAAATGAAGAAGCACCAAAATATTTAGGTATAGATAATATGCCACGTGCAAGAAATGTTACAAGTATTAAAGCTGACTACAAAGAATTATATAATCCAAGAACTATACAAGATATTGCAGATTGGTACAAAGAGGATATAGAATATTGGGATTTTGATTTCGATACAAGTGCAAGGAAAAACATATGGGCTGGAACAGCTACGATTTAGTAACATTTGGATGTAGTCATACCTATGGTCAAGGTTTACCTGATTGTGTAGCAGATGACGGCGGACCTGGTCCTAAGCCTAGTAACGTTGCATGGCCTAGTATATTGAAAAGAAGTGTAGGTTTTAAATCTTTAAACAATAGAGCAAGACCAGGTGCTAGTAATAAAATTATTGTTAAAAGACTTATAGAATATCCTTATTATAATCCAAAAACAGTAGTAGTTATACTTTGGTCTAATTTTAGTAGACAAACAATATTTAAAAACATGGAACAAAAAGTACACATGATGCCTCACATGGCAGACGGCGCAAAGTGGATGCCTCTATCGTTTTGGAAAAGACTCGAAGAAGATCGAGAAACATTTACAAAAAAAGTAGACACATACTATAAGACATTCTATGAAGATTTTGATGCAAAGTTTGATCAAATGATACGTATGAATTTTGCACATGCTTTCTTAAAAAGTAAAGGAATAAAAAGTTTTCATTTAGTAGTCGATCATGAGGTAACAGAAGATCAAGAGTATTTTAATAACTTTAATGTAAGCGGATTGAATCTAAAAATATATAATTGGCAGAAAGATTTTCGTATTGATTACGGATTAGATACAGCCAATCCAATACCGCACCCAGGACCTAAGAGTCATATGCTTTTTGCTAATAATATTAAGGAATGGTTTTTCAAATGAATATAGCAATTTGTGTAAGTGGTGTTAATAATAAGAATAGTATTATTGTAGATCAGTTACGACAAAAAATTCCCGGTTGTAATTTTTATTATCATACATGGTCTAATAGGACAAATCTTATTCCACAAGAATATCACGAACGATTATTTACAATGCACTATCCTAAATGGCATTACCATCCAATGGAAGTATCTCCACATAGCAAGCATGCCAAGTATGCACAATACGTAAAGTCTAAAGAATTATTTGACGACTTTTATTTTGGCATTGCTCCTATAATAGCACACGCTGATTTAGTAACTAAAATACCAATTCATCATGATTTAATAATTAGAGTAGACTGGAATACAGAAATAGACGGACAAGTTGATTTACATAATTGGCTACGCAAAGCACATGAAAAAGGCCCTGTTGGATTTATGACAAGACCAAACAGAGGACCAACGTTTGGATCTGGAATCGTTGAAGAAGTAGATAAAACAAATCCTCATGATGATTGGTTTGGTTTTTTACCATGTGATATTCTAATACATCATCGTAAACATTTTAATCGAGCATTAGTAAGACAACTAGTAAAAGAACATAAACTATACCCTAATGAATGGGGTTGGTACCAAGTTATGAGTGAATGGACTAATGACATACATACCAGTATGCATGGATTCGCACAAAAGATGAAATAAGTACAAGTAGGAGTAGTAATGAAAGTATATGAATATAAAAATTACGAAGAATATCTTGAAAATCAAATTGAGGCTAACGTAAAAAAACTAAAAAATATTTACGTTGAGAAAAAGACTATTAGAAAGATTTGCGAAGATAAAAACCAAGCAACAAAAATTCTTTGTCATGGCACACGTAATGCGGCTGAACAATTTTATTTTAAAGAAAGTTTTCCAGATGCAGAAATTATAGGTACAGAAGTTTCTCATACAGCATCTAAATTTCCAATGACTGTACAACACGACTTTAATAATGTACGTGAAGATTGGATAGGATATTTTGACATTGTATATTCAAACGCTTTTGATCATTGTTTTGATCCTGTCAGAACTATTAAAGTATGGTCAGATCAAATGTCAGCAACAGGAAAATTATATCTAGAACATGGTTATGGTCCTGATGACAATAATGCAAGACCCTGGGATCCTGTAGAAATTTACGATGATGAACTGCGCCAACTTTTTAAGAACACAAACTTACAGTTAGAATCAACATTTGAATCAACAGGACTAAAAGGTAGAGTGCCTTGTAGAGTATATGTGTTGAAGAAATGAAAGCATTTATAATTGCAATTCCAGGACACGAAGATAGTCAGTTACATGCTGATCGTTGTATTCAAAGTATAATAGATACAAAAAGTTGGCTAGACGTACAAAAGTTTGACGCTATTACTCCTAATAATATGTGGGAAGTAAATTGGAAATGGCCTTATAGTAAAAAGAAAAAGTGCCCCAACACAGGCATGACACTTAAAGCCTATAAAACATATGACATGACAAAACGTATTGCGGCCGCAGGTAGTCATTATAGACTATGGCAGAAAGCAATACAGCACAATGAACCTATAATGGTTCTAGAGCATGATGCAATTTTTACTAGACAATTCAAACCTTTTAACTTTGAAGGCGGAGCAATTAGTATTAACAATCCTGATCATGCTACATTCAATTGGAAATTATATAATAAATTAGATAATTCAGGAGAACAAGAAGTACCCTGGGTAGCAGATGAAAGTATACCACAAGGCTTGCCAGGACACAGTGCTTATATTATCAAACCAGAAGCCGCAAAAGAAATATGCGAATTACAAGATGTAATTGGATGGTGGCCTAACGATGCTATCATGTGTAAACAATTATGTCCTTGGTTACGTGCATATAAACCTTACTTTACAAAAGTTCAAGGTATCAAATCAACAACAAGCAAATAACTGCGTACATAAATATCAGTATGGACGTAGTATTAGTTACAGGAGGTTTTGATCCTATACACTCAGGACACCTGGCTTATTTCAAAGCCGCAAAACAATTAGGTAATAAATTAATTGTTGGCGTAAACAGTGACGAATGGTTAATACGTAAAAAAGGCAAATTTTTTATGCCATTTGACGAGAGGATTGAAATTATTAAAGGCCTTTCTGTAGTAGATGACGTTATTAGTTTCGATGATGCAGACAATACAGCATGCGGAGCAATATACAAAACACTGGCAACACATGGCAGTGGTACAAAAGTTATTTTCGCCAACGGCGGAGATAGAACAGATGCTAACATACCAGAGATGAGTACATATGGTGATTTACCTTACTGTGATTTTGTATTTGGTGTTGGAGGAGAAGATAAGAAAAATAGTAGTAGTTGGATTTTAGAAGAATATAAAAGTCCTAAGACAAAGCGTAGTTGGGGGTATTATAGAGTGATACATGAATACGACAATCATACTAAAGTAAAAGAATTAACCGTGCCACCAGGCAATAAACTATCAATGCAAAAACATAAAGAACGTTCAGAACATTGGTTTGTAGCAGAAGGTACAGCTACAGTATACACACTAGACTCTAGTACTGACATAGATACTTTAGGTGTATATACACAACATCAGTCTTTACATATACCAGTCGGAACATGGCACCAACTAGCTAACGAACACGATACAGATCTTAAATTAGTTGAGATACAGTACGGTAAAAACTGTGTAGAAGAAGATATAGAAAGAAGGTAGTTATGAAAGTATTTGTAGGATATGATACTAGAGAAGATATTGCATACCAAGTGTGCAAACATAGTATCCTTGCACGAAGCAAAGACGTAGATGTACGTCCATTAAAACAACAAGAATTAAGAGATGCAGGTTGGTATAAAAGACCTATTGATAAATTAGCATCAACAGAATTTACATTTACACGTTTCCTTATTCCTGAACTAACAAATTTTAAAGGTTGGGCAGTGTTTATGGATAGCGATATGATACTGACAACTGATATAAAAGAACTATTTGATCAAGCAGACGACAAGTATGCTGTAATGTGTGTGCAACATGATTACAAAGTTACTGAAACTACAAAAATGGATGGCCAAAAGCAAACTATCTACCCACGCAAGAATTGGAGTTCAATGGTATTATGGAACTGCGGACATCCTAGTAATAAAGTAGTGACACAAGACTTTGTAAACGATGAAAAACTTAATGGTGCATACATGCACAGATTCAGTTGGTTAAAAGATGAAGAAATTGGTAGTATAGATCATACATGGAATTATCTTGTAGGAGTCTATGACGATATTGAAAAACCAAAACTTATTCATTATACAGAAGGAGGCCCATGGTTTGAAAATTGCAGAGATTGCGAATTTCATGCCGAATGGAAAACAGAACTATTTAATATGATGGAAGACGAGGTATAATATATGGAGAGGTATATCAAAAAACCTGACGACACACAAACACCAAGTATGTTGATGTTGAACGGCGATGATGAAATAATGAAGCATTGGCAACATGGTACAAATGCTCTTGTGATTGATAGAAAAGAAATATCAAGCAAAATAAATGAGAGTCCTTGGCCTAATGAAATTCCAGTAGCATTTCGTAGCATGACTAAGCGTAAAGAAATTTGGAAATGTTGGGACACAGGTAGACCTTTTTATTATATTGATAACGGATATATGGGCAACTTAATGAAGAAGAAACACTTTTATAGAGTTGTTAAAAATAATATTCAACATACAAAAATAAAACCAAATATGCCCAATGATCGTTTTTTAGAGTTGTGTCAATTTGCTCCTTATATGAATTATTATGGGCGTAAACCATTACAAGGCGGTCCAATCTTACTAGTTACACCTAGTGAAAAGCCTTGTCAATTTTATAATTTAGATAAAGATACTTGGGTAAAAGAAACAATAGCAGAACTTAAAAAACATACAGACAGACCAATTGTAATTAGAGAAAAAGGATTACGTCCAGATAGAATTAGAGAAAATACAGTAGCGGCGCAATGTGCAAGAGATAGAATCTATGCTGTAGTTACATATCAAAGTATGGCCGCACTTGAAGCAATGCATTATGGTATTCCTGCATTTACAATGGCGCCTAGTTGTGTTGATAGCGTTGCTAATCGCGACCTATCAGATATAGAAAAACCAAAATATCCAGCCGAAGCAGAATTTTTAAACTTACTTCATTATCTATCGTATTGTCAATATAGTTTAGATGAAATTAATAGAGGAGTTGCATTGAGAATGATAGAGGAGATGAAGTTATATGACTGATACACCATTAAAAGTTTATGCTTACATGAATGCAATCCCTCCAGGAAATAAAAATCCTGAAAAGCCTAAACTACTAGAATATTTTGTAGAAGGAGTAACTAAGTCAGGCGACAAAGGAAGAATTGTAACTTCTAACACATATGAACCATCTGATGTTGCTGTGTTACAAGGCTTTGTACATCCTCAAAGTAAACACGTACCACATTTAAATTTAAGACGTGATGTATTAGATGGACAAGCAAGTATTGGTAAACGAACAATTATTGCTGATAGTAATTTATTTTTAGCATATGATCCAGGCAACACAAAAACATATTTGCGTTATAGTTATGATGGTATTTTTCCTAACACAGGAGAATATTGTGATAGCAAAATTTATCCACAGCGTTGGGCAAACTTAAGAGATGACTTAGGACTTACAATAAAACCTTACAAAAAATATGGTGATTATATTTTAATTACATGCCAGCGTGATATGGGTTGGAGTATGGATGGTCTAGCAGTAATTAATTGGTTACATGTTTTACTACAAGATTTAAGAAGGTGGACTGATAGAAAAATACTTGTTAGGTTTCATCCTGGTGATAAAAAATTGCAAAAGCATGTACAACAACTACGTGCTATTGGTCATAAAGTAGAGATAAGTTCTCCTACTAGTACACTATTAAAAGATTTACATGATGCTTACGCAGTAATAAGTTATAATAGTAGTCCGGCAGTAGTAGCCGCTATTGAAGGTGTGCCTATCTTTGTACTAGACCCTTTAAGAAGTCAATCGGCAGAAGTTGCAAATAGGAATATAAAAGACATCGAAAATCCAAGTTACGATTTTGATAGAGAAACATGGCTACGTAGACTAGCAATGATGCATTGGAGATTAGACGAACTACGCTCAGGAGAGTGTTGGCGACATATGAAGAATTGGGTTCACAAATGAAACAAATAACAGTACTAACAACATTTCATCAACCAGGATTAGAAAAATACGGACAGCGTATGATTGATAGTTTTGCAGAAAGAGTGGATCCTAGAATTAAGTTAATTGTGTATGCAGAAGATTGTAAACCTAATAATCCTAATGAAGAAAATATTTTAATTTTAGATGCAAAACAAGCATTACCAAAACTTAATAGATTCAAAGCACGTTGGGGTGATGTAGACAAAGCAAATGGTATTCCACCAGATAATATAAAAGCAAGACGTCCTAGAGACTGGCATAAAAAATTTAAATGGGACGCAATACGTTTTGCTAACAAAGTATATGCAGTGTTTGATGCATGCGAAAATAATAAAGATTGGGTAGTATGGATGGA
>Ga0163111_10000894_pt1 | contig 18066 bp, 20 predicted proteins | sample CRUFie1St18metaG_FD_109645 | JGI IMG/M metagenome (GOLD analysis project Ga0163111, IMG submission 109645) | Marine microbial communities from the Costa Rica Dome - CRUD Field 142mm St18 metaG | ecosystem: Environmental > Aquatic > Marine > Oceanic > Photic zone | place: Costa Rica: the Eastern...
ATTAAAAAAACAGGGTACTCAATGTACTTTTAAAACCAGGGTACAATAGTGAATATAACAAATGCTATTTTTGGCATATCTGGCAATAGATTAACTCAAACTGAAAAAGAGTTTTTTAATAAATATAATCCTCTTGGAGTTATACTCTTTGCTCGCAATATAAAAAATAGGGAGCAACTAAAGCAGCTAATTTTAGAGATAAAGTCTGCCATCACCCATAAATATCTTATTATAATGATAGATCAGGAGGGCGGCCGTGTAGCACGTATGAAGCCACCCTATTGGCCTAAAAAACCTAATGCTTTAAGCCTGGCTAATAATCCTATAAAACTACAACAAGTAACGGCAGATATTGCCCAAAGCCTAAGCCAGATAGGTATTAATTGCGATACCCTACCCGTGCTAGATGTGCTAACTCCAGCCACGCATGATGTAATAGGTGATAGAGCTTTTGGTACCTGCCCTAATAAGGTGGTTGAGTGCGGCACTATACAAGCTAATACATTGCTAGATAATAATATACTACCAGTAATAAAACACATACCTGGCCATGGGCGTGCCGCTAGCGATAGCCACTTAGAGCTACCAAAAGTAGATGCAAGTTTGCAAGAACTAGGGCAAACTGACTTTATACCATTTAAAGCCCTAAATAATATGCCATTAGCGATGACAGCGCATATTTTATACACAAAAATTGATGCTAAAAACCCTGCAACGCAATCATCAAAAATGTTGGATATAATGCGCAATGATATCGGCTTTACAGGGTTGATTATGACAGATGATCTATCTATGCAAGCCCTAACGGGCAGCTATGCAGAGCGTACACAAAAATCACTACATGCCGACTGTGATTTAATATTGCACTGCAATGGTAATATAAACGAGATGCAAGAGATTGCAGATAATTGTTATCATTTAACTAACAAGCAACTAGCTAAGCTTGAGCAGTTTATTTAACTTATCCTCACATTTATTGCTCCACACTCCATCTACCTTATGTTGCACATAATGGCGCTGGAAAGCTTTTACAGTGGCCTCAATATCATCCACTTTATAACCAAACTTAGTTAGGCGCTGTTTTATACTATCAGTATCAACATTATAAATATCATCACTGGCATCGCTATCTGCCCATAAGCCAATACCCGCCTTATACAAGCGATACCAATTGAATTTTTCACCTGGGTCTAGCTTACGCTCAGGTGCTATATCGCTATGAGCGATAATGTTTTTATTAGGTATATTGTAGCTAAGCCTGATCTCACTTATTAAACTAATTAATGCAGCGTATTGCGCCTCAGTAAAGTTTTTATAACCATATCTATGGCCTGGGTTTACTATCTCTATACCTATGGAGTTGTGGTTAATATTATCTACCCCACGCCAATGGCTAACACCTGCATGCCAGGCGCGCATAGCCTCTGGCACTAGCATGTAAATATCACCATTAAAATCTACTAAATAATGGCTACTTACCTGGCGCTCCGGATTACATAAAATATCTAGTGCATCTTTAGCATCTAAAGTATCAGTATAATGCAGCACTATTGTATCAATTTCTCTTTGCCTTTGATCATAGTTAGGGCTAGGATATTGAATAATATTCATACTATGGTTGCTAGAGATAAAATATACGAAGGTAAAGCTAAAATACTTTACAAGGCGGATAATGATAATGAAATTATCCAATACTTTAAAGATGACACTACCGCTTTTAATAACCAAAAGATGGAGGTTTTGGATAGCAAAGGCGTGTTAAACAACGCGATCTCTGCGCATATATACACCGAGCTTAGCAAGCATAATATTGCTAATAGCTTTATACAAAAACTTAATGAGCGTGAGCAACTGCATAAAAAAGTAGATATTATCCCGCTTGAGGTAATAGTACGTAACTATAGTGCTGGCAGCTTTGCTAAAATGTTTAAAATGGATGAGGGAGGCAAAATCCCTACCCTAGTAGAACTTTGCTTAAAAGATGATAATTTAGGTGATCCGTTAATATCACCTAACCATGCTTATTGTTTTAATATTGCAACGCCAGAGCAAATTAAATTTATTGAGGGTCAAGCTCTTAAAATAAACAATATACTAACAGATATATTTAAAAATATAGGTATTAAGCTAGTAGACTTTAAAATTGAGTTCGGGTTAGATAACCAAGGTAATGTCATATTAGCAGACGAAATATCCCCTGATAGCTGCCGTTTATGGGATGTAGATACAGATGAAAAGCTAGATAAAGATAGATTTAGGAGAAACTTAGGAAATGTGGTAGAATCCTATAAACAAATAGCAAATAGATTAGGGATAACAATATGATAAACAATACAAAAAAACTATTATTAGCAACTATATTACTAACTCAAGGCTGCAGTTGGTTTCAATCAACTGAACAATCATTAACTGAATGGGGCAACCGCAACATAGGTACTTATGATAGCCATTTTGGTAGCGGTGCTCAACAACAGCCTACCCCACAAGCTATGCAGCAACAACAAATACAAGCGCAGCAATATCAACAGCAGGTTTACCAGCAACAATATCAACAACCTAATTATGGCCAACCGCAACAACCTGCTGGTTACTAATGTTTAAAATATTTGCATCACTAATAACCGCAACTATACTAACTAGTTGCGGTTTTATACATGATACAAAAAGTAATATACCGTATAAAAACACTCTTGTTGGATTTGATCCTGAGAGCACAACTGGGTATCCTCAGGCTGGTAATTTACAAATAAAGCAAGCTTACCCTTTAGATCAAAATCCGTTGCCTATAGAGCTAATGCAATACAGGCAGGGAGTTGCACAAAATTATTCTAACAATAGTAACTTAAATATCCAAACCATGGCGTTAGTTAATCCGTATCAAGCGCAGCCACAACAAATACCGCAGCAACCACCAGGTATTGCACCACCTGCACAATTGCACTCTAACCAGCAACTGCAACAATTTAAGCAGGATTTACAAGCAAAAATTGCTAATGCTCCGCAGCCACCACAATTGCGCTCGGCACAGCAGATTCAGCAACAAGTACAACAACAAGGGCAGCAACAACAGCTTACTGCACCAACTATACCGCAAAATAATTATGGATATCCCCCGCAAAATTATGTAAACCCTTACACACAATATAAAGGGCAACAAAATTATGGCCAATACAACCAATATCCAAACAATTATCAACCAAGCGTGGGAAGATAGAGCAAACATAAACCCAAACACAACAGGCGATTATAAAAACGCTGTTGAGCAAGTAATTGCCGGCGTTGATAGCGGCAAGTATAGAGCTGCTGAAAAGCAAGGCGATACTTGGCAAGCTAATGAATGGGTAAAAAAAGCCGTATTATTATCGTTTAGGTTAAATAATAACCAAGTTATGCCCGCAGGCTGCATTAACTACTTTGATAAAGTAGCAACCAAAACCGATAACTGGAAAGAGGCTGACTTTACCAATGCAGGCTTTAGATCTGTACCGGGCAGCATAGTACGTAAAGGCAGTTACGTTGCTAACGATGTTGTGCTTATGCCTAGCTTTATAAATATCGGCGCATATGTAGATAGCGGCACAATGGTAGATACTTGGGCGACTATTGGTAGTTGCGCACAAATCGGTAAAAACTGCCACATATCAGGCGGTGCTGGTATTGGCGGTGTGCTAGAGCCATTACAGGCTACACCCGTAATTATAGAGGATAACTGCTTTATCGGCGCTCGTAGCGAGGTAGCAGAGGGCGTAATAGTTGGCCAAGGTAGTGTTATCTCTATGGGTGTTTTTCTTGGCCAATCTACCAAAATAGTAGATAGAGAGACAGGTGATATAATGTACGGAGAAGTGCCTCCATATAGCGTAGTAGTACCTGGCACATTACCAGCTAAAAAAGAGGGGCAGCCTAACTTAGCCTGTGCGGTAATAGTAAAAAAAGTAGATGAAAAAACCCGCAGCAAAACCAGTATAAATGATTTGCTAAGAGCCGCGTAATGGTGTTAAACTAAATTTGTATCCATGGCTGGTTATTCTTTGGGATAACCAGCTAGCTGGGGGCTTTACGCCCCTGGTTTATAGGCGGCAATAGCCGCAAGGAGGAGTTATGGACGGCGCATAGCTAATACATAACCTCCGCCCCCCCTGAGCCTTTTTGGGGGTGGGGCACTACAGTACTTCTAAATAAGAACCGTATGTTTCTAGCCCGGTGTCATCCTCGACAAATTCATCGTAAGATGAATGCGATCGGGGATCTATGCTCAGATAGATCTAGATTCCCACTTTCGTGGGAATGACAACAATAGGTTCTTATTTGTAATTACTATAGATGTATAACCTAAACCATCTCCAGCCACTCATCCTCAGTTACGGTTTTAACTCCCAATTCAGCAGCTTTTTTTAGCTTACTGCCGGCCTTTTCGCCTGCTACTAATATATCTGTTTTGCTACTAATGCTACTTGCTACTTTGGCACCTAATTGCTCCGCCTTTTGCTTAGCCTCTGCGCGGCTCATTTTTATTAATGTGCCAGTAAACACAATAGACTTACCCGATATAGCAGATTCCACCACTTGTGTTACATACGGCTTAACATGCAAATACTGCAGTAAATCTTGAATATAACTCATATTATCAGCATTACTAAAATAGCTAGTTATAGCCTCCACTGCTTTTGCGCCTAGGCCATCTATATTGGTTAGTGCCTCGTTATCGTTAGCTATGTTAGATATTAAATTATCTATATCCTCATAATGGCCAGCTATTAGCTTAGCGGTGCCATCGCCAATATGCCTAATACCTAGTGCAAATAAAAATTTATTAAGCTCAATATCTGCGGCATTTTTTATAGATGCTAACAGGTTATTGGTAGATTTTTCAGCCATGCGCTCGCGCTCTACTAATATATTATAATTTAACCTAAAAATATCAGCAGGAGTTTTTAGCAAACCATCATTATATAAAGCCTCTATTTGTTTATCACCTAAGCCATCTATATTAAGTGCTTGGCGCGATACAAAGTGCTTTATGGATTCCGCAACCTGCGCAGGGCAGCTTATATTATTAGTACAGCGGCGGATAGCCTCCCCCTCTGGGCGCTCAGTAGCGCTACCACACTCCGGGCAACTAGTAGGGTAAATATAAGCTGTGCTATCTTTACTGCGCTGAGTTAAATCCACCTCAACTATTTGCGGTATAACATCCCCTGCCCTTTGGATGATTACAATATCTCCAATGCGGATGTCTTTACGGGTAATCTCATCCTCATTATGCAAGGTAGCACGGCTAACAATTACGCCACCTACATTTATAGGCTCTAACTCTGCTACTGGGGTTAGTGCACCAGTACGCCCTACTTGGATGGTTATATCATTAACCCTAGTTTTAGCCTGCTCTGCTGCAAATTTATGCGCTATAGCCCAACGCGGGGTGCGTGCTAAATTACCTAAACGCTGCTGTAAGGTAAAATCATTTACCTTATAAACCATGCCATCAATATCGTATTCCAAATTTGGGCGGTTAGTATAGATGGCATTATAGTTAGCTATTATCTCATCAATATTATTACATAGCTTATTTAGCGGGTTAATATTAAAACCTAAGCTAGATAACCAATCTAATAACTCTATCTGATTATTAGCTGGTAATTGGCTGCACTCACCTACTGAGTAAGCAAAATATTGTAAATGCCGCCCTGCTGTAATATTGCTATCTAGCTGACGCAAACTACCACTTGCCGCATTGCGAGGGTTAGCAAATAATGGCTCATCATTTTTAGTGCGCTCTTTATTAATGCGCTCAAACTCAGTATGACTTAGGTAAATTTCCCCCCGAATCTCCAACACATCTGGTGCGTTAGGTAAACTATGTGGCAAACCAGCTATTGTTTTTATATTAGCAGTTATATCCTCCCCTATTTGGCCATTACCACGGCTAGCGCCGTATTTTAGTTGACCATGCTCATAATAAACACTAAACGACACTCCATCTATTTTAGGCTCACAAAATAGTGGTATAGGCTGCTGCTCTAATCCCAAAAACTTTTGGCAACGGGTTATAAAGTCACTAATATCCTCTTCACTAAACCCATTACCTATAGATAACATAGGAGTTTTATGGGTAATTTTACTAAACTTAGTATTGGGCTCTGCCCCAACTTTTTGACTAGGGCTATTAGCACTTATTAAGTTAGGGTATTGTGCCTCCAACTGCTCTAGCTCTTGGCGTAGTTTATCATACTCAGCATCGCTAACGGTGGGGGCATCATCATTGTAATAGGCATTATCATGCTCAGCTATTAACTTTGTTAGCTGTTTTATTTGTGATGATGCTTGCAGTTCGTCTAGCATGTTCTATACAATATTTATGAAAAATATTCTATGCATTGGTAATGCAATTACCGACATAATCCAACCTATTAATGATGATTTTTTAGCGCAGCAAAAAATTGAAAAAAACGTAATGCAATTAATTGATGCCAAACGTAGTGCGCAATTGGCTGAACTGTGCTCATCACCTAAAGTAAAATCTGGTGGTAGTGTTGCCAATAGCGCATTTGCTATAACCAAACTTGGTGGTAAAGCTAGTTTTATGGGCACAGTGTGTGACGATGTATACGGCCATAAATACAAGCAAGAGCTAGAAAGTATAGGAGTAGATTTTGTGTCACCTATTACAAAAACAGAGCTACCAACTAGTTGCAGTATAATATTTATATCACCAGATGGTGCTCGCAGTATGAATACATATTTAGGTGCTAGCTGCGCATTTAATGAGGCCAGCATAAATTGGCAAGCAGTAGAGCAAGCCGATATTATATATATTGAGGGCTACTTATGGGATCAAGAATCTGCAAAAGATGCCATAAAAAAAATAATTATAAAAGCTAAGGAGCTAGATAAACAGATAGCCTTTAGCCTATCGGACCCTTTTTGTGTAGATCGCCACAAGGTAGATTTTATTAACTTAGTACAATTAGTCGATATAGTTTTTGCTAATGAGAATGAAATAACCGCACTTTATACAACCTATGATGCACAGGCTATTAAGGATATTTTACTACCAAAAACAGTATGCATAACACGTGGTGAAAACGGCAGTAATATAATCCACCCAGATGGGATTGAAAATATAAACGCAGAACCAATTGATAGGTTAGTGGATACCACAGGCGCAGGTGATGCCTATGCAGGTGGCTTTTTATATGCGTATTCTAGTGGTGCTAACATGGCCGATTGTGGTAAGCAAGCAAGCGCCTGCGCTGCACAAGTTATACAAAAAATAGGTGGGCGGATTTAAGATAAAATCTGATTAGCAGAATCTAAAATTGCTAAATTTTGCATATTACTACTTATCTTTAATAAATCCTGCTCCAGCAAAACCTGTAGCTTTAGGGCTAATATTTCTGTAGTGTATTCACTCTCTAAAATCATTGCTCCGCCGGCATTATTTACTACATATTCGGCGTTATACTGTTGGTGATTATCCATAGCTATTTTTAACGGTACAAAAATACTTGGTATGCCTGCTACTAAATTTTCTGCCACTGTGGATGCACCGCTACGTGCTATCATAATATGGGTATTAGTAAGTAAATCAGGCATATTATCAAAAAAACTAGCTGTATTGGCTTTAATACCTATATCCTTGTAAGCCTTATTTACCTTATCGATATTTTCAGCACGTACTTGATGGGTAATTACTAGCATGGACTTCAGCTCATCTGGTAACAATTGTAATGCAGCTGGGATATTATTAAAAATCTTACTACCTAAACTACCACCTAGTATAAGTAGGTTAATTTTATCCTCAGGTGATTGATATTTTTTGTTATGTAATGCAATAATCTCAGCACGTACCGGGTTACCTGTATGTGTTACCTTATTGGCAAATTCAGTTGGGATATTTTTAGTATCTGCAAAACTAGTAGCTATTTTGCTTGCCCATTTAGCAAGCACTTTATTAGCACGCCCAAATACCGCATTTTGCTCATGCAGTATAATTCTTTTACCAAAAACTTTAGCAGCTAATAGGGCCGGAAAGCTAGGGTAACCACCAAACCCATACGCTTGGCTTGGCTTATAACATAGTAGTAAAAATAAGCTTTGTATAAAACCTAAGCCCAACAAAAAAGTACCTTTAAGTTTTTTAAATATGCCTCCACTTGGGCTTGCAGCAAATATAATTTTTTTGGTTATATTTGGGTATTTATCTAAATATTTAGCGGCACGTTTATCGGTAATAAATAATATTTTATGCCCTTTTGCTATAGCAGCCTCCGCCACTGCAATAGCCGGAAACATATGCCCGCCAGTACCACCCGCTGTTATTAATATGGTGCTCATAACTTAAATACCTGCAAATTAGGGTGCTGTAGGGCGTATTTAACTGGCAAATCTTTACCTTGTTTTACTTGCTCTAGCACTTGTTGTTTATCGTCACCGCTATAGGCTAGTAATACATGCTTAGCATCTGCTATTGCTTTAGTGGTAATACTAACCCTATCATACTTAGCCGGTGAGTTTGTTACCTGTACAATATTAGTATCATTAACCTGCAATGCCTCATGGTTAGGAAACAACGATGCAATATGCCCATCTGCACCCATGCCTAATATAAGTATATCAATAGGGAACTTGCCATCCATCCCTATATAATTAGCTTTAACAGCGTTATTTTGTAGCAAATAATTACGCACTAAATGCTGGTTACTATCTGGGCTGGTTGTATCTACCACACGCTCATCAGCTAGGGTTATATCCACCCTGCCCCAACTAATATCCAGCACAGCCATTAATTTAAAGTAGGTTTTAGGTGTACTACCACCCGATACAGCTATTGTAATACGCTGCTTTTGCTGCAATAATTGCGTGGCTAATTTATAAAATGTATCGATGAAAATATTAATCACAACCTCCAGCTTTGATGTGCAAGGTAATAACTATTTACAAAACTTGCAAGGGGCAGAAATTATAACAAACCCATATGGCCGCCGTTTAACGGAGGGTGAGATTTTACAGCTAATAAAGCAGCACCAACCAACAGCCATAATAGCAGGGGTAGAGCCACTAACCCGCAAAGTTTTGCAAGCAGCAACTAACCTAAAAGTATTATCACGCTGTGGTACAGGTATGGATAATGTTGATAAGGATGCATGTAAGGAGTTTGGTATAAAACTACTAAATACCCCAGATGCCCCAGCCGAAAGCGTTGCAGAGCTTGCTTTAGCGCTAATATTTGCAGTTATCCGCAAAATACCAGTAGCAGATAAACTAATACGCGCCGATAAATGGAAGGCGCAAAAAGGTATGCTACTAGCTGGCAAAACTGTAGGGGTATTAGGCTTAGGCCGTATAGGTAAACGTGTGGCAGATGCCCTTAACGCGCTAGGCTGTAATATTATGTTTTATGACCCATATGTTGAGCAATATAATGGTTATACAAAAGCTAATACAGCCCAGATTTTTGCTAAAGCCAACATAATAAGCCTGCATTTACCGTTAACTAAAGACACCCGTGAAATTATAAATGCTAATACGCTAAGCACCATGCAAGATAACGCAATTATAATTAACACTGCCCGTGGTGAGCTAATTAATGAGGGTGATTTATATAATGCCCTTAAGGACGAGCAAATATTTGGTGCTGCCTTAGATGTTTACCAAAATGAGCCATATAAAGGCAAACTAACGGAACTAGATAATATAGCATTAACTGCCCATATGGGTAGTGCAGCTAAAGAAACCCGTGCAAAGATGGAGGCAGAAGCCGCAAAAAATATGGTGGATAATTTATAAAAAATAGTCTCTTAGTCTACGCAAAAACTTTATACGCGCATAACTACTGGCAAAGTTTATAGTAGTATTATCATTATAAAATTTAGCTATTTTTTTATATTCAGCATCTATACTTTGTTGAATATCATTTGCTGTTAACTTCCTATCATCTAACTGCTCACGTAATTCCATCATCTCTACCAAGAGCTCTTGGGGCTGTGATTGCTTATCCACATTTAATTGGCTAGCTAAGTAATCAATGCGGCTAAATCTATCCTTTAGAGTTTTATAAGCCAAATTTAATTCAGCGGACTTTTGGCTAGCTATTTGTTGCTCAGCTATATTACCCACAAAATTATCTGGGTGTAATACTTGCTGCATTCTTAGGTAGCTTTGCTCTAGTAATAGTAAATCAATATCAACCGATTTTGGTAAAGCAAATAAGGTAAAATAATCAATCATTTGCAGCTATGTAACATATAGTTTACCGACACATCATCAATAATGCTAAAATCTTTAGTAAACGGATTATATTTTACCCCTACCATATCATCTATAGTTAGGTTTTTAGCTTGTAAAAACTGTGCAATCTCAGATGGTTTTAAAAATTTAGCCCAGCTATGGGTGCCACGTGGCAATAAGCGCAAAATATACTCTGCCCCTAATATAGCAAATAGGTAAGATTTAGGTGTACGGTTAATAGTAGAGATAAACTGGATAGATTTATCAGCCATTAAATTACAAGCTGTGCTAGCAAACTCAGCAGGGTTTGCTACATGCTCTATAACCTCCATATTTAGCACTACATCATATTGCTTGCCTTTTTTTAGCAATTCCTCAGCAGTAGTGTTAATATAGCTAATTTTTAAACCACTCTGCTTTGTATGAGCTTTGGCTGCCTCTATATTAGCAGATGTAGCATCTATACCTGTTACACTTGCACCTAGCCTGGTTAGAGGCTCACATAGTAAGCCAGCACCGCAGCCTATATCTAATATGTTTAGGCCTTTTAACGGTTTATCAGCACCTTCATTTAATTCAAAATACTTACATATATTTTGCTTTATATATTTTAATCGCAATGGGTTTAGCTGATGCAATGGCGCCATTGGCCCGGTTTCATCCCACCAGGTGGCAGCCATTTTGGCAAACTTTTCTACCTCTTGCTTGTCTACACTCGTCATAACAGAATATTTAAATATTAGACTGGATCCTCATGTATAATAATCTCCGCATCTTTATATTTTTCTAGTAGTTGTTGCTCTAGCCCATCGGCAATTTCATGTGCTTGCATTAGTGATAATCCTTTATCTAACTCCAGATGCATTTGGATAAAATATTTATTGCCAGATTTACGTGTTTTTAATTGATGATAACCTTTTACATCTTTGTTTTTAGCTATTAGCTCTATAATAGCCAGGCGTTCTTCATCTGGCATTTCTTTATCCATCAAATTATCAAAACTATTTTTACCAATTTGCCAGGCAGATTTTATTAAAAACGCGGTTATGGTTAAGGCAAATAGTAAATCTACAAAATAAGTATCAAAATATATTGATAATATAAGTGATATAATTACCGTGCCATTAAGCAAAAAATCACTTAAATAATGCAGGCTATCAGCATGAACAATAGTAGAGTTAGTAGCTTTATGCGCCTTACGCTGATGCAAGTAAATAGCCAGGGTAAAGCCAAGCGATACTATAATTAACGCTATAGATAACCAGCCGTGATTAATAGTTGTGGGGTATATAAGCCTATAAACGGCTGAGTACACAACATAAACCCCAGAGCCAAATATAAATAGGGATTGAAACAAGCCAGTAATATCCTCAATAGCCTTATGGCCAAAGCGATGGTCATCATCTGCTGGTTTTTGGGCATATTTAAAGGCTAGGCCGTTTACTATACTCATTAATACATCAAATGTGCTATCTATTAACGTGGTTAGCACAGCTAGCGAGCCACTTAAAAACCATGCTACTAGTTTTATGGCTAGTATTATGCTGGCAAGTATTAGTACTTTGCTAAATACGTTGTGGTGGGTTTGATCGTGCATAAAACTATGCAGCCCTTTTATATTCTTTAATACGTTGTTCTATCTCTGGCCTAAAGTTTTTTATTAAACCTTGCACTGGCCATGCTGCTGCATCACCTAGGGCGCAAATTGTATGGCCTTCTATTTGTTTAGTTACCTCTTGCAGCCTATCTATCTCATTAAGCTCAGCTTGGCCTTTTACCATACGGTTCATTACTCGAGCTAACCAGCCTGTGCCCTCACGGCATGGGGTGCATTGCCCGCAGCTTTCATGCATGTAAAAATCTGACAATCTGGCAATGGCTTGTACTATATCGGTAGATTTATCCATAACTATAATACCTGCGGTGCCTAGCCCTGTGCCTGCCTCTTTTAAGCTATCAAAATCCATGTGGATGGTATCGCACATCTCTTTAGTTAAACATGGGGTGGATGAACCACCTGGTATTACAGCTAGTAAGTTATCCCAACCGCCACGCACGCCACCTGCATGTTTTTCTATAAGTTCTTTTAGGGGGATTCCCATCTCCTCCTCCACATTACATGGATTATTTACATGGCCAGAGATACAAAATATTTTAGTACCTGTATTGCGCTCTTTACCTAAACCGGCAAACCAGCTAGCACCACGGCGTAATATTGTGGGCACTACTGCTATGCTCTCCACATTATTTACAGTAGTTGGGCAGCCATATAAACCCGCCCCAGCCGGAAATGGCGGCTTTAAACGTGGCTGGCCTTTTTTACCCTCTAGGCTTTCAATCAGTGCGGTTTCCTCCCCGCATATATATGCACCCATACCTCGATGTATATATACATCAAAATCATATCCACTACCGCAAGCATCTTTACCCAAGTAACCTGCCTCATAAGCCTCATCAATTGCTTGTTGTAGGGCCTCGCCCTCTTGGTAAAACTCACCACGTATATAAATATAAGCAGCTTTAGCGCGCATTGCGTAGCCTGCTAGCAAGCAGCCCTCCACTAGTTTATGGGGCTCATTACGTAGGATGTCTCTATCTTTACAAGTACCTGGCTCACCCTCATCTGCGTTTACTACTAGGTAACTAGGGCGAGGGTCCTCTTTAGGCATAAAGCTCCACTTTAACCCAGTAGGAAAGCCAGCACCGCCGCGCCCACGCAGGCCACTGTTTTTTACCTCTTCAATTACCCAATCATGGCCTTTCTTTATAAATGTTTTTGTTTTATCCCAATCGCCACGTTGTTTGGCTGATTGTAAATCAGCACCCTGAAACCCATATAAGTTTAAAAATATCTTATCTTTATTGCTTAAAGCCATGACTGAGTAGCTATCATATCTAGCTGCAGCTCTCAAGGTTTGAGTTTAATAAAAGTATAATTTTACGTATGTTAATACAAGTTTAATAAAGTGCTTTTATATAACTAAAATGCCTTATATTCGTATTAATACAGTCTTACGTGAGCCATTAACGCCTAATAGTACTTTAGAGGTTCCTTATCCTGAAGGTAAAAATGAGGGTAGTTTTTTTGGCTCGTCTGAACATACATTAACAATTGAGACTAATTTTTTTAGATCACCTAAAGATTTTGTAGTTGTACCAACACGTGAAAGGATTGTTATTCATTGGCTGACTAATATAGAGGTACCTTCTGGTGCTATATGTTACCTACATTTACAGGAGCAAGGTGGAGATTTTTATACTGACCCATCTACTGGGCATACTATAAAAGGCATGGTTAAGGCTGATACTTTTATGATAAATCTAGGTGCTGTTAAATCTACTGATCCAGAATATTATATATCTGACACTAAGATTAATGAACCTGGGCGTTTAATATTAGAGCGTCGCCGTCCTGATACAGTGCGTAATATTACGGTTACATCAAATAAAAATGAAAGTAGCACAATGTTTAGGATAGAAGGAGAAGACATTTATCTTAACCCTATTGTTGAGCATATACAGGGGCCTAATAAAGGAACGGTGGAAGGTAAAAAATCATTTTTAAAAGTTACTAAAGTTTCTACTAATGAGGCTTGTAATGGAATAATTAGTGTAGGTATAGGCGATTGCATAGGTTTGCCAGTATTTATACCATCACCTGGGTATTTAATTAGGGAGCTAATTAATGGATTAGAGGTTACAGGAGGTATAATAACTCCGGGTGAGGTTATATTTCCTAAAGCTAGTACAGGCGATAGAAGGGGCACCTATAAACCTCCACAAGATACTGACTTAAGTCAGAATAAAAGCATACAGTTGTTTGTAATGCTTCCTAATCCTGGAAATATAGGAAGTCCAGACTATAGCGGTAGCTAAGGTTTTTAATCATTTAGTAGGTCAAAGCTGCGTTGATACCATTCATTGTCAGGGTAGTTATGCCCCAATACCGCTGCATAGTTTTTTGCCTCGGCTTTTATTCCCATAGCCATGTATATCTCTACTAGTCTGTGTAATGCTTCTGGAGTATGACTAGTAGTATCATACTTTTTTATTACGGTTTTAAAACGATTTATTGCGCCTACATATTGCTTTCTACTCTGATAATAGCGCCCTACTTCCATATCTTTACCAGCTAAATGGTCACGCACTAAATTTAGCTTTTTTACAGCATCCATTGCGTAATCACTATTAGGATAACGTGCGATTAATTTTTTAAACTCTGTCTCTGCATCTTTTGTTATACCTTGATCACGGCTGATATCAGTAATACGGTCATAATAACATAAGCCCATTAAATATTGAGCATAGTCTGCATCTTTATTACCAGGGTGCATAGTTAAAAAGCGCTCTAATACTATAATTGCCTCGTCGTAATTCTCATTTTTATAATGGCTATATGCAGCCATTACTTGGCCACGTATTGCCCACTCACTATAAGGAAACTCATTTTCAATTGCTAAAAAAGCCTCACTAGCCTTTTTGTAGCTTTCATCAGTTAAATAATCATGGGCATTATTATACATTATTTCTGCCCCTGCGGCCTTAAATTGCTCTGGGGTATATTTTTTCTCCTCATCAGCGCAAGCTGACACAAAAAACACTAAAAATAAAACTAGATATCTCATATAGTGTCGCATAATGCGAACTCATACCGAAAAAGCAATATCAAATTACAGTAAAGCTCAACTTTTTGAGCTAATAATCGATGTAAATTCATATCCTAAGTTTTTACCATGGTGCACTGCTGCTAAGGTTACAGCACATAAGGGTAATTTAATGCATGCTGATTTAGTAATTGGCTATAAACATTTTAAAGAAAAATTTACCAGCAAAATTGAGCTACAACCCAATGATCGCATAGACACCTACTTGCAAGAGGGAGTATTTAAAAATCTCCATAGTTGCTGGAAATTTATAGATTTACCAGATGGCACCACAGAAATAGATTTTTATATAGAGTTTAAATTTAAAAATATAATTTTAGAGAAACTAATCGGCAGCTTTTTTGAATACGCAGTAAAAAAAATGGTAACAGCCTTTAAACAACGTGCAGATGAGTTATATAGCAAATAATATAAAAACAATTAAAGCCGAGCTTGCTAATAAATGTAAACTAATAGCAGTTAGTAAAAATCATAGTACCAATGCTGTGCAACAAGCTATACAAGCAGGACATACAATATTTGGAGAGAATAAAGTACAAGAGGCTAGCACCAAATTTAAAGATATCAACAATATTGAGCTACATCTTATAGGCCCACTACAAACTAATAAGATAAAACAGGCTCTTTCTACCTTTGATTTTATACAAACTATAGATAGAGAAAAACTAGCTAATAAAATTGCTACTGAATTATCTAACAAAGATTACCGCTGTAAACAATTTTTTATACAAGTTAATATAGGTGAAGAGCCCCAAAAATCAGGTATTATGCCGCTAGAGGCGGATAGCTTTATAAAATACTGCCAACATGATCTAAATCTTAATGTTACTGGAGTAATGTGTATTCCTCCAGCTGATGATATAAACAACCATTTTTTACATTTTGGCCTAACACGTAACTTTGCTAAGCACCATAATCTACCAAATATAAGTATGGGTATGAGTGCAGATTGGCAACTGGCTAGCAAAATGGGAGCTACTCATATACGTTTAGGCACAGGTATTTTTGGTCCAAGAAACTAGTTTAACTATAACTACCATTATTATATAACCCCTGCTATGGCAGCTAATGTACTTATAATATCTGGCTATGGCCTTAATTGCGAGGAGGAGACAAAGTTCGCGTTTGAATCCGCCGGTGCAAAATCCAATATTACGCATATTAATGATCTTATAAAAAGCCCTGAAAGCTTTAAAAATTACCAAATTTTAGCCATTCCTGGTGGGTTTTCATACGGAGATGATACAGGCTCTGGCAATGCGTTAGCTAATAAAATCAAAAATAACTTATGGCAGCAAGTGCAAGAGTTTGCACAAAGCAAAAAACTAGTATTAGGCATTTGTAATGGTTGCCAAACCTTAGTTAATTTAGGGCTAGTGCCCGTCAATACAGGCCAGCGTAAAGTTGCTATGCTGCACAACTCTACTGCACAATATCAGTGCCGTTGGGTAGATTTAAAAATTACTGGTAATAGTATCTGGACTAAAAATATAAACTATCTACACATGCCAGTAGCAAATGGTGAGGGTAACTTTTATATGGATAATGCAACTCTAGCTGAGTTGGAATCCAACAATCAAATAGCTTTTAAATATATAAATGCAGATGGTAGTGCAGCTAATGGTAAGTTCCCAGCTAACCCTAGTGGCTCACTGGCTGATATTGCAGGTGTTACTGATAGCACTGGCCACATATTAGCTATGATGCCTCACCCGGAGCGCGCAATACTAACCAGCCAGCGTGATGATTACGCTAATATATTAGATACAGCTAAACGTGAAGGTAAAACCTTAAATAAATTTACTGGCGTAATGCAAATATTTAAAAACGCAGTGGAGTATTTTAATGACTAACATTTTTAGATTAGAAATATTTCCTAAGCAAAATGTACCAGATACAGTTGGCCAAGCATTAGCTAGTAAGTTGGGCGTAAAAGATATTGTAACTGGCAATGTTTACACTATCCGTAAAAGTTTGGATAGCAGCCAACTAGATACTGTAACTAATGCTCTTACTAATCCAATAAGCCAGCAGCCACAAGCGCCAGATACAAAATTTGATTATGCACTAGAAGTTGGCTTTTTACCAGGCGTTACCGATAATATATCTCACACTACACAAGAGATTATAGAGGATATATTAGCTAGTGAGTTTACTAATGATGATGCCGTATTTAGCAGCAAGCTGTATTTATTATCAGGTGATTTAGATGAAGCTAAAGTTAACCAAATAGCTAATACGCTTGCTAACCCACTTATACAACGTTTTACTATTAAAACTTATGCCCATTTTAAAGCTAATGGTATGGATATTATAACTCCAGATGTTAAGCTGCACGATGATATTGAAGTTACCGATATCAATCTAAACATTAACGATGCTGAGCTAGAGGAAATTGGCAAAAAAGGCATAAAAAATAATGATGGTAGTTTTAGAGGCCCACTAGGCTTAAAGTTAGATTACATGCAGGCTATTGCCGCACATTTTAAACAACTAGGCCGCAATGCTACTGATATTGAACTAGAAACCCTAGCCCAAACCTGGAGCGAGCATTGTAAGCACACAATATTTGCTGACCCAATAGATGAGATTAAAGATGGCCTTTATAAGCATTACATAAAAGGTGCTACTAATAAGATACGTGAGCAAAAAGGCGATGATGATTTTTGCGTATCAGTATTTAGCGATAATGCAGGTGCCATAAAACTAAATGATAACTGGCTAGTTACTGATAAGGCAGAGACTCACAATAGCCCCTCTGCACTAGACCCTTTTGGTGGTGCGATAACTGGCATAGTAGGTGTAAATCGTGATTGCTTAGGTTTTGGCCAGGGTGCTAAGCCCATTATAAACCGTTACGGGTTTTGCTTTGCCCCCGCCAATAGCCCTGCCCTATATAAAGACAAAGCCCTAAAACAAAAAATGCTTAGCACTACATTTATTGCCGATGGTGTAATAGAGGGTGTAAATGTAGGCGGCAATACAAGCGGTATACCTACTCCACAAGGTTTTGCATATTATGATGAGCGCTATAGCGGCAAGCCCCTAGTATTTGTGGGTACTGTTGGCCTTATACCAACTGAAATAAATGGCAAACCAAGCCATATTAAAAAAGCTATGCCTGGCGATAAAATTGTTATGGCTGGTGGCCGCGTAGGTAAAGATGGCATCC
>Ga0163111_10000895_pt1 | contig 18056 bp, 13 predicted proteins | sample CRUFie1St18metaG_FD_109645 | JGI IMG/M metagenome (GOLD analysis project Ga0163111, IMG submission 109645) | Marine microbial communities from the Costa Rica Dome - CRUD Field 142mm St18 metaG | ecosystem: Environmental > Aquatic > Marine > Oceanic > Photic zone | place: Costa Rica: the Eastern...
CACCTTATGGGCTAGTGGCTGGTGTAGATGAAGTGGGGATCGGGCCGCTGGCGGGAGATGTTGTGGCCTGCGCGGTAATTCTGGATGCCAATGCTCCGATCAGTGGCTTGCGAGATTCCAAGCGTTTATCTGACAAGGCACGGGAACGATTGGCAGAGAATATCTGCGCCCAGGCGCTCAGTTGGTCACTGGGCAGCGCCAGTGTGGCGGAAGTCGATAGTCTTAACGTGCTGGTGGCGAGTCATCTGGCGATGCAGCGCGCGGTGGCGGGTTTGTCTGTCGTGCCGGACACTGTTCTAGTCGATGGTAACAAAACTCCTGATTTTGGTTTGCCGACCCACGCAATCGTTAAAGGCGATCAACGTGTTGCGGCAATAAGTGCTGCCTCAATCGTTGCGAAGGTGACGCGGGATCGACAGCTTGTGCAACTTGCTACGCGCTTTCCCGGTTATGGCTTTGAACAACACAAAGGCTACCCAACTAAGTTGCATTTGCAGGCGCTCGCAGAGCTTGGTCCTTGCGAGGTGCATAGACGCAGTTTTGCTCCAGTACAGAAGGCATTTGCCGCAGGCGGCGGGGTATGAGTTTAGCGTCAACTGAATTTGTCCATCTGCATGTGCACAGCGAGTACTCCCTCGCGGACGGTCTATTTAAAGTAAAAGACTTGGTTGGACGGGCGGCAGCAGCTGGGATGCCAGCAGTCGCTCTGACGGACCGCAATAACTTGTTTGCCTTGGTTAAGTTTTTTGAAGCCTGCATGGGGCAGGGTGTGAAGCCCATTATGGGTGCGGAGGTTCTGGTTCAGGAGACGCCTCAGGACAGTGCTGAGCGGGTGCTGCTGCTGGCACGAGATCTACAAGGTTACCGTAACTTGTTGGCGCTGATCTCCGCCGGCTATACCACCACTGCCCAACGTGGCGTGTTATGTGAACAAGAAATTTTTGCCGCTAAATCGGGTCTAATTGTCTTATCCGGTGGGGTGCGCGGGCATCTGTGGTCGTTGCTGAACAACGGAGATTTAGCTCAAGCAGAAGAGCGTGCAAAACGCTGGCAAGGTGAGTTCGGCGATGCCTATTACCTTGAAGTTACGCGCTGTGGCCGCGCGGACGAAGAGCAAAATTTACGGCACTTGCTGACTATTGCTGCGTCCACTGGCATCGGCGTGGTTGCTACCAATGACGTCTGTTTTGCTGAGGCGGACGATTTCGAAGCCCACGAGACCCGAGTGTGTATTCACGAGGGTCGGACCCTCAATGATGGGCGTCGCGAACGGCGCTACAGTGAGCGTCAGTACTTGCGCTCGCCACAAGAAATGGCGGAATTATTTCAGGATATTCCTTCGGCTCTGACTAATGCCGTGGAAATTGCCAAACGCTGTAACGTAGAAGTTGCCCTAGGCACTTATTATCTTCCCGACTACCCGATCCCAGACCAGCAAACTCCGGAACAATACCTTTTGCAGGTATCTTCTGAGGGGTTGAGCAAGCGTTTAGCCGCAGGCGGCCCAGCAGATCAGTGGACTGCAGCCGACTATCAAGAGCGCTTGCAGTTTGAACTCGATGTCATCAATCAAATGGGTTTTGCTGGATACTTTCTGATTGTGATGGAGTTCATTGCCTGGGCAAAACGGAACAATATTCCTGTGGGGCCTGGCCGTGGATCCGGTGGAGGCTCTCTGGTTGCTTATGCGTTGGGTATTACTGATCTAGACCCGTTGCAATATGACCTGCTTTTCGAGCGCTTCCTAAACCCCGAACGGGTGTCGATGCCGGACTTCGATGTGGACTTCTGTATGGAGGGGCGAGATCGAGTGATTCAACACGTCAGTGACATGTACGGTGTTGAAGCGGTGAGTCAGATTATTACCTTCGGCACTATGGCAGCGAAAGCCGTGGTGCGTGATGTTGCGCGTGTTCAGGGTAAGCCTTATAGCCTGGCCGATAAATTATCCAAGCTGATTCCTTTCGAGGTGGGGATGACCCTCACTAAAGCCATGGAAGAAAGTCAGGAGATGGCTGACTTTGTTGCCGCGAATGAAGAAGTCAGTGAAATTATGGACATGGCCTATAAGCTCGAAGGCATTGTCCGCAACGTTGGCCGGCATGCAGGGGGCGTAGTTATTGCACCTTCGGCCCTCACCGACTTTGTACCGCTCTACACGGAAGATTCGGGCAGTGGTTTAGTTTCGCAGTACGATAAAGACGACGTTGAGCGCGCCGGTCTGGTGAAGTTTGACTTCCTTGGTTTGAAGACTCTGACAATCGTAGATTGGACCTTAGAGTTAGTGAACCAACATCGACAGCTGCAGGGCGAGTCCGCGCTCGAAGTTGAAGACATTCCTATCGATGATCCCGCCGCGTTCAAGTTGTTGCGAGCTGCTGAAACCACTGGGGTATTCCAGCTGGAATCCAGAGGTATGAAAGATCTCATTCGGCGCCTGCTGCCAGACGGTATTAACGATGTTATTGCCTTGGTGGCGCTGTTCCGCCCTGGTCCACTGCAGTCAGGTGCTGTGGATGACTACATTGACCGCAAGCATGGTAAGGCGGCGGTGGCTTATCCCCATCCAAGTTTACAACCGGTGCTGGAATCCACTTATGGCGTGGTCTTGTATCAGGAACAGGTGATGCAGATCGCTCAGGTGCTGGCCGGCTTTTCGTTGGGTCAAGCAGACTTATTACGCCGAGCGATGGGTAAGAAGAAAGCCGAGGAAATGGCCAAAGTGCGTGAGCAGTTTCTGCACGGCACGGGTGAGCATGATATCGCGCCGAAACTGGCGAACGAAATTTTCGACCTGATGGAGAAATTTGCAGGCTATGCCTTTAACAAGTCCCACTCGGCAACTTACGCCTTGGTCAGTGTGCATACGGCCTGGCTCAAGGCGCGCTACCCCGCACAATTTATGGCGGCTAACCTGTCGGCCGATATGCAGAATATCGATCGTGTCGTAGTGCTTATTGAGGAAGTGCGTCGTATGCAGTTGCCGCTGCGACCACCGAGTGTCAACGACAGCGATCATCGCTTTACGGTTAAAGAGGGCGCCGTAGTTTATGGACTAGGGGCTGTGCGCGGCGTTGGCGAAGGGCCAGTGGCTGCCATCATGGAGGCCCGTAAAGAGCGACCGTTTCAAGATCTGGATGATTTTTGTCATCGTGTCGACAGCAAGAAAGCCAATAAACGAGTGCTTGAGGCTTTGGTTTGCGCAGGTGCCATGGATGATTTTGCGCTGGCCGGCGAAGATCTTAATCAAACTCGGGCACGGTTATTGGAACAGGTGCCGAGGTCTGTTCAAGGTGCAGAGCAAACAGCGCGTGATCAAGCGGCGGGTATCGCGGATTTGTTTGGCGGTATGCAGCAAGGCGGCGCGCAAAGTTGTGCCCCCGTCGACAATGCCGCGACCATGGCCTCTCTTGAGCGTCTAAATGGCGAGAAAGAAACCCTTGGATTATTTCTTACCGGCCATCCGATACAAGAATATGAACAGGAGTTGCGGCAATTTTGCCGGCGCCGCCTGAACGATTTAAAGGCAGCCAAGGATCCGCAATGGATTGCTGGCATGGTGGTAAATGTGCGCATGACGAAAAGTCGTCGGGGTGTGCCAATGTGCTTTGTGCAATTGGATGACCGCAGCGCGCGCATCGAGGTATCTCTGATGGGTGAGACCTTCGACAACTACGCCGCCAAGGTCAACAAAGATAAGTTGCTAGTGATCGAAGGAGAAGTGCAGTTTAACGAGTTCAGCGGGGGACTCGCTGTGCGCGGCAGTCGTGTACTCAATATTGATGAGGCGCGGCAGCGTTTTAGCAAGGGACTGGAGATTGACTTTAGTGACGTTGAAACTCCGGCGGATCTGCCAACCCGTCTGAAAACGTTACTTGGTCCATACCGGCAAGCCGGCGAGGCCTGCCCTGTGCATGTGCTGTATCAGGGTCATAGCGCAGTAGGTCGGATTAGTCTCGGAGCCGATTGGCGGGTGTCGGTTAGTGACGAATTGCTGCAATCCTTACGCACGGCCTTTGGCGACAGCTACGTGCGAGTTCAGTATGCGGGCGGAGCGGACGGCTTGTCATGAGTTCGGATGGTACGCAGCTGCATCCCTTTGAGCAGCAGCTACACAGCCAGCTACAAGAATTGATATTTGCCCACCGGCCTGGGCAAAAATTCTGCGTAGCGCTGAGTGGAGGGGCCGACTCAACCGCTTTGTTGGTGGCTGCACGCCGAGTTGTTGGTGCGGCGAACGTGCGGGCATTGCATGGCAATCATAGCCTCCATCCCCAAGCCCCGGAATGGGTAGAGCACTGCGAGCACCTGTGTGAGCAATTGGGAGTTGAGCTGGTCGTAGGCAGCTTGGATTTAGTGCCGGGCAATGTTGAAGCCGCGGCGCGTGAGGCTAGATATAAATTTTTTGCCAGTCAATTACGGACTGACGAGACGTTATTGCTGGGTCATCACAGTCAAGATCAGCTCGAGACCGTCTTTATGCGGCTGCTGCAGGGCCGTAGTTTGTTACCCATGCGCGTTAGTGGCCGGCTTGGTGAAGCCGATTTTTTGCGACCCTTATTAGCCTTTACTCGACAGCAGGTGCTTGATTATTTGCAGCAGCAGGGGCTTGCCTGGATCGAGGATCCGAGCAATCGCGATGAGGCGTTAACTCGCAATTTTTTGCGGCACCGCATTATGCCGTTGCTAATGCAGCGTTGGCCATCTCTCGGTCAAGCCGTACAGAGAGTGACGACATGGCAGCAGGGGCAAAATGCGTTATTGCATGAGTTGCTGCAAACCTATGGCGATCGGGTGAGCTTTGCCGAATTGCCAGAGTCTGAGCTCAGCCAACGGACCTGGTTGCGTATTTTTCTTGAATTGCGAGGCCATTTTAAGGTCACTGATAAAGCCCTTGATGAGTTCTGTCGTCAAATTCGGCAAGGCACCGCCAGTCGGCTGGATATAGCAGCTGACTGCGCGCTATTGGGTTGGCGTGATCATTTTTATTACGAAGCCGACTTGTCCGCCTATGCGCGTGCCGCCGACGCGCGGCCAGTGTCCTTGCAAGCCGGCGGCGTTGCCGAGTTCGCAGGGCAGCATTGGACTTTGCAAGAAGTGGCTGCGGGTCATGAGAATGGCTTTTACAGCCCCGGCACGTTGTGTTTAGGCACGCGTCGCAAGGATCTGACTATGCGCTGGCGCGGCCGGCAGGTAGACATTAAAGAGGTGTTGCGCGACCTCGATGTGCCGCCCTGGCGTCGACAAGCAATACCACTGCTGATTTGGCAAAACGAAGTCGTCGCCGTGTCGACCCTCGCCCTCAGTGAGCGCTTTGGCGATCCAGCTGACGGTGCCGCCAAAGCTGATTATTGCCGATTGCTAACTGTTAAATGAGGCCGATCGCGTGGGTTGTCTCAGCACAGCCATGCGCAGATAAAATAGTGCCGGGAATCATGGTAATGATTGTGGTTAAGGGGCGCTTTTGCTATCTTGCAACTCCATCTTCCCAAGCACCTTTGTGATCGATACCCGACCATATTTGTGATGCTTGGAGTCCGGATGGAGTCCTATGACACGTTTTATTTTTGTGACCGGTGGTGTGGTTTCCTCGCTGGGGAAAGGAATATTGACTTCCTCGCTCGCAGCGCAACTTGAAGCCCGAGACCTACGTGTCAATGTTTTGAAGATGGATCCGTATATCAACGTTGATCCAGGAACTATGAGCCCAGTGCAGCACGGCGAGGTTTTCGTTACCACAGATGGTGCCGAGACCGACCTCGATCTTGGCCACTACGAGCGCTTTTCCCGGGCGCGCATGACTCGGAATAACAACATTACCACCGGCAGCATCTACGCTGAGGTGATTCGTCGTGAGCGCCGTGGTGATTACTTGGGTGGCACGGTACAGGTCATTCCCCATATCACCGATGAGATCAAGCGGCGCATTATGCTGGTCACCGAAGATGTGGATGTGCTGATTGTTGAAACCGGCGGTACCGTGGGTGATATCGAATCGCAACCGTTTCTTGAAGCGATTCGTCAGTTGCGTATGGAAGTCGGTCGCAACCGTGCTCTACTGATTCATCTGACGCTGGTCCCATATCTGCGCACGGCGGGTGAAATAAAAACTAAACCGACCCAGCACTCGGTGAAAGAGCTTCGCTCTATTGGCCTGCAGCCGGACATCTTGGTCTGTCGCTCAGAGGCGCGTATTCCGCAGTCCCAGCGCAATAAGATAGGCCTATTCACAAATGTTGAAGAACGCGCGGTTATCCCCTTGGTCGACATTGACACCATCTATCAGGGTCCTATTGAGCTGCATAAGCAGGGTTTGGATGATTACGTTGTTGAGCAGTTGCAGCTCGACTGCCCGCCTGCGGATCTGAGCAGCTGGGAGCGCGTCGTTGATGCGCAGTTAAATCCCCAGCAAAGCTTACAGATCACCTTCGTTGGAAAATATTTAGAACTCCTCGATGCCTATAAATCCCTGATCGAGGCCTTGACCCATGCGGGGATTCAAACTCGCACTAAGATAGATATCCGGTATTTGGACGCTGAAACCCTAGAGCGCGAAGGCGTAGCCTTGCTTGAGGACGCTGATGCGATCCTAGTGCCTGGTGGTTTTGGCGAGCGTGGCTTTGAAGGCAAGATCCTCGCTGCGGGCTATGCAAGAGAGCAAAAAATCCCCTATTTGGGTATTTGTTATGGCATGCATGCAGCCGTGATCGATGTTGCTCGTAATTGCGCCGACCTAACTGGCGCCCACAGTACCGAAATCAACATAGCTACCGATCATCCGGTGATTGGTTTGATTACCGAGTGGACTGATGAAAGCGGCCAGGTCGAACAGCGCAATGAAGACAGCGATTTGGGCGGCACGATGCGCTTGGGTGAACAAGTGTGTGTGCTAAACCAAGGCTGTTTAGCAGAGCAGGTTTATGGTGACCGTATCGTTCGCGAAAGGCATCGACATCGCTATGAAGTCAATAATCGTTATCTGGACCGACTGACTGCTAATGGCCTGGTGGTTGCTGGCAAGTCTGAGGACGGAGAATTGGTGGAGATGATCGAGTTACAGGACCATCCTTGGTTTATCGCATGTCAGTTCCACCCTGAATTTACTTCGTCGCCGCGAGATGGGCATCCGTTATTTACAGGTTTTGTAGAAGCAGGCCTGGCCCATGCGGCCGCGGTAAAATAAAGCATTAAACCTGGAGGTTTAGCCATGCAATTATGCGATTTTACGGTTGGAGATGAGGCGCCGCTGTTTTTTATAGCCGGACCTTGTGTCATTGAAACCGAAACGCTGATTTTGGATACCGCCAGCGAGCTGAAGAAAATCGGTGACGAACTCGGCGTACCGGTAATTTTTAAAAGCTCCTTTGATAAAGCGAATCGCTCGTCAATCGACAGTTATCGCGGGCCTGGGATTGAAGAGGGCTTGCGCATCTTGCAGCAGGTAAAGGACGAGCTCGGGATGCCAGTACTAACTGATGTTCACGAAGATACGCCACTAAATGAGGTTGCCAGCGTTGTGGACGTCTTGCAGACCCCGGCATTTCTATCTCGTCAGACCAATTTTATTGTCAATGTTTGCTCTCAGGGTGTGCCAGTAAATATTAAGAAAGGCCAGTTTTTGGCGCCCTTAGATATGTTGCAGGTTGCGAATAAGGCGAAGTCGACGGGTAACCAACAGATTATGGTGTGCGAACGTGGTGCCAGTTTCGGCTACAACAATCTGGTATCTGATATGCGCTCTTTATCATTGATGCGGCAAACGGGTTGCCCGGTGGTCTACGACGCGACTCATTCGGTGCAAATGCCCGGGGGGCTGGGTAATGCTTCGGGTGGGCAGCGAGAAATGGTGCCAGTACTGGCGCGTGCTGCTGTGGCTGCCGGCGTTGCTGGGGTATTTATGGAATGCCATCCCGATCCAGGTAAAGCAATGTCTGATGGTCCTAACTCTTGGCCGCTGAGTAAGGTCAAAGCACTCATGCAGCAGCTTATGGACATTGATACGGTAGTGAAAAGTCAGCCCCGCCTTGAAGATCAAGTGGCTGATCTGACGAAATAAATTCAACCTCGGCTTCTGGAGGAGCACGATGAGCAAAATAGTTTCGGTTACGGCACGGGAAATCCTTGATTCCCGAGGTAATCCGACAGTAGAGGCGGATGTTTTAACAGACAGTGGCCACATTGGGCGCGCGGCCGCGCCCTCCGGAGCTTCGACGGGCAGCCGTGAAGCCCTTGAATTACGCGACGGTGATGCTGGACGCTATATGGGCAAGGGCGTCAGTCAGGCGGTTGCTTTCGTCAACGGTGAGATCAATGCCCGGCTTGTAGGACATGATAGTCACGAGCAAGAAGCGCTAGATGAGGCGCTCGTGGCGCTGGATGGCACCGACAACAAAGGACGACTCGGCGCCAATGCGACCTTGGCGGTTTCCTTGGCTGCCTGTAAGGCCGCAGCATCAGCATCCCAGCAGCAATTATTTCAACACATCAATACCTTGGCAGGTACGCCCACGATGCGCATGCCGGTACCAATGATGAATATCCTCAATGGCGGGGAGCATGCGGATAACAACGTCGACATTCAGGAGTTCATGGTTCAACCCGTAGGATTGGATACGTTTTCCGAGGCGCTGCGCTGTGGTACGGAAATATTCCACCATCTGAAAAAACATCTGCAAAAGTTAGGGCTGTCTACAGCGGTCGGTGACGAAGGGGGGTTTGCACCTAACCTAGAATCGAATGCTCAGGCGTTAGAGGTCATTACCCAGGCGGTTACCGCAGCGGGTTATGAGATTGGCCGCGATGTTACCTTGGCCTTGGATTGCGCTGCGTCCGAGTTCTATAGTGCAGGTGAATATCGTCTAAGTGGCGAGAACAAAGCTTTTGATGCCAATGGCTTTGTTGACTACTTAGCCGAGCTTTGTAGCGAGCATGCCATTGTGTCAATTGAGGACGGTATGGATGAGAGTGATTGGGCCGGCTGGAAAGCTCTGACTGAGAAATTGGGGGCAAGTACCCAGCTCGTGGGCGATGATCTATTCGTAACCAATACACGAATCCTCCAGCGCGGCATCGAGGAAGGTGTTGCGAACTCAATCCTCATTAAATTTAATCAAATTGGTACGCTTACCGAGACGCTTCAGGCGATTGATATGGCGAATACCGCTGGCTTTACCAGTGTAATCTCCCATCGTTCCGGAGAAACTGAAGACACCACAATCGCTGACTTGGCCGTTGCAACGGGCGCTGGGCAAATAAAAACGGGGTCGTTATGCCGGTCTGACCGAGTCGCAAAATATAACCAGTTGTTGCGCATTGAAGCCTTCTTGGGAGAGCAGGCGCTATATCCTGGGCGTGCAGCGATTTACGGCCAAGCCAACTAAGGCTGCTGAGAGGGCTGGGGATGAAAATTTTATCCGCTGTATTGCTGATACTTTTAGCTGGGTTGCAGTATCAAATTTGGTTTGGTCAGTCCGGCGCTATGGCCCAGCAAAGACTCGCCAGCCAAGTGGCTGAGCAAAAAGCGCGCATGGAACAGTTGCAGCAACGCAACCGCAAAATGATTGCCGAAGTCGTAGCCCTGCAGTCTGGAAAGGCCGCGTTTGAAGCGCGTGCACGTAGTGAATTGGGGTTGGTGAAAAAAGGCGAAGTGTTCTACCTAATACCCGATGAAGCCAACCCCTAGGAGTATGGTGGCGGATTCAGTCGCTGAATTTCCGCGCGCCACGATCAAGGCGCGGCCAGAGGATTGGCGGGTTAATGAAAGCCTAGGGTGGGCCTTTACCGATTCTGGAGAGCATCGCTATCTCTATATAGAAAAGCGCAATATGAATACGGCTGCGGTAGCGGCTGAGTTAGCGCGGCATTACTCGGTGCGGCCCCAAGACATAGGCTATGCTGGCCTCAAGGATAAATGTGCGATCACCCGCCAGTGGTTCAGTATCGTCACCCCCGACGATGCTATCGAAGCAGAATTGAAACAGCCGCACAGAGCTGCAAGTGATCAATATTTCCGTTGCCTCGAGAGTGGGCGTCACATCCGCAAGCTGCGCCGCGGTGAACATCACCATAACGATTTCATAATCCGTTTGGGCTGCGATTTGAACCATGCGCTGCCGCTAATGCCAAAGTTGGCACAACCGTTTGCCAATTACTTTGGGCCTCAGCGCTTCGGTAACGATAACCTAGCTGCGGCTAAGCGTTGGTTAGTGGATCGACAGCCGCGACGGGTGAACAAAGCACGCAGGGGGCTATATTTATCGGTAGCCCGCAGTCATATATTCAATCTGATTTTGGCAGCGCGCGAATATCAGGGCTGCCTGTCTACCCCGGTAGCCGGCGATTTGCAGGAGCAATTGGTGGCATCGCTGTGGGGGCGCGGCCGTTCGCCTTTTACTGATCAAGCTTTAGCAATAGAGAGCGCTGCGGTGCATGCAGAGCAGGCGCTCTGTCATGGCTTAGAGATGGCTGGGGTCAATCGTGGCCTGCGTTCGCTGCTGGCGGTGCCATCGAACTTTAGCTTTGCACAATATCCAGCCGAGGCTATTCTTGAGCTTAGTTTTGGCCTGCCGCCTGGCGCATATGCAACAGTGATGTTGCAACACTGTTTTGAACTCAAGGATCAAAGTCGGTGACAGAATTCGACCTGCAGGGTATTGGTATGACCTCTCAACGAACCCGGGACCGATTGGTTGCGCGGCTGCGTGAGCAGGGCATCGACAATACTGAAGTGTTAGCGTGTATGGGTAGCGTGCCTCGGCATATTTTTGTCGACGAAGCCATGGCGCATCGTGCCTATGAAGATACCGCACTGCCGATTGGCCATAATCAAACGATTTCGCAGCCTTTTATCGTTGCGCTGATGAGCCAGCTTCTAAGTGAGGTAAAGCCTCAGCAAGTACTCGAGGTGGGTACCGGTTCTGGCTATCAGACAGCGGTTTTAGCGCAACTGTGTAAACGCCTGTACAGCATAGAACGAATCTCTGCCCTTACTACTAGAGCCAAGCGTAGGCTTGCAGCAATGTCGATTAAGAATGTTTCGCTCAAGCATGGGGATGGCTATGGCGGATGGCAGGCTCATGCGCCCTTCGATGGCATTATGGTAACCGCTGCACCGCCGGCGGTGCCGGAGGCGTTACGAGAGCAGCTTGCGGTTGGTGGGCGGCTGATCGTGCCGGTTGGCGATGATGCGATTCAAGAGTTGATTGTTATCGATCGAACCCCAGAGGGTTTTGAAGAGCGCGTGCATGATCGGGTCAAATTTGTGCCGCTATTGTCAGGCACCTCTGCACGCTGAGCGCCCATGCAAGAATCCGATATCTCCCCAGCAACATCCGAGCCGACGCAAACGACGCCTATAGGAGTCGCGCTGCGCGGGGTTTGTATGGGCTTGGCTGAACTGGTGCCCGGCATATCTGGCGGTACCATTGCCTTCGTCACCGGCATCTACAGTCAATTGGTAACGGCGCTGGCAAGCTTTGGCCCGCAGTCCATCGGTTTACTGCGTCATCCCCAAGCATTTTGGCAACAGCATAATCTTGGCTTTCTTCTCAGCTTAGCCGCAGGCATGGGTGCCGGGATCATCGCGCTGGCGCCGGTGGTGAGGATGCTGCTGGCCCAAGCAGCACCCTTGTTATGGGCGTTCTTTTTTGGGGTGATCTTGGCTTCCGTGGTCTTCATCGGGCGCGCTCGCGCGCCATTAACGTTACTGCGCTACGGAACACTGGGTGCAATTCTTGGGGTGGCGTTTTTATCCTTGCCCATCGGCCAGCTGCAGGGCTCCTGGCTTGCCCTGTTCATTGGTGGTGCCATCGCAGTGTGCGCGTGGATATTGCCGGCAGTATCGGGCAGCTTTGTGTTGCTGGTGCTTGGCTTGTATGACGATGTCATCGTTGCAATCGCCGACCTGGATTTTCTAAAGCTCTCGGCAGTCGCCCTAGGTTGCGCCGTGGGCCTCGCTTCTTTTGTGCGCTTGCTGTCATGGCTGATCGCACATCATGAAGATCGGCTATTGTCCTTACTGACCGGATTTATGGCTGTGGCGTTGGTGAAGTTGTGGCCATGGCAAAATAGCGACGCGGGAACGCTTATCGAGAGCCTGCTATGGCCGGCGCAATATGTTTCTCTGACTGGGCAATCGGCATATCTGCTGGGAGTATTGCCCGCAGTCGCCTTGGGTGTCATCGCATTGTGGTTAATGCAGCGCGTCACGCAACCGGCCTAGGCTGGATCGTTCTGCTAATGTGTCTAGCGGGCTGTGTACCGTTAGGCACACCGGTAGTGAGCGAAGTCTCGCCAGCGCAAGCTGAAGCCATCACAGGCGATGTCTTTGTGGTTCGTAAAGGCGATACGCTTTACTCCATTGCTTGGCGTGCAGGCAAAGATCACAAAACATTGGCGCAGATCAACGGTATCGAACCCCCCTTCGTGATCTATCCAGGTCAACGGTTGCAGCTCAAGCCCGCGCCGGTGCCAAAGACCGCGCCAAAGCCAGCATCAGTCCAGCCCGCTACTAGGCAAAGTCGCAGCGCCAAAAGCACTGCACCCCGGACCACCACTGTAGCGCCCGCCGCGCAAGTAAAAACTAAGCCGAAACCTAAGGTTCAAGTGAGTACCCCCGCGGTCACTGGGAAAAAGCCGCCTCGGCAACCAGCGAAATCCAGCAAGCGCACGCCATTGGTTTGGGTGCGACCGATAAAACAAAACCCCAACGTTGGCTTTGGCAACGGTAGCAAGGGCTGGGATTATCAGGTGCGGGGCAAAACACGCATGCGCAGCGCGTCGGCTGGGCAGGTCGTCTATGCAGGTAATGGCATTGCCGGTTATGAACGCCTAGTTATTGTTAAGCACTCGGGGAACTTGCTCAGCGCCTACAGTTTTAACGGACGCATTTTAGTAAACGAGCAGCAAACAGTGCGCACTGGCCAGTCGCTAGCGGAGTTAACGTCGCGCAATGGTAATAGCCAAAAGGTGCACTTCGAACTGCGCCGCGACGGCAATCCTATTAATCCAAAGAGTCTAATTAAGCCTGGCTAGTCGGCGGTTGAGCGATTTGAGGTATCTCGGAACCCAGCTGGCGCGGCTATTAGCGTTCCAAAAGGGCGAGCTTGCCGGGTTTGCCGTCCCACTCTTCAGCGTCTGCAGGCGCGTCCTTAATCTCGGTGATGTTTGGCCAGATTTCGGCCAACTCAGCATTCAACTCGAAGAACTGTTGCTGGTCCTCAGGAACTTCGTCTTCTGAAAAAATCGCATCGGCAGGGCATTCTGGCTCGCATAGGGCACAGTCTATGCATTCATCAGGATGAATGACGAGCATGTTGGGGCCTTCGTAAAAGCAGTCGACAGGACATACCTCAACGCAGTCGGTGTGTTTACACTTGATGCAGTTTTCGCCGACGATGAAGGTCACAGGGGGCTCCTTGGCTCGAAAGCGGCGTAGTTTAACCAATGTGCGATAGCAGTCCAGCGCTACAGCGACTGTCCGTGCAGTAATACAGGCATTGTCTAACGGGATTACTGCTACGACGGCTAATGAAGGGGGGGCAGCGGGCTCTGGCCCGCGAGGATGCTAATCGTCGAGTTGCGACGCTGCATCATGCAGCTCTTGGATCAGAGTCAGTGCCTGCATGGGGGTCATGTCATTGGGCCTAGTCTGACGCAATTGTTCTAACAATTTTTCCGATTTGGGATCTGTCGTGGCTGGTGGTGCATAGTCCACTGCAAACAAATCGTTTTGCTGTGGTTGTAGATTGGCCTGTTCAAAACTGGAAAGGCGTTGACGCGCGACAGTCAGTACCGCCTCAGGCAGGCCAGCGAGCTTTGCCACCTCGATACCATAGCTTTGACTCGCAGGCCCGGCTTTGACTTGATACAAAAATACGATATCGCCGGCGTGTTCCTGAGCGTTCAAATGTAGATTGCTGACATTAGTACATAAGGTGGGCAGCGTTGTGAGTTCAAAATAATGAGTCGCGAACAACGTCAGTGCGTTGGCATTTTGTGCTAGATGTTGCGCGCACGCCCATGCCAGTGCAAGACCGTCATAGGTGCTGGTACCGCGTCCTATTTCGTCTAGGAGCACTAGGCTATTGGCACTGGCCTGATGCAGAATCTGCGCGGTTTCGGTCATCTCTACCATGAAGGTTGAACGCCCGCTGGTGAGGTCATCTGCTGCGCCAATGCGCGTAAATATCCGATCGATTGGGCCCAGTGTAACGGCTTGGGCAGGGGTATAACTGCCGCAGTAGGCGAGTAAGCAAATGAGCGCTGTTTGACGCATAAAGGTTGATTTACCGCCCATATTGGGGCCGGTAATGATGGCCATACTGGAGTTGCTGGTTAAATCGAGGTCGTTGGCGATGAATGCCTCGGTGGATGCTGCGCGCACCACTGGATGCCAACCTTGACGGATTTGAATGGTCGTTTCGTCGGTGAATTTGGGGCAGCAAAAATCAAGGGTCTTGGCGCGTTCTGCGAAGCACGCGAGTACGTCGCTTTCGGCGAGCGCGTTGGCAGCGTTGCGCAGTCTTGTTGAGTGGCTGGCGAGTTCTATTAATAGGTCGCCGAATAGAGTGCGCTCTAACTGCATCGACTTACTTTGACTGCTTAACGCTTCCTCCTCAAACGCTTTCAGCTCAGGGGTGATATAGCGCTCAGCATTTTTCAGAGTCTGCCGTCGTATATAGTCTTCTGGTATATCGCCTTGGGCTGCTTTTGATGTTTCGATGTAGTAGCCGTGGACCCGGTTGTAGCCTACCTTCAGCGAACTGATGCCGGTTCGCTCGCGCTCCTGTAATTCCATATTTGCCAGCCAATCTGTGGAGTGGCTCGTGAGTTGGCGTAAGCGGTCGAGTTCAGCACTATAGCCGTTGGCGATAACGCCACCCTCGCGCAGTGTTACCGGCGGATTTTCTACTACTGCATGACTGAGTAATTTGGCGAGATCATCGAAATCCAGTAATTGTGCAGCCAGATACTGGCTGTGGGGGTTGTCGATGCGTTGTAGCACGGCTTCCACTGTGGGCATTTGCTGCAGTGTTTCCCGCAGACGCGCGAGGTCGCGGGGTAAGGCTGAGCCTAAATCAATGCGGGTCAGAATTCGTTGCAAATCGCCGATGGGTTGCAGGCTATCCCGCACCGCTGAGAAAGCGTTATCGGAGAGCGCTTGGGTGACCCAGTGCTGTCGCTGGGAGATCGTTTCTAAGTTTCGACTTGGTTCGTGTAACCATCGCTGCAGTAACCTACTGCCCATGGCCGTGACACAACTGTCCATAAGGCTGAGCAAGGTATGGTCGGTGGCGCCGTTGCTGCGCACGTCAATTTCCAGATTGCGGCGCGAGTGTGCGTCCAGACCAATAATCTGCTGAGACTCACGGAAAACGATGTGCTGGAGAAACTGCAGGTCCTGACATTGGGTGGACTTAGCATAATGTAGGGCCGCGGCACCGGCTCCCAGGCAGGGCGCGTCGGCGAGTAATCCGGTGCGCGTGAGCACATTGTCACCAAAGTGCTGGTGCAAATCAGCTAAGGCAGCACGCTGGCTAAATCGGCCGTCGTCAATGGGTCTGGTACTGAGTTCCGGTACCGCAGCCGAGAGCTCTAGGGTCTGGGATTCCGGCATCAACAGTTCGCTGGGCCGTAACTGCTGAATGTAATCGGTAAGGTGCTCTATCTGAGCGATCTCCAGCAGCTCGAGTTGACCATTGGAAAGATCCAGCAGTGCCAGCCCCACACCGTCTGCTGTGGGGTTAATGGCCAGAATGGCGCTGCGTTGACGACCGGCAAGTAGGCCCTCGTCAGTAAGGGTGCCTGGAGTAATAACTCGCTGTACCTCGCGAGCGACCGGGCCCTTGGTGGTCGCGGGGTCGCCAACCTGTTCGCACACGGCTACTGAGCGCCCAAGTCCGACTAACTTCGCCAGATAGCTTTCTGCAGCGTGGTAGGGCACACCGCACATCGGGATCGGCTGCCCATCGCTTTGGCCTCGTGCGGTAAGGGTTATATCCAAGAGGTTGGCTGCTGTTTTGGCGTCGTCGAAAAATAGCTCGTAGAAGTCGCCCATGCGATAAAACAGCAGGTCCGCTGGATAATCGGATTTTATGGCCAGATACTGCTGCATCATTGGTGTGTGGTTATGCAATGATGCCGCTTTTTTGGCAGGAGACGGTTCAGCCATGACATTAAGAAACACTAAGAATTGGTAGCGAACAGCTAGTGAACACAGGCCAACCAGTTTCGTCAACCGAGATCGAGATTAACAGCCAAATGAGGGCCATTTATCCGATTTATTGTAGGAAATCGACGCCTCGTTGCCGAAACAGGCGAAAAAGCGTTGCACAAAACTACTGAATGCTTATACAGTAGTGGTGTTGGATGTCGGGAAGATTTGCGAATTCATTTTTGTAAATTGGGCTAGGCAGTCAGGGCTAGACGGTCAGGACTAAACAGCTAGGACTAAACAGCTATAAGTCTGCAACCCGTCATCAAGAACGATTTCAATGCAAGCGAGGCACTGACCATGGCACAGAAAAAACAAGACTCTTCACAAGGCACAGACAACAATCCAGAGAAAGAACGCGCTTTGTCAGCTGCTTTGGCGCAAATTGAGCGGCAGTTTGGTAAGGGCTCGATGATGCGTCTCGGCGATCAAGAACAGATCGCGATACCCTCAATTTCAACGGGCTCGCTTGGATTAGATGTTGCGTTAGGCATAGGTGGCCTGCCAAAGGGGCGAGTGGTGGAAATTTATGGCCCAGAGTCTTCGGGTAAAACCACATTAACCCTACAAGTCATTGCGGAAGCACAAAAGGTTGGTGGCACCTGCGCCTTTATCGATGCTGAGCACGCTCTGGATCCTCAATATGCCCAAGCGCTCGGGGTGGACACCGACAACTTGTTGGTCTCCCAGCCTGATACAGGTGAACAGGCACTGGAAATCTGCGACATGTTGGTACGCTCAGCTGCGGTTGATGTGGTTGTTGTGGATTCGGTGGCAGCACTTACCCCCAAAGCGGAAATCGAAGGTGAGATGGGCGATACCCATGTGGGTCTGCAGGCGCGCTTGATGAGTCAGGCCCTGCGCAAAATGACGGGTAATATCAAACAAGCCAATACCATGGTCATTTTCATTAACCAAATTCGTATGAAGATTGGTGTCATGTTCGGGTCTCCAGAAACCACTACTGGTGGTAATGCGCTGAAATTCTACTCCTCCGTGCGCTTGGATATTCGCCGTATTGGTGCGGTTAAGAATGGCGACGAGGTTGTAGGTAACGAAACCCGGGTCAAAGTCGTTAAAAACAAAGTCGCGCCGCCATTTCGACAAACTGAATTCCAAATTCTATACGGCGAAGGCATTCATCGTACGGGTGAAATACTCGAATTAGGTGTGCAGCAGGGCGTAGTTGAGAAGTCAGGTGCCTGGTATTCCTACAACGGTGATCGTATTGGTCAGGGCCGCAAGAATGCGGCGGATTTCTTGGACGAGAATCCGGAAATGAAAGAGGAAATTGAGACAACCATTCGGCAACAGCTGATGCCTCAGTTAGGCGGTCCTGAAGATAGCGCTGAAGTGCTGATTCCTGAGGCTTCTCAAGAGAGTTTGAGCTAGCAGAGTCTGGTAGGCAAAGCGCCGCTTGTCTGAATGGACGATCAAGAGATGCAGCAAGCGGCGGCAAAACAAGATGCTGCCAGAGTATATAACGCCGGGTTAAACCTGCTGGCGCGCAGAGAGCATAGTAGTAAGGAACTGAAGCAAAAGTTAGGCCGGCGTTTTGCTGATGCTCTGGTGGACGAAGCGTGTGCCGGACTGGAACACAATGGTCTTTTGAGTAATGAGCGATTTGCCGAGGCGGTAATTCATTCGCGCACGGCGAAAGGGTATGGGCCGCGGCATATTGCGCAGGAGTTATCCCAGAAAGGCGTATCCAAAGAGTTAATAAAAGAATTCTTGGACGAGAGAGATGCACATTGGGTGGGTTGCGCGCGTGACGCCGCGCTGAAGAAACTGCGCACATCCTCGCGCCTCGCCGAGGCCTTGCGTGACCTACAAGATGATGAAG
>Ga0163111_10000897_pt1 | contig 18052 bp, 7 predicted proteins | sample CRUFie1St18metaG_FD_109645 | JGI IMG/M metagenome (GOLD analysis project Ga0163111, IMG submission 109645) | Marine microbial communities from the Costa Rica Dome - CRUD Field 142mm St18 metaG | ecosystem: Environmental > Aquatic > Marine > Oceanic > Photic zone | place: Costa Rica: the Eastern...
AATGCAAGTGCAAATGCGTAGGGGAACATGCATACCTATCCATAATGCAAGTGCAAATGCGTAGGGGAACATGCATACCTATCCATAATGCAAGTGCAAATGCGTAGGGGAACATGCATACCTGTCCATAATGCAAGTACGAATGCGTAGGGGTACATGTACCCCTGTCCATAATGCAAGTACAAATGCGTAGGAGACAAGGTTTGAGCAATATTTATTCGAATATTGTGCAAGAAACAAGCTTGATTTTTAGATACTTCCCTTGAATCCCTTACATCAACTCCCTATATTTCAATAATTTGTATATTATTGCATATGCCCCTCTTTGCCACAAGTATTTTTAACCCAATTGCTGTATATGAAAAAACACATCTTATTATTCTTTTACTTTAGTCCATTCTTTATCTTCCCGCTTTTCTCCCAAACAACCAACGTTCTTTTTATTGGAAATAGTTACACTGCAACAAATAGCCTCCCCAATACCCTGTATATGCTCGCCCTCTCAAAAGGGGATACCATCGCGGTAGACGCCAGCACGTTTGGAGGGTATACCTTCGAACTGCATAGTACCAATGCAACAACTATCAACAAAATCAATTCGCAGGCATGGGATTTTGTTGTATTGCAGGAGCAAAGCCAACGTCCCTCTTTCCCGCCAGGGCAAGTTATGACAGAGGTGTATCCTTTTGCGGCTTTATTGGATAGCATGATAGAAGCCAATAACCCTTGTACAGAGACGGTTTTCTTCATGACATGGGGGCGTAAGTATGGCGATCAGAACAATTGCCCGTTCTATCCGCCTCTATGCACCTATGCAGGCATGCAACAACGATTGTTTGATAGCTATATGGAAATGGGTGATACGCATGCGGCTACGGTTGCGCCTGTGGGCATTGCCTTTAAGAATTCGATGGCGGCCGATAGCACGATTAACCTGTATACTCCCGACAATAGCCACCCCAGTATGCATGGAACCTACCTTGCTGCTTGTGTATTCTATGCGACTTTGCTCCAGAAGTCGCCTGTAGGAGCAACGTATCCGCCCAACATTAGCGCAACAGATGCGGCCTTCCTCCAAAATATTGCCGCAGGTACGGTATTAGATAGCATGGAGGTGTGGAATATCAATGAAAACGCGGTAATGGCCGACTTTGGCCATAGCTCAAGTGGGAATATCCATACGTTTACTTCTATGGCACAGAATGAAACCCAGCACCAATGGGATTTTGGCGATGGCAATACAAGTACACAAGCAGATCCGACGCATACCTATGATCCTTGTCTATCGGGAGATGTGACAGTAACCTATATTGCGTCTTCGGCTTGTGGGAGCGATACGGCTACGATGCAACTCTCCTTAATGGGGGCTTCAACAATTGTGGCTGACTTTAGCCATACGGTGGCTGGGATGGATCATGCATTTACTTCCATGGCACAGAATGCGGCCACGCATCAATGGGATTTTGGCGATGGAAATACAAGTGCTCAGGCCAATCCTATCCATACCTATGATCCTTGTTTCTCAGGAGATGTGACAGTAACGTATATCGTATCCTCCTCCTGTGGGAGTGATACAGCAACTATGCAACTCTCCTTATTCGGCATTCTCCCAGTTGTGGCTAATTTCAACCATATGCTGAATGGAATAAATCATGCGTTTATGTCTATGGCGCAAAATGCGACTAGCCACCAATGGGATTTTGGTGATGGAAATACAAGTGCTCAGGCCAATCCTATCCATACCTATGATCCTTGTCTGTCGGGCGATGTAACAGTGACCTATATTGCTTCTTCAGCTTGTGGGAGTGATACGGCTACTATGCAATTGAATTTGGTTGCTCCGCCGCCTATCCTTGCCAACTTTGTATATGATGTATCGAATGATACGGTCACCTTTTCCTCTTCAACACTAGATGCTACCTCTCACTATTGGGATTTTGGAGATGGCACGACCAGTACCAATGCCAATCCGATTCATGCCTATGGTACATGTGTATCGGGTGAGTTCATCGTAACGTATATCGCAACGACGGATTGTAGCGCAGATACCACTCTCGAAGCACTTTTTATTGCCGAACCTCCTATGGCAACTGCCTCCTTTATGCATGTCGTGATGGGAGATACAGTGAACTTTACGAGTATGGCTGCGCATGCAACAAGCCATTATTGGGATTTTGGCGATGGTAATACGAGTACAGATGAGAATCCGCAGCATATCTATGAGAATACAGGGCAATATACGATTACCTATATTGTAACCGATGTTTGCGGTGCAGATACCCTTACAGAAACCATTGAACTCTCTGCATTGAGTATTGAAGAAGAGTTAGGGCTTACAAGCTTCACCCTGTATCCGAATCCTTCTAAAGGCATGGTGCATATTGAATGGTCTTCTACTCAGGGCACGAATCCATTGTATATGGAAGTCCTTGACCTAGGAGGGCACATTCTCCAACGTTTCATTAACAATTCGGGCGAACAAACATTCGACTTGAGAAACTTCCCTAAAGGACTCTACCTCCTTCGGGTGGAATATAAGGGCAAAGCCCAGACCTTGAAGCTATTGTTAGAATAGACTACTGGGGAATGACATCCCCTTTTATGAATACAGTAAAGAATACCCTCCATTCATGCCATTGTGTGCATGGATGGAGGGATTCTCATTTTATCGGATAGTCTGGCATAAGATAGGCATAGTATTTCGTGGATAACATCCGTTATGAATGCATAAACATATACCAATGAACAAACCCATCCTCTATTTCCTTTTGCTTATTTACGTATGTATACCCTATACAACTTCCGCCCAAACAGCAGGCGATATATTCTTTGAGAAGGGAAAGGAGTTCTTTGAGGATTCCTATCTGGATAGCGCGATTCATTACTTCGAACGGGCGTTGCGGGTAGAACCCAACCATGAAAAGGCCAACTTCACGATGGGATTGAGCCTATATGAAACCAAGCAATTCAATAAGGCTAAGACCTATTTCGTGAAGACCACACGTATTAATCCCGATGCCGCCTTTGCCTATATGTTTCGGGCATTGTGCGAATATGACCTAGAGCAATACAACCTCGCTTTACGAAGCATCACAGATGCCATTCGTCTACACCCAACACATGGAGAAATGTTCATCCTACGGGCATCCATCCGCCATCACCTCAACCAACAGGACGAATGCTGTGAGGATCTTGATCGAGCTTACATACTTGGAGCGGCAGGCATATGGGAGGCGCGCAAGAAGTATGGTTGTGTAAAGAAGTCGCTTCGAGTCAATACCTTTGATGAGGTGGAGGCATTGGCTTACGAAATCAGAAAGGGCGATACCCATTACTTTGTTCATATTGATGTGACAAAGTTTGCGTATCCCCAAGCCATCAAATTTGACTGGTCCATGTCGCATGATGATGAAATGGCAGGCAGTATCCAAATGAGTTTAGAAGCCTTGCATTATGCTACGGCTCAAATGAACCATTTCTATAAGGGCGACGTAAAACTCACCGAACAAACATCGCTTTGGCTGAGTCGTGAGGCCTTTGCACGTTTGAAGAATGGCGAAACGCTCATCATGGATACAGGAAGGGAGGAGTTGCCTTTTGCGATTTCCCGCACCACTAGCTATACCACCCGTTTTCATGAGCAAACTTCTCGTCTTTCGGTAGTGGAAATTCTAAACGAGGCCACAGGACAAAAGCTGCTGGTACTCGACAATCCCTTTAATCCCCTTATCCTGTCCATGGAGCTAGAAGATTGGGCGATTAATATCATTGGGATTTTGAGCCATGATGATTGAATCGGATAGCACTTTATGCAAAGAGTCCAGCTTAGGTATATCCCAAGCTGGACTCTTTGTATATATACGAGACACTAACATTATCGCCTTAAACCTTCCGCAGAATCATTGCAGCTTCTTCCAAAGTCGATTCCTGCTTTGCAAAGCAGAAACGTAACACCTTATTATCGCGCTTTGTGCGATAAAAAACCGATAGGGGAATACTCGCGACCTTATGTTCACGAGTCAGCCACTTGGCAAACTCCGTGTCGGGTAAGTCAGAGATTCCTTCATAGCTCATGGTTTGGAAGTAAGTACCCGAACAATGTACAGGAGTAAAACGCGAGCCTTCCATAAGCTGCAAGAACAAATCTCGCTTACGCTGATAGAAATGGGCGAGATTGTGGATGCGGTCATGATCCTCTATATATTCGGCTATAGCATATTGGAAAGGAGTACTCGTACTGAAGGTTACGAATTGGTGTACCTTCCGAAACTCTTTTGTAATATACTTGGGGGCTAAACAGTACCCAATCTTCCAACCCGTTGTATGGAGGCTTTTGCCAAAAGAAGAAATAATCAAGCTTCTTTCGGCTAAGTCAGGATACCGCGCCATACTATGATGTGTTGCACCATCAAAGATAATATGTTCGTATACCTCATCACTTAGGATAAAGCAATTGCTACTTTGTACAATCTTCCGTAACGCTTGTATGTCCTCCTCCTTTAAGGAAGAACCCGTAGGGTTATGAGGAGAGTTAAGGATGATAAGTTTGGTTCGTTGGCTTACAAGCTTCTTGACATGATCCCAATCAATGCTGTAATCAGGCGGGTTCAAGGAAACCGATACTACACTGCCCCCACTTAGTTGGATTGCAGGGATATAGCAGTCATAAGCAGGTTCAATGATTAAGACCTCATCATCTTCTTGTACCAAAGCAGTGATTGCACAAAAGAGGGCTTCTGTAGCTCCTGAGGTAACCGTGATTTCTGTAGCAGGATCATATTTCCTTCCATACTTCGCCTCAACAAGACTCGCAATGCTCTCTCTGAGCACCATGAGCCCTGGCATAGGGGCATATTGGTTCTTTCCCTCCAGCATATACTTGTTTACAAGCTCCAGTAGGAGCGGATCACAACGAAAATCGGGAAAACCTTGCGAGAGGTTTATGGCCTTTTCTTCCCGTGCAAGAGCAGACATAACCGTGAAAATGGTTGTGCCAACTAGTGGGAGTTTTGAATCAATAAACAAGGAAAACATGTAAAGATGGTTAGATTGAGGGATTTACATAGAGGATTATGTGACCAAAAGTACAATCCTTCTCCTTCTTCTCCTAATCTACTTTTGATAGAATTTTCAGAAAAAGTTTACTTGGACGAAACGTATTAGACCATATTATCGCTATAGATATAGATACGTGTACTTCTGCAATGGGCTGGAATAAAAAAAGCGTTACATTACATCCCTAAAGTTAATTTTTCTTAGCTTTGTGGAATAAGGGGAGAATCTTTTATAAGTCATAAGTATATTGGCTGTAAGTATTTCGGAAGGATAGAACTTTCGGCACGAAAATCGCTCAAATGGAAACACAAACCTAATTGCAGGATATGCACAAAATTTCACCATCATTATAAACGACAGTGTATGAATAGCTTTTACAATGCTGCTAATACTGCAACTGCAACGATCGGAGTCATACTGTTTGCTCTTCTCATCGGATCTTGTAAACCCCCAGGGTTTATCAATAAAGTGAAGTACAAAGGAGAGAAATACATCAATACGTGTGAAACATTCACGAATGACATCCAAAAGTTGATTAAAGAAAATTCAAACCAGTCGGAACTACGTGTCAGTCAATACGATAACAGTGATTTTGATTACTACTATCTCGATCCTGGACAATTCGAAATCAAGGCAGATACCTTGTACTTCCGCTTGGTAAAAGACCTCAAGTTCGCTCAATACCTTTACAAAGGAGTCGCTGTACACGTGAATGCACGGTACAAAGTACTGGATAAGGTGCAGTACTTAGATGAGACTACGGATGGAGAATTAGGTACGCTCATCATTGATGAGGCTTATTACAATAAGCACCGCAAACCGTTCTTTATCTACAAAATTCCGCTCACAGAGCCTGTATTGGAAGGCCGCCAAATCTTCCTTTCTTTCGGTGTCGTGAAGTATAAAAAAGGAGAACTCAATAAGGTTTTCTGTAATACAATCGAGACCCCTATCGGGTTTGCTCTCCCTGCTTGTTGTAACGCCATGCCATGGGAAGCAACCAAGATTCAGTCTGCTGTAGACTTTCCAACAGTAGATGTTCCTGATGAAACTTTCTACTATGCGGGTTTCAGAAGTGAAATCGACCTTACATTCGCGAATGGTGAATTCGAGTATACAGATTCTATTGCTTCTATCACATTGAAGCCCTATTTCGATAAGATTAAGGAGTTGGGTTTTGCCCTAGAGTCTGTAGACATCAAAGGATATGCTTCGCCTACAGGGCAAGAAGAAAAGAACCGTGAGCTTTCTGTTAAGAGAGCCCAAAAGGTGAAAGATGCAGTCGTTCGGATTACAGGTGTTAGCCCAGCGGCTGCCAAGAGTTCTGGTTTAGGAGAAGATTGGAGCCGTGTAACGCAAGCCCTCCAAAGCTCTGCTGCTATATCGCCTACGGATCGAGATAAAGCCCTGAAGATTATTAGCAAGGATGGCACAAATGACGAGAAGGAAGCTAAACTTCGTAAGCTTGGTTCTTGGGAGGTGATGAAAGAACAAGTGATGGGCAAAGCCCGACATGCGTTCGTTTCGATGTCATTTAAGTATGCAGGAGATAAGATGACAATGCAGCGATATGAAAAAATGCTTCCATTGGATTCTAAGGAGATTGAAAAAGTCGCTAAGACTACTACTACCGCTACTGCATACAAGAAGGGCATCAATGAAGGAGCCGAATTGAAGAAAATCAATACGCTATTGAGAGATTATGCAAAGGCGAATCTCTATGCAATGCGTGCGACCTATCACCTCGGTAAAAACGATGTGAATACTGCTTTGGAAGACCTTAAAAAGGCTAGCCAACTTGATCGGGCTAATAAGCAATACCCTGCCGCTATCCAAGGATACAAGTTGTTCTTCGTTGATACGTATACATTCGAGGAGCGTCAGGCATTGTATGAAGAGTACAACAAGCTTGCAGAGCAGAATCCTAGTGATGAAGATATCTTCTTCAATCGCGCAATCTTGATGGATAAGATTTGGTATGTGAATGGAGCATTGAATGAGTATGAGAAGTTGTTCGAAGGCCGTAACCCAACTGCAGCAAACTACAATAACAGAGGAGTTGCACGCCTTAAGGCTAACAAGCTTACTGCTGCTGAAAACGATTTCTTGAAGGCAATTGACATGAATGACAAGCTTGCTGAAGCTTATTTCAATGTGGCAATTATCTACTCATACAGAGGATTGACAACCAAGACAATGGATAACCTTGATAAAGCCATTGCAATAGATGAGAAATTTAAGGAATTGATCTTTAACAATCCTGCTTTCTCTGTAATGGCAGAAGACCCATTGTTTGATAAGTATAAGGCTCGCTAGAGAAATCAACTGATTGTCTCTTTTGAGGATTCGAAGCCCGTACGCATATTACATGTGTACGGGCTTCTCGCTTTATAGGTATTTCCTGCAAAAGGAAACATATAGGTGAAATAGGAATAGGGAAGGCTTGAAAGTAAGGTAAGTTAATGGATAAAATGGGGGATAATCTTACTTTGACCGAATATATGAGAGAATTTATATGAGATAAGAAAAGAAAAAAGACCTTGCCGCGTTTACTTTACATGCAAATCGCCTAATCACCTGAGCCTGTTATCTTACTAATTCATTCTCTTTAACCTAAAACAGCAGTATTGCGTATGAGCGAAGACTTTACACGAGACAAAGCGGGATAACCCGTATTAAGTGTAACGATTACCAAACAACCATAACCTATGCACATGGTTTGCTTCCGAACTTTCGCAACTGCTCTTCTTCTTATCTTATCTTCTACCTATGGTTATGCACAAACAATGCAAGCGAGTTTTGCTGCATCTGATAGTGCGGGCTGCGCGCCTCTAACTGTTACGTTCTCCAACCAATCAACAGGAAATCCGATTTCTATCGAATGGATTATTGAAGGGGTTTCGGTATTTAATGACAATGCGCCTGCGCATATCTTTTCCGACCCTGGTTGTTATGACATTACCCTTATCGCTTCTGATGGTACTACTAGCGATACCACTACTGAGTCCTGTTTCATTGAGGTCTATGACCAACCTGTACCTTCTTTTGCCTTGTCAACAGATAATGGGTGTGCGCCCCTTTCTGTACAGATAACGGACAATACAATACCGAATGCGGCAGGTATTAGTGATTGGACATGGGAGGTGAATAATACCTTCTATAATACACAGAATCCCTCTGTGGTGCTTGATTCCGCAGGAACCTATGGCATTCGCCTCGTTGTAACGAATACGAATGGCTGTCTGGAGTTTATTGATGTTCAAGATACAATTCAGGTATTTGATTCGCCTGAGGCAGGTTTCAGCATGAATGATTCTGCTGCTTGTTCGGCTCCTTTTACGATTTCCCTCAGCAATACGACTACGGCTCAAGGCCTGAACAATTTAACCTATACTTGGCTTTTTCCTGGGGGAAATCCTGATACTGCTACGGGTTTCGTACCTCCAGCTGTGACCTATACTAATGAGGGTTCTTTCGATATTTCACTTACGGTTACTGCCGACAATGGCTGCTCAGATACGTATACCCAAGCGAATGCAGTGACAATAGGAGGGGTAACGGCTGACTTTAGTATGGATACGCTTGTATGTGTTGGAGACAATGTAGCGTTCCAAAACCTGAGTGTAGGAGGAGCAAGTATGTTTGAGTGGGATTTTGATTGTACTAATGGAGGAACAACGGATGCAACGGATCAAAACCCTAGTTTTGCGTTTGCTACCGCAGGAACCTTTTGTGTGGAGCTACGTGCCATAAATCCTGCGGGTTGTAGTGATACCGTCCAGCGAACGATTACAGTTCTAGCGGCTCCACAGGCAGCTTTCATTCTTGATGATGATGTCTTATGTACACTCCCTGCCACAGTGACTGCAACGGATGTATCTGTAGGGGGAACGAGCCGAAACTGGGGGCTAACCCTTGGTACGCCGTCTTCTTTCTCTGATTCAATTATTGCGGTCAATTATACGGGAGGGGGCATTAAACCGATTTGTTTGACAGTAACCAATGGAGATGGGTGTGTGTCTACTTTCTGTGATACAGTTATCATCGAAACGCCTGTAATGGACTTTACGGCGGATACTTTAGAGGGGTGTACGCCTCTGCCTGTACAATTTACAGACAATAGTTCGGCTATCGACCCTATTACAAGTTGGGCGTGGAGCTTCGACCCTGCAAGTGGAGCAAGCCCTTCTACTAGCACCCAACAAAATCCGCAAATCACTTTCACCGAGGACACAACCTATACGGTTACGTTGGCTATCATGACCAATAGTGGGTGTGCAGATACGCTCATTCGTACCGACTATATTCGGGCAGGTACCCCCCCGACGGTAGATTTTGTGGTGGATGATAGCACGCCTTGCGTACGGGCTCCTGTACAATTCGATAGTCAATTCGAAGATCCCGATTGGGAATACGCATGGGATTTCATGTATGATGGGGTAACCCTCAATCAAATGAGTTCTCAAGCAGATCCTACTTTTGCGTATCCTGATACAGGAACCTATAGTGTGGCATTGGAGATTACGAATAATGGCTGTTCTGTGCTATTTGTTCGAACTGACTATATTGAGGTACAACCACCAAGAGCACAATTCGCCATTGACAATAGCATACAATGTACAAACCCCGCTACCTTTACATTCACCGACGAATCGGCAGATGCCCATACGTGGGAGTGGTATTTCGATGGTACATTGTTTGACACAACCGCAGCACCTGCACCCTTCACCTTCTCTGCCAATCAGCCAGGTACTTTTCCTGTGAAGTTGATTGTGACCAATACGCTGACAGGTTGTATAGATTCAACTACTTCTCAGGTGAGCATAGGAGAACCGCTAGCGGCTTTTTCGACAACGGATACCTTCGGTTGTCGTCCGTATGAAGTGAATTTTACCAATGCTTCTCAGGATGCTACCTCTTTCCTTTGGTGGTTTGAGGGAACGCCCTCGGGTGTCACAGGCACAGGAGCTGATCCAAGTCATGTATATGGTACGAATGGTGTGTATACCGTTGGGCTGATCGCCCAAGATGGATTCGGCTGTACAGACACCCTCATCCAACAACAATACATTGAGGTTGTAGGGCCAACAGCCAATTTCGTAACGGCAGATACCGCAGGCTGTATTCCGCACCCTGTAAGCTTCTCAGATGCTTCTATCCCCTATAACAATATCCCAATCACAGCTTGGAATTGGAATTTTGGCGATGCTGCTTCGTCCTCAAATACTTCTTCTCTCCAAGATCCGAATCATACCTATGACAATCCTGGCCGTTATGGTGTAACCCTCTCGGTACAAGATAGCATGGGCTGTAGCGATACCCTTACATTGGCCGATATTATTTATGTGACGCATCCATCGCCCGACTTTGCAGTTGATGATAGTAGTACTTGTCCAGGCAATACGTTGAGCTTTACCAACCTAAGCGAAGGGGCGGGTTTAACCTATAGTTGGAGTTTCGGGGAGGGAGGAAGTAGTACGCAGGTAGACCCTACACATAGTTTTGCAAGTCCTGGCTATTATTCGATTACGTTGACGGCTACAGACTTCCATAATTGTGTGGATAGCATTACCAAGATAGACTTTATTGAGGTAGATTCTTTTGCGGCTGATTTTAGTGGGGATAATCTCTTTTCTATTTGCCCACCTTTGCCTGTGAGCTTTACAGACGCTTCGGTGCCTGCTGCCAATATTGTAGGCTGGCAATGGAACTTTGGAGATGGCGGACAAATCGTTACCCAACAAAACCCTGATCATATCTACCTTGATCCTGATAGCTTCGATGTTAGCCTGATTGTAGAGCATGAAGATGGGTGTCGTGATACGGCTGTGAAGGATAACTACGTAATTGTGAGTGGGCCAAATGGGAGCTTCTCCTTTAGTCCGACTGAAGCCTGTCCTGGAGATACCATTACGTTCCGTTTAGTTGCCGAACGGGCTTCTGAATTCGAATTAGAGTATTCGTTGATTGAACCTGATCTCGACATTGTTCCAGCTGATCCCACAACGGGGGATACCCTCATCATTAAGCATGTATACTATATGCCTGGAGAGCATTGTCCAAAGGTTGTGGCGGCAGACAATCAAGCATGTCGAATAGAACTTCCCTCTATGGGCTGTATCACCATTAAGGAGCCCCCAACAGCTCGTTTTGATTTTGGTACAGGGAGTGGATGCGTTCCTTTTAACCCTACTATCAATGAGCTCTCTTCGGCAGGAGATACGAATATCATTGCATGGAACTGGAACTTTGGTGATGGAGCAACGGCTACCGCTCAAAACCCTGTCTATGTATATCCGAATCCTGGTACGTATACATTAGAGTTAATGGTGGAGGATGCCAATGGGTGTCGTGATACTAGCCAGCTCACTACTGTTGCGCATGGACTTCCTTCGGCGGATTTAGCTGTAAGTGATACCCTCAATTGTGCGCCTTTTGGGGTAACATTCGATGATTTATCGACAGGAGATGCACCTATTGTTGCATGGAATTGGGATTTTGGAGATGGGAATACAGGTAGTACAGAGAATCCTGCCCATACCTATCAGCAAGATGGCCTCTATAGTGTCAGTCTGCTTGTAACGGATGCAAATGGATGTGTGGATAGCATCGAATACCTTGATCTCATTCGCCTACGTCATCCACAAGCGAGCTTTGAGGGAGATAGTTTGTTTGGCTGTCATCCTTTCCCTATCAGCTTATTTAGCACTTCCCAAAGCGATACGAGTTTTATGGCCTATGAGTGGTGCTTATTCAATAGTGGCACCCAAGTCAATTGTTCGAATGGTGCGGTTGATAGCATAGATTATCTGCTGAATGATCCTGGGATTTATGATGTGCAATTGATTGCAACGGATGCCTTGGGTTGTTCAGATACGGCTTTCGTGGCGGGTTATGTGGAGGTGCAAGAGACGGTTATTCCACCGAATATTGAGATTTATTCGGTGAGCGTATTAGATGATAATAGTCTCCATCTACAGTTTGAGAATTACCCATTGAATGATTTCAAAGCGTATCATATCTATCGAATGGACAATGGCGGAAACTATGTGCAGGTAGCTACCATCTCCAATCAATCAACTACCGAGTTCATAGACCAAGATGCAGCATTGGACTGCTCCCAGAATAGTTATTGCTACCGAGTAGTGTCTGAAAACCTTTGTGATGCTGTTTCTCCGCTCGAACAAGCCCAAACGCATTGCTCAATAGAACTTAGCACGATGGCAGGTATTGATCAGATAACCCTTATGTGGACGCCTTATATGGGGTGGGGGCAAGTACAAGCTTATGAGGTATACCGTGCCAATTCTTATGATACCAATGCGGTAAGCCTCATTGCGACAGTAGCAGGGAATACCTTATCGTTTACAGATACCAATACCTTCTGTCGGGAGCAGATTAACTACCGTATTAGAGCCATCGAACAGGGAGGGAACGGACATGTTTCCTATAGTGATACGAGCGGCACAAGCCCTATTCACCTCGAACCTACAGAAACGGCTCATATGGTTACGGCAACTGTGGTGGCCGATTCGTATATCGAATTGCAATGGGGAGATTATCCTGGCTATAAGCCCCAAACCTACCTCCTCTATCGGTCGGCAGACGCAGGAGGAACTTGGGAAGAAATTGGCCAATTCCCTGCTACTGAACGAACGGCCGAAGATTATGACGTGCTTGTGGATACGTTCTCTTATGCCTATCGGGTACAGGTGGTGGATAGCTGTGGGGATGTCTCTCCTTTCGGAAGGGTAGGGAAAAGCATCTTATTGGAAGCTTATTTACCAGCAGGAGAGAATGCACCTCGATTGAGTTGGACGCCTTATTTGAATTGGGAGAGAGGGGTTGCACGCTATGAAATTGAGGTGCTGAATGATGCCACAGGTCAATTTGAGCAAGTGGGCATGGTACAAGGAGATGCTACCAGCTTTGTAGACAACGAAACAAAGTTTGACCAGCCTTTCTATTGTTATCGTGTTCGTGCGTATGAGTTATTTGGTAATGAAGCAGTATCGCTCTCCAATGAGGATTGTGCGGTCTTTCGTCCTGCCTTGTACACAGCAAATGCTTTTACGCCAAATGCCGATGGTATCAATGATGTATTCACCATTGGAGGGCCGAACCTACAGGAGGTAACCATCACCATCTTCGACCGTTGGGGCAAAGAGGTTTTCCAAAGCTTCAGCCTAGATGTGGGTTGGGATGGAAAGTTTAAAGGGCGTGCCTGCCCCGAAGGAGTATACGTGTTCCAAGTGAATGGTACAGGATATAATGGCACGAAGGTGAATCGGACAGGTACGGTTACCTTAATCCGATAAGCATAGAACAATAGCCTTCAAATAATGCTTGCCTTTTGGAAGGGAGAGAATCCCCTTTCAAAAGGCAAGCATTTGTATGAAAAGTCATTCCAATAGGGTAAGTGGTACATATTGACGGTTGAATGATATATTCCTTGAGATGTGAGAGAAGGGGCGATTTGAGATGAGAGCAAAAGGAGTTGATAAATAGAGATAATTTCTGCATTTCTCTCTGACAAATCGCCTATCTACGCATCATTATAATTGTAGATTGTTAAGAAACGAGTATTTATACACAATATCATGTTTATCGCCCAATTAGCGTCTATAATCGACAATTCAACCCGAATTTCACCCTATTCATTATCAATTCGTCCTCCTTTTAGGCGCATTCGCCTATATTTGTACCATCCTAATACACGAAATTAAAAACTATATACTCATATAAAGATTCTTCACTTGTCACTTGTATTCTTGTACAATTACTGCCAATAGCCATAAATAGATTTTTATCTATAGCTTGATTATGAGATAGTTATGCAATAGCATAACCAAATAGTTTTATCCCTGTTTTTCATGAATTTCATTTGCTAATGTAATCATTAGCCTGGTATTGTTTTACCCACACTATAAATTTTATTACAAGCCATCAGATACAAACCTTACAAGTAATAATTTTCTAAAATCCTCCATACAAACCCTTCTTCAAGGTCTGTTTTAGATATGATTTTTCATAAAACAGTCATGGAATCTCTATGTCTCGTTTCTGAATATTACGCTATAATGCCTCCTGAATTGTAGGGAGAGAACATCCTACAAATACACTTTTATCACTGCAAATAAACCAGTTTTTCAGTTACATTATTTACTCAATTTTTCAATTCTCATGATGAAAAGCAATATTGCATTTCCAATTATACTCCTCCTTGTATCCCTTTTCTCTTTTTCAAATATGCGTGCAAGCCACCTTGCAGGGGGCGAAATTACCTATGAAACGTTAGGGCCAGGTCAATATCAAGTGAGCCTAACGCTTTATCGAGATTGTAGTGGAATTCCTACTCTGACAGATTATCTACTAGAGGCATATTCACCGAGTTGTGATTCAACGATATTATTTCCCGTATTTCAAACAGGACAACCTTCTATTATTACGTTGCCTTGCAACAACGCATTGACGACTTGTGCAGGGGGAACCGTACCAGGGATTGAGAAATATGTGTATTCAGGTTTTGCAAACTTGCCTGCTTTTTGTAGCGATTGGGAGTTTTCATTTTCTGAATGTTGCCGAAACGGAGCGATTACGACCCTACAGACTCCTTTTGGAGAAGAGATGCATCTTACCTCTTCTCATACGAATAACTTCTTAGGGATTATGGCCAATACTTCGGTTACGTTCTCGAATGATCCTATCTTGTTTCTATGCGCGAATCAACCTGTATTCTATAACCATGGTGCGGTAGATTTGGATGGAGATTCTCTTGTATATTCATTGGTAAATCCTCTCTCTGAAGCCAACGTACCCGTTGTGTTCTCGGCGGGTTTCTCTGCAACACAGCCTCTTTCTTCTTCTACTCCTATTACCTTAGACCCTGCTACAGGAGCATTGAATTTTACGCCTAGTGCAGCAGGAGAGGTAGGCGTTATTAGCATCTTAGTAGAGGAATACCGAGGGGGGATATTAGTGGGGTCTGTGGTTCGTGACTTACAAGTTTGGGTGATTAGCTGCCAAAACCAAGTACCTATGGCTTCTGGATTCAATGGGTCTAATGACTTTACGTTAGATGTTTGCCCAGGCCAATCTGTTTGCTTTGATATCATTACTTCCGATTCAGATTCAGGCCAAACAACGACCTTTGATTGGACGCCTATAATGCCTACTATGACTACGAGCTCTGTAGGAAATGTCCATACGGTTTGTTGGATTCCTTCGACGGCAGATGTTGGGACACATGTGTTCACAGGGATGGTAAGTGATGATGCTTGTCCGATGAATGCGTCTCAAGTATATACCTATGTTATTACTGTAGGAGGAGGCGGAACAGTAACGCAAGATACAACAACTTGTGTAGGAGATACGCTTTTGTTGGAGGCAATGGGAGGACTCAATTATATATGGGAATTGAATGGAATGGTCGTGTCTACTACAGACCAATATTGGCATGTGCCTAATATAGCAGGTACAGATGTCTTTACGGTGACTATCATGAATGGTACCAATTGTTCGAGTATACATGATATCGTGGTGGATGCAGTGGATTGTACAAATCCTTGTGACAATGCCATAGACGGAGGTACAATTGGATATGATGAGAGTAGCTGTGTGCCATTTGACCCTGCAAATATTATCGAATTGGCTCCCGTTACAGGAGGCACAGGGGTAATTGAATACTTATGGTTGTCTAGTACGGATGGAATATCATTCACGCCTATTCCTGGTGCAACAGGTCCAACCTATGATCCTCCTTTCATCTCCCAAACGATGTATTATAGAAGATGCGCACGTAGAGCGGGATGTACTATTTATATTGCTGAGTCAAATGATATTATCAAAGAAGTAGGAAATTGTAGTAGTCCATGTGATACCCTTGGAATTGATGCAGGTTTCTTATTCTCAGCTGTTAGCCTTGATGCTTCCTTTACAGATGCTTCATCAGGAATGTACTCACTCGTAGAATGGGATTTTGGTGACGGCACAATGGTACCTGCTTTGCCTGGCGAAACAGTAGACCATACCTATGCACAAAGTGGAACCTATGTCGTGTGTATAAAGGCGATTGGATGGCTAGGAAACCTATGTTGTCATGATTTATTCTGCGATACAATTACGGTCGTACAAGATACATGTGATTATTATTCTACTGCTTTCACCTATCAATACATTGGTTCTGGACGCTATGAGTTCGTTGATGGAACGACACCTTCGTCTACATATTCGATTTGGGACTTTGGGGATGGCAGCGCTGCTGTGACCAATGGAGCTGGCTCGACTATTGAGCATACATTTACGCCAGGTACATACAATGTTTGTATGACATCTGTATCTGAGATCGACGATAGCATTTGTTGTGTAAATGAAGTATGCATGAGCCTTGTTGTTCAGCCTTACATTCGATCTTCTGTTATTGGTTCCATTAGCTTCCAACCTGATATTAACTTCGGCTCTTTGTCGGGTATGCTTAAGGTACAAGTGAATGATCCTGTGAAAGACATTCAACCTGTCTTTGCACCATTGACTGATGAACTCAATATGAACGTTCGTACGGCTGTAACCCAATACGGATTGACAGAAAATATCTTTGATGCTTTGGCTCAAACGAATCAAGCACAACGTCATTATTGGACAGCTTGGGAAGCGGGAGAAAGTGTAGAATTGGAGGTATATAGCATGAATGGACAATTGATTCAATCAGAAACGGTAGAAGGAACAGGATTTTTCGAGTTGAGATTGTCGAATGTACCTGCAGGTGTTTACATCCTAAAGGCTAAAAGTGAAAATGTAGTAGAAAGTCATAAGTTTATAAAGTTTTAAGTTTCAGATAGGTAAGAGGTCATTAGGCTTCTCTGGCTCGAAAGGGTAGGGGAGCCTCTTTTTTTACCCTTGATTGTGTCTACTACTGACAAACTTCAGAAATACGCATCCTTATTATAGATACGACACATTTGCTTACCACTAGTTTACGAGTCTAACATTCAATATAGGATTTTACTATTATACATAAGGATACTGTAAAATATTTGCGTGATACAAAACGTGTTTGGTAAGTAGAAGTGTAGCACTTCATGAGTTATGAAGTAAGGAAAGCATGGTAGTGCTTTCCTTTTTTGCTTGATATTCAGGGATGAAGAGAATATTATTATTGTATTAAAGAGATATAATAAATATCTTGCTTAAGAGCCGAATGGTTAGGTTTTATGTGTAAGAAAATACCTAATATTTATCGAATTCCTGAATGTTAAGACATGAGAAACTTATTACTTTGTTTACTCTTTAGCTTCTTCTTTTTTTCCTCTTATGCTCAAGATAATGTGGGTATTGGAACGAATGCTCCTGAGCCTAGTGCAAAACTGGATGTTACTGCCCCCAATAAAGGGGTATTGGTTCCAAGAACCGACACTACAACAGTAAACTCATCCTTCTCTCCCCCTGCCGAAGGATTGTTAATTTATCAAGTATCAGATCATAGCTTTTACTATTACGATGGATCTGTATGGATTCGTATTGGAGATGCTAATACGCCAGGTCCTATTGGGCCTCAAGGGCCTGCTGGCCCGACAGGCTCCGCAGGAGCTGACGGTGCTGATGGAGCAGTTGGGGCACAAGGGCCTCAAGGTATTCAAGGACCAACAGGAGCTGATGGAGCCGATGGTGCGGTAGGAGCACAAGGACCTCAAGGAATCCAAGGGCCAACAGGAGCCGACGGTGCTGATGGCGCAGTAGGAGCACAAGGACCTCAAGGTATCCAAGGGCCAACGGGAGTGACAGGAGCTGATGGTGCAGTAGGAGCACAAGGGCCTCAAGGTATCCAAGGGCCAACGGGAGCGACAGGTGCAGCAGGAGCCGACGGAGCTGATGGTGCGGTAGGAGCACAAGGACCTCAAGGTATCCAAGGGCCAACGGGAGCGACAGGTGCAGCAGGAGCCGACGGAGCTGATGGTGCGGTAGGAGCACAAGGACCTCAAGGTATCCAAGGGCCAACAGG
>Ga0163111_10000901_pt1 | contig 18005 bp, 17 predicted proteins | sample CRUFie1St18metaG_FD_109645 | JGI IMG/M metagenome (GOLD analysis project Ga0163111, IMG submission 109645) | Marine microbial communities from the Costa Rica Dome - CRUD Field 142mm St18 metaG | ecosystem: Environmental > Aquatic > Marine > Oceanic > Photic zone | place: Costa Rica: the Eastern...
TATTTTTTTTTAATTTTTTTTAAATTTGGTTCTGATCCATAAATATTTAAGGCAATAACAATATCTATTTTTGAATATTTTTGATTAATGCTCAAAGATAAATCATCTTTATTAATATCTCCTATCACAGGTATTCCATTAGCCAAATTAATAGCATTTAAAACTGCAGAACAAGCATAGGTTGGTGCTAAAATTCGTGGATTTTTTTTTTTGGTAAGTGACTTAATAGCCAAAAATAATGCTGAAGTACCAGAAGAAACTGCACACGCAAACCCACCCTTGTAATATTTTTTTTCAATATATCTTTCAAGCTTTAATACGATTTCACCGGAACAAATTTGATTACTCTTGAGTGGTTTTATAAGAGCTTTTATATAATCTTGTTTTATTAATGGTGAATTGTGTTTAATTAACATTTTTTTTTCAATCTTTACTTATTTTTCTTTTATATATTTTGATTATATATTTAAATCCTTTAAATAAAAAATAAGAAGGATAATCTTTATTGTTATTAATTCTTAAATTATTAAATTGTTTTTTCAAAGATTGATTTATATTTATTTGACTATCCTCAGGATATCTTTTTTTATTAAATTTTCCTTTTCCACTTTGATTAAAAGACCTAATTCTTGGATATTCTTTTAAAAATTTTTTGATAATTTTAATATCAGCTTTAATTGCTTTTGAAATTATCTCATCAAAAAGTTCTGTACCATCTAGCATAAAATAGTCTTTTAAAAATATTGGACCACTATCAACCGAATGATTTACGTCAGCTTTTACAAGTGAAACAAATATTTTCTTTTTATTTCTTAAAATTTGATTTTGAATTGGGGCAAAGCCCTTATCCATTGGTAGATTACTAGAATGAGGTACCACAACAAGTTTATTATCCTTTAAAAATTTATTAGGTAAAATTTTTGTATAATTTAAAACAAATACTATATCTTGGTTGCTTATTTTTTTAGACTCAAATGATTTTTTAATTATATACTTTTTATTAGAGTAAAAATTTTTTATTATATTTTTGCTAAGATTAAAATTTTTTTTATCTAATAAAAAAGTAACTTTTATTTTCATATTTACTTTATTTTTATTTTCATTTCTTAAAAAATATTGGTTCATATTTGTCAAAATTTTTTAGAGATCTTTTTCCAATTATTTTTTTTATATCATATGGATTTAGTGCAGACTTATTTGATACTCTTAACATTTGTACGTCACTCAATCTAATTATTTCTCCTTTTCTAATATTTCTGCTTGCTACTATTTTTCTTTGAAAACTTAATTTATTTTTTTTTTCTTCTTGTGTTGGCTTTATATCTTTTGAACCCATACATTCATAAGCATTTCTTATAGATTTTACCCAATCTTTTAATTGTTTGGGGTTCAAAGAAAACCAATGATCAGGTCCACTTAAATTATGATTTAACGTAAAATGTTTTTCAAAAAAACAACAACCATTAGCTACAGCCATGATTGAAGCTGTATTGTCAACTGTATGATCTGAAAAACCTACTAAATTTTTTTTTATAATTTTTTTTATAGAATGTAATTTATTAATATTTACAAATTTATGTTTAGTGGGATATTCAGATGTGCATAATAAGAAAATAACCTTTTTATTAGAGAAGTTTTTTATTTTTAATACTTTTTTAAAATCATTTATATTTGACATACCAGTTGATAAAATTACGGGAATTTTAAAATTTAAATATTTTTCAATTAAAGGAATATTTGTAAAATCATCTGATCCAATTTTTATTGCTGGAACTTTTAATTCAATTAATTTTTTTAAATCAGATAGATTTTGAGGTGTTGAAAAAAATATAATCTTTTTTTTTTTACAATAGTTTTTTATTTTTTTCCAAAATTTGTCTTGTATTTCATACCTTTTAAACATTTTATACATTGACTCTGTAACCCTTTTGCCTTTTGAAAAATATGAAAAGTTAATTGATTTATCATTTACTAGCTCCTTTGCTTTAAATGTTTGAAATTTAACAGCGTCACAACCACTTTTTTTTGCAACATCAATCATTTTAATAGCATTTTTTATATTTCCATTATGGTTTATGCCTACCTCCGCAGCTATAAAGGGCCTCCCATAGTTTTTTAATTCGAATTTACCAATTTTAATTTTTTTCATGTTTTACTTATATAATAAAAAATCAATCATATGACTATTTTCATATAAAACTTTTGATTTATTAATTTTGCTTGTTGCTTTAAATCCATTTTTGTTTGCTATTTTTTTTATTTCATTAAAATTAATCCAAAATCTTTTTTCCTCTTCAATAAGAGATTTAAGAATTTTAGATTTTTTCCATTTTAAATTTTTATAAGATTTTAAATGTTTACTTTTTTGAAAAATATTAGGATTTTGAGTAAATAAAATTTTAGAGTTTTTAGATGTTATTTTTTTTAGGGATTTAAAAATGATGTCTATATCATTATAGTCTTCAAGATATTGCAATACACTACCAAATAAAATTCTATCAAATTTTAAATTTTTCTTAAATTGTAAATTTCTAATATCCTTTAAATAAATTCTAATTTTTTTTTTTTCTTTAAATCTTTTTTTTGCTTGTTTAATCATCTCTTTACTATAATCAGTTAGATATATTTCCTTTACGAATGGGTAAATTATCCATGAAAATAAACCGGTACCGCCTCCGCAATCTAAAAATTTTGTCTTGTTTGAAATCGGGCTTAAATTTTTTATTACATTTGAAAAATAAGAATTAAAATCATCTAAGCTATATGCAGAACGTCCCATGGATATAAAATGATCTTTTTTAGATTGATTATCCCAAAAGTGTTTCCAGTTGTATTTATTTTGTTTCATTTATAACTCTGAAAATTCTTGTTAGGCCATTGTTGTCTATTATTTGAGTATTATTTACTTTTTTAGGCATACTCTGAAGGTAATCAGAAATTTTTTTATGATTTTTAAAATTTTTTATTAATAAAATTCTTTTTCTTTTTGATAAAAATTTACAGGGTTTAAAGTGATTGTTATGGGTAGGAATTATTAATGGATAGATATTATTATTTATTATTTCCCATAATGTTGTTCCTCCAGTTCCTATTACATGAGATACTTTGCTATAAATATTATTCATATTCTTAAAAGACTCTATTATTTTAAAATTTTTATCTCTTTCAATTAATTTTTTAATTAAATTTTTTTTTTGGTTAAATTTACTTAATATAAATAAAAACTTTGTATTGGAAAACTCAATATTTTTCAAAATTTTCAAAATTTTTAACGAATAATTAAATTTGTCTGAACCTCCAAAGTAAATCAAGCATAAAAAGTTTAGGGGGTTTTTTTTTATTCTTTTAACATTGGGAAAATATTTCAATCCAATTAAATATTTTGTTGCTTTATTTTTATATTTTATATCTTTTTTTGTATAAGGGTTAAAATTAATATAAATCTTACAGTCATGCTTTTTAGTTAAAAAATCATCAAGAATAATAAGATTTTTAAATTTTTTTCTAATTGTCTTATCCCAAGTTAAGTTTAGATGATAATTATCTTTAAAAATATAAATTTTTTCATTTTTAGAATTTTTATTAATTTCTTTTAAAGTTAAATTTGCATCTTTTAAATTATTTGTTGTTTTATCAATCAAAATAATTTTTATATTATGAACCTTTAATGTTTTTAAAGTATTGTAAGATTTTTTTGATGTAATTATGTTTACTATAAAATTTTTTTTTTTAAGAAAATTTGCAACTCTTAAAGATCTTATAGCATGTCCTAATCCAACATTAAAATCAGTTTCAAATCTAAAAAATATTTTACTTCTCAAAATCTATCTGTCTTGCTAAATAAAATGCTTCTGCTGCATTACATCCTATCTGTGCACCTCTTAAATTTGAGAGCATTTTAACTGCTCTAACAGAACGGGGATGAGGCCATTTTTTCATTTCATTTTTGTATATTTTCAGTGCATCGATTTTTTTTTTAATTGTTTTAGATATATCAATAAAATAATTTGGTTTAAAATTTTCAAGTTCAGAACTTTGCCATTCACTACTTGAGGGTATTTCAAATAAGAGTATTTTTTTTAAAAATTTGTTATTTTGAGGTCTACTTGCAGTGATTGTGGCCTTACTGATAATCTTATGATCTATATTCAAATCATATGAGCTATGTGTATAAATAATATTTGGTTTGAATTTAAATATTTCTTTTTCTAAAATTTTTACAATGTCTAAAAATTCTAAAGAGTCAAATCTGTTGTCAGGTAAATTGTGATGAACCAAATCTTTCATGCCAATTTTTTTATTTGCCTGTATAGAAATTTTTTTTAATTTTTCTAATTTATTTTTGCTTAAATTTAAATTTCTTTTAGGTTGCCTACTTGTAATTCCTTCTCCTAAAATCAGAGTTTTAACTTTATCTTTATTTTTAATGTGTTTTGCGATTGTTCCACCACATCCTAGTATTTCATCATCAGGGTGGGCTGCAATTACTAATATTTTCATATCAATTTAATCTCTTAAAATTTTTGAGACTTTTACCAAATTTCAAATAATTATCTATGTTGTCTCCTTGGTAGCAGGAACTTATATCTTTAAAGCATTTATCAAGTATTTTAAAGTATTTTGATAAATTTTTACTATTATGAAGTATGCAGGGATAAATCGTATTTGATGCTAAAATGTTATTTCTCAACATTTCTTGTGTAATGTAAGTTTTAAATTTTAAATTATCTATATGGTTAAAGGTGAAATTTGATAGAGATGGAATTCCATTTATATTTGCATTAATATGATGTTTATCAAACATTAGTCTCCAATTTTTCTGAATATAATTTCCTATTTTTGTTATTTGTTTCCAACTTTCCACTTCTTTCATTACTTCTAAAGTTTTCAAGCCTGCAACGTAACCTATTCTTTCAGTCCAAAAAGTACTACTCACAAAAGATTTATTTATGGACTCCATAATATTCTTTTTTCCTAAAATTGTTGTAATGGCATATCCATTTCCTAAGGCTTTTCCTAAAATTGAAATATCTGGTTTAATACGTATTTTTTTATGTAGTCCACCTAGTGTTTCACGAAAACCTGTCGTACATTCGTCAAATATTAAAACAATATTATTCTTACTTGCTAATTTTCTGACTTTTTCTAAAAAAACAATATTTGGTCTTGTTGTTCTACAAACCTCCATTTTTATTGTGCCAATATTATTTTTTTTTACAATTTTTTCTAAACTAGAGAAATCTCCGTAATTGAAAGGAAAAACAGTATTCTTTAATCCTTTAGGCACTCCAGCTATTTCTAAACCATCAATAAGGTGTTTATCTAAATTATTAGATCCTTTTTGATTTAAATTTGCTGATAAATACCAATCATGCCAACCATGATACCCACATATTGCGATATTATCCTTACCTGATGCTGCCCTAGAAACTCTTATTGCAACTGCATTAGCCTCACCACCTGTTCTAGAAAATCGAACCATATCAAACCAAGGATGCAAACTTATCAACTTTTCAGCCAATAAAACTTCCTCTTTGGAGTTTAATGAAGACATATTTCCTATTTTTAAAGATTTAATAACTGCGTTATCAATTTTAGAATTCGAATAACCTAAAATATTTGTTCCTACGCCCATTGTAGATACATCAAAATATTTATTATTATCTAAGTCTACAATATTACATCCTTTAGCTTTTTTATAATAACTCGGCCATATGCTTTTTATGAATAAATTAGGACTTTTTGACAAAAGGTGGTTTCCTGAAGGAATAACTTTTTTTGCTCTGTTCCAAAAATCTTGACCTGATTTTACTTTTTTAACTAAATTTTGATCTTTTATAATATCTTCCTTAAAAAAATTTTTTATTTTTTTTGTTTTTAAATTAGATAACAAAGAAAAATAAATATTATTTTTGAAAATACCGAAAATTTTAGATATTTTTCTCAAATCATATTTTGTATCAAGAGTCACTCTTAAATTTGAAAAATCTCCTTTTTCAAAATATTTATTCTTAATTTTAAAACTTTTATCAATTTTAAAATAAGGTGTTACATGTTCTTTGCAAAATGAATTTTGACATCTTCTAAAAACTTTTTTAAGTGAACCTTTTTTAAATATTTCAATATCTAAACCATCTGGAAAAGTCGATGGATTGATATTGCTGTAGTAATCAACATTTTTAAACCCTTTAAATTCTTTTATCATCTCATCAAGTAATTTTATATCTACTACTGGACAGTCGGCAGTAATTCTTACAATGATATCATGATGATACTTTTGAGAACAATTATAGTATCTTTTTAAAACATTTTTTTCATCTCCTAAAAAATATGGGATTTTAGTTTTGATTAAAAAATTTCTTAAAGGTAGATTTTTACTATTATTTGGTATGGCATAAACAATTTTATCAACTAATTTTGAATTTTTAATTCTTCTGTAAATTAAATCTACCACTGTTAATCCAGCTATTTTTTTTAAAACTTTATTACTGAATCTTTTAGATGTATTTCTTGCTTGAATTATTACAATAACTTTTTTATTCATCACCATTTTCCTGGGTTTATAAGATTTTGATTATTAGATGATATGTTTGGAAAATTATAGGACTTTAATCTAATATTATTTAATTCCTTTATTTGCTTTAATTCGTGAAATCCAACAACATAATTATTTATTTTTTTATAACTCGCTACGTAATTCCAACACACTTCAACAGGATTAAGATTATTTTTCAACAACCAGTTCTCCCATTTTTCAAAGATATATTTAAATCTTTTAAATTTTTTCAAAATTTTTTCTTTTTTCATCAATAATAATCCTTGTAGAAATATTGATCTAGCATGTACTTCAATCTTTTTTTTTTTAAAATAGTCTAAATATTTTTTTTTGACCAGCCGTCTATCAATTAAATTGAATGGGCATTGAATTATGTCAGGTTTAAAAATTTCACAAAGGTTGTTTATTTTATTAAAGGAATATATTGTATAACCGAATTTCTTAATCAATTTTTTTTTTTTAAGATCTAAAACAAAATTATAAATTATTTTTTTTTTATTTACTCTCAATTTTTCAAAATCATATAAAAGTAGGTACTTTACTTTAGGAAATTTTTTTTTGATAGAGTTTTCAAAAAAAAAATATGTGTCATCATTTTTTTTTAATTTTTTTAAGATATCACTGCTTCTAAATTTTAATATAACTTCAAATTTAGTTATATTATATTTTCTAAAACACGCTTCAATATCTCCATAATAAGGTGCTGTATCGATTAATCTAATTCTATTTTTGCTACCATAATTAATTATGTCTATTTGTTCTCTTGTCAAAGCTTTTGTATTTTTTGAGATCCCATACCTTTGACCAAACTGAGCTGTGCCTATAATTATTTTTTTAAACATTAAGAATATTTTCTATAACTCTACAAACTTTTTTTATACTTTTAAGTTCTATGTCATAATATACTGGAATGCTTAAACATGTTTTTGAATAAGTTTCTGCATTTTCGTATTGCTTATTTTTAAATCTTTTTTTAAGAAGGATAGATTTATTTAAAGGCATGTAATGTAGATTTACAAAAATTTTATTTTTTCTAAATTTGTTAAAAATCTTGTCATAATTTATTTTTCTATTTTTTTGTTTAAAATTGACAATTAACAGATGAAATGTACTTAAATTGTATTTTTGAATTTTTTGAAAAGAAACTGGAGCTTTCTTAAGTAATTTTTTGTATTGCTCTGCTACTAAATTTCTTTTTTTTACAAACAAATTTAATCTTTTTAATTGAGAAATACCCAGAGCTGCTTGAATATCTGTCATTCTAAAATTAAAACCAGTGGTCTGATATTCATAATACCATTTTGATTTACTTTTTACTCTAAATTTATTATGCGACTTAGTTATTCCATTGTTTCTTATTAAATTTAAATTATCATAAAATTTTTTATTATTTGTTGTTATCATCCCTCCTTCGCCTGTCGTCATAACTTTAGTGGGATGAAAACTAAATACTGTTAAGTGTGACCATTTACAACTTCCAACTTTCTCACCATAATGCTTTGCTCCTAGGGAATGTGAGGCATCTTCAATGATCTTAAAATTATATTTTTTTGATAATTGATAAATTTTTTTTTGATCGGTTGGCTGCCCACCTAAATGAACTGGAATTAATACTTTTGGCAATTTATTTTTTTTTAAAGACTCTTTTAATTTTTTCTCTAACAGTTTAACTGAAATATTGAACGTATCATCCTCTATATCAACAAAATCAATACTCGCTCCACAATTTAGTATACAATTAGAAGTTGCAGCAAAAGTTGTTGGAACTGTCCAAGCTATATCCCCCTTTTTAAGATTTAATGCTAAACAAGCTGCATGTAATCCACTAGTAGCACTATTAACTGCAACTGCAAATTTAGATCCAACTTTTTTAGAAAAGTTCTTTTCAAAAGTTGGAACTAATGGGCCCTGTGTTAAAAAATTTGAATTAAGTACTTTTGTAATTTGCTTTATATCATTTTTATTAATCGATTGACGGCTATATGGAATCATCGACTTTTTCATTAATTTTTTTTATTTCATTAATTGATAAAAATTTTGTATTTTTGCCTGACGAATATTCAAAATCCTTAGGAACTTTTACGCCTATTTCATTATAAATCTTTATTTTTTTTTTATTTATAAATTTATTTTCATTAAATATTACAAAAAAATTTTTAAATTTATAAGTTAAATGGCTAGACTCTCTAGGACATAAAATTTCATGGATTTTTTCACCTGGTCTAATTCCTATTCTTTTTAATTGAATGCTTTTTGATATTGATTTTGCAAGATCTGTTATTTTTATTGAGGGTATAATTGGAATAAAAATTTCACCTCCTAGCATTTTAGAAAAACAATGATCTACAAATTTTACACTTTGATCTAAAGTCAACCAAAATCTTGTCATATTAAAATCTGTTATAGGAAAATATTTTTTGTTTTCTTTGTAAAGTTTTTTAAATAGAGGTAATACTGATCCTCTTGATCCTACGACATTTCCATACCTGATTACTGAAAATGAAATTTTTGATTTTCCAACAATGTTATTTGCTGACAAAAATATCTTGTCAGATGCAAGTTTAGTAGATCCATAAAGATTTATTGGATTTGCAGCTTTATCAGTTGACAGAGCAATAACCTTTTTTACGTTATTTTGTATGGATGCAAATATTACATTTTCTGCTCCGTAAATATTTGTTTTTACAAATTCCATTGGATTATATTCTGCAGCAGGCACTTGTTTTAAAGCTGCAGCATGCACAACATAATCAACCTCTCTTAAAGCTAACGCTAATCTGTCTCTATCTCTGACATCCCCTAAAAAAAATCTTAATATATCTTTATTTGAACTACCTAGTTCTTTATTCATAAGATCTTGTTTATATTCATCGCGAGAAAAAATTATTATTTTCTTTGGTTTATATTTTTTTAAAAGATATCTGGTAAACTTTTGTCCAAATGAACCTGTTCCACCAGTAATTAAGATTGTTCTTTTATTAAACATTTTCAATTAAATTTAAAAGTAATTCTACCCTCATTTTTTTTTAGTTTATCTAAAATTTCAAAATTTCGCATAGTAGGAAAGCTAAATTTTGCTGTATCATAGAAATTTGAAATTCTTAAATGATTAATATCATTTTTAAAGAAATCTTTAACAATTTTTTTGATATGATAATTTGAGGAATTTTTTTCTATCACTACATTGTTCTCATCTGTAGATAATTTAAAGATAAGAGGTACTTTTCTTGGTTCACCCAAATATTCCTCGTAAAGTCTATTGCCATGGTCACTTGTTAAAATTAAAAGATTTTCTTGGTCTTTTGGACTATTATTAATCATATTCATAATATTAGATACAATTTCATCTAATAATCGAAAATTAATTAAATAATCTTGTTCAAAATTTGTTTCTCTAACAATATTATATTTTTTTTTTGCGTAAAATGCTGGATAATGTGGTAATGGGAAATGAATTAACACTATATCGTGATCATTATTTTCTATTATATTAAGCGAATTACCCAAAAAATTATCGAATGATTGAATATTATTCAAATAACTTAAATCCTTAGTAACTTTATTAATTTCTTTTTTATCAGTTTTTTCTTTTTCATTCTTAAGCAAATTGTTTGAAATAGTTTTTAATATTGAGATGCTATTCTCTATTCCAATAAAATATTTTGTAAAATTTCTTTGATTTAAATTATTAGTATCATCATAACAAGTTGTAATTTGTTTTAAATAATGACAATAATTTATCAAACTTGTGTGTAATAAAGCTGTCTTTTTATTTTGAGAAAATTCAAAGAATGAATTTGAAAAATCAATTTTTTTAATAAAATGATCTTTTTTATAAAAATAAAAATCTGATCTATTATATCTTAATTCACCAGAGCCATTATGGCCTATTAAAATGGATGTCATTGAATTTATTGTATCTCTACCCGGGGCATATGCATTTTGAAAGAAAATTGAATTTTCTTTTAATTTATCAATGGATCCACCTCTTAATTCATCACTTTTTTCAAATGTAGAATAATCAAATTCATCAAAAACTAAAATAACTGCCCTTTTTTTTGGATAATCAGTTGACATATTTTTAGTATTGAAATTTTTTATTTTTGAATGACTGATTAACTGATCTGATGTAAATACGTTATAAATTTGAATAATCAAAATTATTAATCCATAATAACTCAAGAAAGTAACCAAATTTTTAAAACTCTTGAAAATAATTAGAAAAATAGTGAAGATTATTAAAATAGATATTAACAAAATTATTTTTCCTTCAGGATAATTTGTAAATAGTATTCCAAAACTTGTTAAAAATTCAGTAAAACTCATGCTACCGAAAAGAAATACGGCTGATTTTAAAAAAGTAAAAAATAAATAAAAAATAAAACAAAAATTAAAAAATTTTATTAAAAATGAATTCTTAAAGAAAAAAAATTTAAAATATAATGAATAAATAGAAAATATTAAAATTAATGAAATTATAACATTTATAAAATAAACATGATAAAATTCTGTATTGAATGGATGATTAAAAATTTTAAAAGTATATAAAGAAATATTTATGAAAGATAATAATAAAGACCATCTAATAATATCTTTTTTTTGGTCATCACTAATCATAATTTAAAATACAATTACATTTCATGTCTAATTATCTAAAAATTTTTCTTTTTGTTTTTTTAAATTTTTAGGTCTCAATAAATTTTTAATTGTTCCAGAAATAATCTTTACTTCAAGTAAAGATGGACCAGAGGATTTAAGAAATTTTTTTAAAATTTTATTTATCTCATTTTTTTTTTTTAATATAAAATAATTTTTATATCCTACTGATTTTGACAAATTCTTAAAATCTATATTTTGTGCCTCAGTCCCTTGACCTCCAACAGACTCGTGTGAATTATTATTTAAAATAATATGTTTAAAATTTGGATTTTTCAAAACTCCAATCGTATGCATTGAACCTAAGTGCATCAGTATTGATCCATCGCCATCTAAACAAATAATTTTTTTATAATTTAAAAAACTAGACAAACCTAATGCTACTGAAGAGGCATGACCCATTCCACCAACCATATAAAAATCTCTTATATGTGATTTTTTATTCTTTCTTAAATAGTATAGTTCCCTTGAAGTATAACCAGTTGTTGACACAATCTTATATTTTTTAGTAGTAAATTTTAATAAATTTTCAATAAATTTTAGTCTTAATATATTATTATTGTTTAATTTTTCCCTTTTCTTAGGAACTTTATTTTTACTCAAACTGTCCTTTTTTATTATTATACAGATAATTTTTTTTCTTTTTTTGGAATAATCTAATATTTTTTTTATTTTACTTATAGAATTATTATTATTAATAATTACATATTTTATTTTCAATAGTTTAAGCAAATCCAATGTAATTTTTCCCATTGCTAAATGTTGTGGCTCATCTTTTTCATTTGGTGACCCTCTCCAGCCTAATAAAATACACATTGGAATTTGATATACTTTTTCATTGGCTATAGAAATTAGTGGATTTATTGCGTTTCCTAATCCAGAATTTTGCATATACACTAAAGCAATTTTTTTTGTTGCAAGGTAATAGCCTATCGCATGCGAAACTGCGGTTCCTTCATTAACAGAAATAAGATGATTTTTCTTTTTGTTTGGTAAAAATTTAAGAAATTCTTTTAAAACACTATCTGGAACACCAGTAAAGAAATTTATATTATTTTTTAAAATATTAAAAATTTTTTTTGAATTTATCATTTATATTTTAACAAAGTATATTTAATTTTTTATATACTCTATAGTTATTTTTGTCTAACTTATAAATTTATTCTCTAATAAAATAATTTAATTTTTAAAAAATACTAATAAAAATTTTTTTTATAAAAAGAGTTTGCTTCTCTAAGATCACTAATTTTATTAATATTAAACCAAAAAAATTTTTGCTTTTTGAGAGAATAAATTTTTGCTTTTTTTTGATTTATAAAATCATTTAAAACTATCTCCCATGTTAAATGAGAATTATATCGAATAAAATAATCTCTCATGTACGTAAATATTTTACCCGAGACGTTAGTTGAAAATTTATTTATACAAGAAATCTCGTTGCTTAAAGTATTCTTAGGTACTTTTTTAAGCTTAATTTCTGTAATTTTTTCTTTGCTATTTGTATAAACAATCCATTTTTTTTTAAAAATTTTATTTTTAGTATAAACTGAACCAATTATATTTTTGTGTTTAGATTTTATTATATTTACAAACAGATTTTCATCAAAAAAGATATCTGCATGTAATATTATTAGTGGCTTTGGGTCTTTCTGCCATTTTTTTCTAAATGAATACCATGAAAAAGATGAGCCATTTGTTGCAAAATCCTTAATTTCAAGAAATTTAATTTTATAATTTTTAGAATCAATAAATTTTTTGATCTTCTTTTTTTTATATCCAACTGCAATAGTTATATCAGAAAATTTTCTTTTTTTTAAAATATCTAATAAATTTCCAATAATAGTTTTTTTATCAATTTTTAGTAATGACTTTGGAGAATTTTTTCCCTTTTCTTTTAATCTTTTTCCAACTCCCGCAGCTAGAATTAAAACTTTATATTTATTTGATAAATTTAATTTGTCCAAATTCTTAACAGTTTACGTTTATTGTTATTATCTATTGAGAAACTTGTTCTTCCATGTGCAATTATATGATTATTAATTAAAATTATATCTCCTCTTTGCATTTTTAATCTTCTTTGATTTTTTTTATTTTCAAGCTCTCTATTTAATACTTCTAAAGCTCTTCTTCTTTTTTTTGATAATTTTAAATTTTTATTTTTATATGCTGTGGTGATATATTCACTTAGATATCTCATTTTAAATGAATTTTTATTTTCAAATATTGGCTTAAATAAATATTGGTTTTTTTTTTCAAAGCCTCTTCTTTCAAAATAAAAATTTTTTTTAAAGACACGTGCTAAATTAGGGTATTTTTTCTTTAAATTGCCGAATATCCTGATACCATTAACTAATATTGTGTGTCCACCTCTAACCTTGTTGTTTAAACAGCCCATTATCAAAATTTTTGGTGGTAAGTTGAGTTGAGGACCGTCAGTGTGAATTGATCCTCCTTTGTTGGTTTGATGATATCTTAATTTTTCGTCCTGAATTTTTTTATATTTCTGAATTTTTTTTTTATCAGGTGATACTTCAATAAATTTTTCATTTTTAAAATTTTGACCAACTGTTTTTCCAAAAAAAGATGAAAATAAAATTATTTTATCTTTAAGTTTATTTAGATTTTTTCCTTTAAATTTGAAAACATAATATAAATCATTTTTTTTTAGATAGTTGTCAGTAATTTGGTGAGCTAATTCTTTTCCTCTTTTTTTTAATTCAATACTATTTGTTGAAAAATTATAAAGATTAGAAACTATATAATTAAGTTCTGCATTAATTTCTTTTGTTTTTAAAATTTTATTCATATATAGTATGGCACCTTGTGATTAATATAATATAGGCTAAATTCAAAATATGAAGAATAAAAAGTTTAAGAAAAATGTATATTTAGCTTTTTCATCAGATATTATTTACAAATCACACGAAAAAATATTTGAAAAAGCATCAAAGATTGGGAATTTAACTATAGGATTATTAACTGATAATGCAATAATTCAGTATAAATCTCTTCCTCACTTAAATTACGAGGAAAGAGAAAAGAAATTATTAAAATACAAAAAGTATATTTTTAAAATAATCCCTCAAAATGAATTAGATTATTCTGAAAATCTCAAAAAATTAAAACCTGATTATGTATTGCATGGAGACGACTGGAAAAAAGGAGTGCAAAAAAAAACAAGAGAAAAAATTATCAAACTTTTAAAAAAATGGTCTGGAAAACTTATAGAATTTCCTTACGATTACAATTTTCCAAAAAATGAAATTAAAAAATTTAACAAAAAAATTGGAACAAATCCTGAAAATAGAAGATCAAAAATAAAAAGGTTGTTAAACTGTAATAATATAATTAGATTAATTGAAACACACACTCCAATTACTGGTCTAATTGGAGAAAATATTTTTTATGCAAAGAATGATACGTATAGAGAATTTAATGGATTTTGGTCTTCTAGCTTAACCGACTCACTGGTTAGAGGAAAACCGGATAATCAATCAGTAGATTATTCTACAAGAATAAATAATTTAAGTGAAATTTTAGAAGTTACAACAAAACCTATGATTTTCGATGGTGACAATGGCGGAAATACCATTCATATACCTTATATGATAAGAAATCTTGAACGTAATGGCGTATCTGGAATTATTATTGAAGACAAAATTGGAATAAAGAAAAATTCTTTGTTTAAAAAACAAAAAAAAAGTTCGCAAGACTCTATTAAAGCTTTTTGTAATAAATTAAAAATTGCATGTGAATCAAGAATTTCAAAAGATTTTTTAATTATTGCAAGGATCGAAAGTCTTGTGCTTGAAAAAAGTATGAATGATGCAATAAAAAGAGCTATAGAATATGTAAAAGCTGGATCAGATTTAATTTATCTTAGCTCAAAAAAAAATAATCCATCTCAAATGATAGAATTTTCTAAAAAATTCCAAAAAACCAAGTATTTTAGATCTTTGGCATGTTCTCCAAGCACTTACTCAAAAACTAACGAAAAAATTTTAGAAAAATACAAATATAAAATTGTAATATATGCTAACCACTTGTTTAGGTCAGCATACCCAGCTATGACTGATACTGCTTATAGCATCCTTAAAAATAGAAGAGCATATGAAACAGAAAAAAAACTCATTACAATAAAAGATGTGATAAGATTTTTTTAAAATAGTTATGAAAAAAAATATTATATTTTTATCTTTAGTATTTTACTTATTCTTTGTAAACAATTCATACGCTTATTTAGATCCAGTGAGTGGTGGTTTTATTATTCAAGGATTATTAGCGCTTATTGCAGCTATTATTTTTTATATTCGAAATCCAAAAAGACTTTTTCAAGATGCAATTAATTTGATAAGAAAACTAAAAAAAAAAATTCACGATAAAATATCAAAAGACAAAAAAATTTAATTCAATTGTTCAATTAACAATTTAATATAAGTGTCCTGACTTTTTTGAAAATTATAGAAATTAACCTCTGCAAATTTGTTTACCTCTCCAATATTGTTATTTAAAAAATTTTCTCTAGCCTCTTCAATAAAATTTTTTGTAAAATTTTCTTGGTCTTTAGGTACAAAACCAAATTTATTTTTTACTTGATCTTCAAAGACCGGTAAGTCTATTTTTTTAAATCCTAAATTATGTATTTTAGTATATTTATCAAAATAAATTACAGGTCTTTTATAGGTAAACAGAAACTCAGGAGCTATACCTGAACAATCAGTAATTAAAACATCAGACTTATTCATTGAAAAAATATTACTTTCACGTTTATCTAAAATAAAATTATTTTCAGATTTACTCAAAGTTTCAAAATCTTTTATTAACTTTACTTCTCTTTTATAATGTTCTGGATGGGGTCTCAAAATTACTTTATATTTCAAGCTTAATAAGTATGAAATTATTTTTTTTGATTGTAAATTAAAAAAACTTTTCTCATTATAATTCCAGGATGGTGCGATTAATATAAAATTTTCAGATAAGCCTCGATCACATTTTTTATCTAAATAATCAAAATATATATAACCTGTGTTCAATAAATTTTTCTTTTTAGAATTATTTAAAATTTCTAATTCTCTAATTTCTTTTTTCTGATATTCTCCTATACACAATATAGTGTCATAGTTATTAAAAGCACTTTGAGTAAATGCTCTATGCGCACTATTTACAGCATGAAATAAATAGATGTATTTTTTAATATAGGAATTTTTTTTTAATTCATGATTACCAATATCAGTTAGTGTTAAAATCATTATTTTAGCTTTAATTATCAGAAAAATAAAATATCTAGCATAACCTGAACCTATATAAAAATTTTTAACTCTTTTATCTCCTACTTCATCTTTGGAGTCTGAACTTAAATATAAAATAGTTTTGTCTTTTTTTAGTAATCCTTCAATTATCAATGAGTAATATTTTTTATAATGTGAATTTTCAGAATAGAAAACAAAATCTACTTCTTTATGAAATAAAATAATAAAAATATTTTTGATTAATATAAGTGTTCTCATAGAATCAATTTAAAAGAATTTTTTTGACTTTATTTAAATCTAAATTTACAGGATTATTTGCTAATCTTGCTGGATTTACTTCTTTTAAAATTTTATGAATATTTTTTTGTAAATTTATGCCGAGCTTTGAAAAATTGAATTCTAATTTTGTTTCTTTCTTTATTCTTTTTAAAAAAACTAAAAATTCAAAAAAGTTTTTACTGTTAGAAAGTTTTATCATTATATTAATTCTATGTGCTAAATTGAAATCACTATTCGATTTATTTAAATTTAAAAAATTATACTCAAAAAACTTTATAAGCGTTAAAAAAACTGCATGACCGTGACTGACATTATGTTTTTCTGTAAAATAATAAGAGATTGCATGCGGTGCTGTAGTTTTTGAGATATCTATTGCTTTTCCAGCATAATTTGCAGCAAGTGACATTTGAAACAAATTAAAGTCTGTAGGTTTTTTTAAAGAGTTGAGAAAATATTTAAAAGATAATTTTAAAGATTTCTTAGCAAAAAAAACACTTTTTTTGTTTGATTTCATTGAAATTAAAGACTCTAATGCTTGTGAAATCGCGTCTAATCCAGAACTAGCTCTGTTTTTTCTATCAATATTTTTATGTAAATTCGGATGTAAAACATATACGTCGGGTTTAACATATGAAGAATCTATTGAATATTTTATTCCTTTTATGTAAATAACAGCTCCCGATGTAGTTTCTGCTCCAGATCCAGCAGTGGTTGGTAGAACGATTAGCTTACAATATTTTTTCTTAATTTTATTTAAATTATTTTTTTGAACATTCTTTTGTAATTGATTATCAGCCCACACTAAATTAGATATTTTTGCAAGATCAATAACGGAGCCACCACCGACTGCTATAATCAAATCTGGTTTAAAAGTATTTCTATTTTTAATTATTAAATTTAATTCTTTAATAGTAGGTAAATAGTTTTTTTTAAAATATAATTTTATTTCTTTATTTTTTAAAGACTTTTCAAGTAATTTTTGTGCTCCAGACTTAGAAAAAGATGTTCGTCCAGCGACAATTAATATTTTCTTAATACTTTTATTTTCTATCTGATTTAATTTTTTTAGTTCTTTTTTTAAAAAAATTGATAGGGTCATAATTATCTATATCATGATATTTAAAGCTATAAATAATCATATGTTTAAAATTTTTTTCAGTGCATAAATCAAGCCAATTGAGCTATTAGTACTGGTCAGCTGCACGCATTACTGCGCTTCCACATCCAGCCTATCAACGTGGTGGTCTACCACGGCTCTATAGGAA
>Ga0163111_10000903_pt1 | contig 17995 bp, 19 predicted proteins | sample CRUFie1St18metaG_FD_109645 | JGI IMG/M metagenome (GOLD analysis project Ga0163111, IMG submission 109645) | Marine microbial communities from the Costa Rica Dome - CRUD Field 142mm St18 metaG | ecosystem: Environmental > Aquatic > Marine > Oceanic > Photic zone | place: Costa Rica: the Eastern...
AAAATTATTTTTTTTTTTAGATATAATTCTAGATTAACTTTTTTTTTAAATATATCTATAATATTCATATATTTATATTTTATAGAAAATTCAAAAATATTATTTATATAAACAATATTATTTGATGCTAGATATTTATAGTATTCATCAAATATATATTTACATTTTTTTTTGGAATTTAATGCTGAGAATAATATTTTGTAATTTTCTTTATTTAAAATAAACGAGAATTCACTTTCAAGTTTTATATATCTTTTAATATTTTTAATTAAATGTACTGATTTATAAGAATTATTAAATTTAATACAGTCATTAATAATATCATTAATATTTTCTTTTATAAAAATGTTAATTTTATTATAAATAATTTCATATTTATTTTCATTTTGAAGATTATTAAATTCATCAGATAAAATATTTAATTTATTTTCAATATTTATATCAATATATTCTAATATATCATTTTTAAAAGTTAACCAAAAATATTCATAAAATTTATCTTCTCGATTTGAATTTAAAATATACTTGAAATCATTTTGCATATATAAATATGAAAAATAATATTTTTTATTTTAGTACTATATTAACTTAGACCACGTCTACCCTGAGCAGGGTCACCAGTAGTCATTGTTAAAGCGCTAGCTGTAGCTCCCATTCCCATACCTAAACCTGATCCAAATCTCCCTAAACCTCCGTAACCTAAACCGTGGCCTTGAACAGTATTAATATTATCTATCATTAATTGTAAATTTCTACAATTATCTCTATATGTACTATATAATGATGTAATAAATATTATTAATCCTATGATAATAACTGATAATATATAAACTATATTATTTGAAAACCAACTTGTTGCTTGTTTATATAGAGGTTTGTTTTCTGATTCTGTTGGTTTTTCTTTTTCAGATGTCATAAAATATTTCATAAGCTTGTCTTTATCTTCTTCTGATAATTCATCGCTAAAGTCTTCTTTATTTAATGGATACATTTATATTATATTTTTATATAATTAATTATATAAAAATTTTTAAAAAAAATTAATTTTACCGTATCATTAAAAATATAAATATTATATATTTTTATATATGATTTATGAAAATAGTATAAAATTAGAAATTAATAAATTGTTAATATATCTACATAATTATAAAAATTATGATTTTATACCTACAAATATAAATGAAGATTCTGTTAAAATATATAATCCTAGAGATTCATCTATTATAGTATGTTCATTAATTTATTTGGTAAATATTAATAAAATAAAATTAAATGAAATAATATTAATAATTTTAAATTATATCAAAGTAGAATTTGAAATTTATATATCTTTGGAGAAAAATATTCCAAATAATATTAATAATTCATTAAATACTGTATCTAATTGTAAATATATAGATTTTGATATTATAGCATTTAGACTTATTACATTATGTAATATATATGACTTGTTAAAATCTAACAATTTGGATTATTTAGTAATAGATATCTTGATAGGTAATAAATTAATTGAAAAATACTTAAATTTATTATCAAATTATTGTGATCAAAAATCAATAAATTTATGGGAAAAAGATAAAAATATTTATTTTTGTAATGTAAAATTAAATCAAATAGCATTAAATAAATCATGGATTATTTTAAAAAACTTTAAAACAGATTATAAATTATGTACATTTATGGAAACTAGTGAACAATTAAAAAATTTATCACTACAATTTGAAAAAAAATGTTTCTTAAATGGAAGTATAGCAACAGTTATTATTCCTAGTTTACAATATAAAAAAACAGAAATAGTTAATAAATACTTTTTAAATTCATCTATTTTTTTACCATTTTTTCCAATATTTGATTCTAAAAGTACATTTTGTAATGATATTCCTTTATATAATACTGCATTAATAATTTTAAATAATCATTATACTGAACCTAATAAAAATTATTTTATAAAAAAAAATATTTATAAAAATATACCTTTTATTAGTAGTTTTAATAATCCTAAAAATGTAGATAATTATTGTGCTATTTCTTCAATTTTAATTTATTATTTTATTATTAAATTTGACGATTCTTTTAGAAATAAAACATTAATATCAAATTGGAATTCAATTAATGAATATAAAGAATTTAAAAATAAAATTATTAGCAAATACGAAGATCTTTTTGAAAAAATAAATATTTGTTGTAGTTCTAAAATTGATTGTAAATCTAAAAAATGTTTTGGAAACTACAATAGTAATATTACTCGAATGATGTCAAGTTGTTTTTCTTTTATTATAAAAAAATATACTGAAAATAATTCGTATAGTAATATTTTTGATTTTACACCAAAAGAAAAACCATTTTTAAATAGAAAACCTAAAGATGAATTATTAGAAACATTTAGTAAATTAAAATTTAATTCTTTATCTGGATTTAATGAAAAAAAATTGTTATTACCTAATTCATTATCCAAAATTGATGAAGAAGAATCTATTACACCAAAAGAAAAATGTGGAAATTGTATTATAAATGATAATCTAGAAAAAATTAAATTATCTGCACCTGATTGTGTATCTATTGAAAATATAATATCACTTGCAGAAAATTATTATTGTTTTGATTGTAAAAGAAAAAAAAATGTAGAATTAGATGAAATTTTATCAAAAATAAATATGGATCGTATAGTTAAAATTAGAGATCCATTAAAAAAACTTTTAGAATTAAGAGGATTAGAAAATATTAAAGATGTGTTATTAGATAATATTATCTATTTTTTAATTAATGAAAAGAAAAATGAATTATTGCATATGTGTATCATGGGACCACCCGGTGTTGGAAAAACTGTAATTGCAAATATTATAGCAGAAATTTATAAAAATTTAGGTATTCTATCTAAAGGACATATAGTTAAAGCATCTAGGTCTGATTTAATAGGTAAATATTTAGGACATACTGCTTCAAAAACAAGTGATGTTATTAAGGAAGCAGAAGGAGGTATATTATTTATTGATGAAGTATATTCACTTGTTGATAGAAATGGTAGAGATTCATTTTCTAAAGAATGTATTGATACATTAACTCAATACTTAACTGAAAAATGTTCTGATTTATTATGTATTATAGCAGGATATAAATCAGATATTGAAGAATATTTTTTTAGTTCTAATAAGGGATTAGAAAGAAGATTTGCTTTCAAGTTTAATATTGAAGGATATTCTTTTGAAGAATTATTTAATATATATTGTGATAAAATGAAGCTTGAAGGATGGATTGTTAATTTAGATAAAAATGATGAAGAACAATTTTTAAAATTATTCAAAGAAAAATATGATTTATTTAAAAATTTTGGAGGAGATATTGAAAATTTAGTGTATAGATATAATATTGTTTGGAATAAAAATAATTTTTTTAAACTAGAAAGAGATAAAAATATTTCATATGAAATTACTAAAACATCTATTGACAATTTATTTTCAAATAAAAAAAATGAAAATAAATCTTGGAAACATATGTATATGTAATATAATTTTATTCTTTAAATTTTAATTCGTTAAATTTTAATTCATCAATTAGATTATAAATTTCTGTATCTTTCTCAGATATTATTTCATACATGTTTTCTCTTTGATCTTCATCTTTGATATTTATATTTTCAATTTCCGTATTAATATCTTTCGTTTTTACAAAATGATCATTATGTAATAATTTTTTAATTATTGATTCTATATTGCTTTTATTTTTGTCATAGTCAAAGTTTTTATAATCAGATTCTATGTGACTTTTTACAGAAGTTTTAGTGTTTTTTACATTTACATCCTCACCCCAATCCTTCGCTGCTTCTATTTCTTCTGCTGATTTTTTATATATTAATTTTACTATTTCTGCCTTTTTTATTTTTTTTATGTTTTCATATTCTTCGAATGCTTTTTCTGCTCTTGCTTTTGCTTCTTCTTCTCTTTGTTGTTGTGCTTCTGTTTGATTTCCATTACCGCCGCCATACAATCTATTTCTAGCATTTAAATAACGCAATTTCGATTGAAAATATTGGTTTTAAAGATTCATTTATATAATATAATTATATATTATTATATTTTATTGTAATAAATATATAAAGTTAATAACAATCACCAAATGGTTTTGCTGCAATCATTACAATTGTTGATATTATTAATCCTGTGTAAAAAGCTTTTGTTCTATCTTTAACAGATTTTCTTTTGATTTCCATTAATTCAGGATAATTTTTAACTGCATCTTTAAATGGTGTTCCAAATTTACGAGTAGTGTATAAATAAATAATACAAGTCATGATATATACTGCTGCAATATAAGCAAGTATACTTGATACTTCACAAGTTTTCATTATATATCTATAAATCAAAAAAAAAAAATTTATATATTTTTATTTAAATAATAATTTATAATAGTAAATATGACTATTTTAAATAATATACCAAAATGTATTAATAAATTATATCCAAATATATTTCCAATTAAAGGTAAAAATAGTTATATATATACAAAATATACAAGTTATTTAGATTTAACATCAGGTATTGGAGCTTTAAGTACGGGACATTCTCATCCTTATATAAAAAATAAAGTTATAGAACAAATAGATAAGTATGTTCACATGCCTCAACAAATTTTTAAATCTCATCCTGCACAAGTAAATTTGACTCATAAAATATTAGATACAGTAAAATATAAAAAATTAGATAATATATTTTATGTAAATAGTGGTTCAGAAGGAACTGATAATGCAATAAAAATTGCAAGAAATTATACGAATAAAACAAATATAATTTGTATGAATAAAGGATTTCATGGTAGAACATTAGGTGCTCTATCAATAACAAGTTCAAATACTGTTTGTAAAAAAAATTTAAATCCATTAATACCTAATATTTTTTTTTGTAATTATCCTACAAAAGAATCTATTGACTTGATTTTTAATAATCAATCGGATGTTGACGATACAGCGGCTATAATTTTAGAATCTGTTCAAGGAGAAGGTGGAATTTTTTCTATTGATAATGAATTTTTAAATTATGTTAGAGAAATTTGTGATAAAAATAATATTTTATTAATTGCAGATGAAGTACAATGTGGAGCTATGAGAACTGGATCTTGGTGGAATATTGAATCAAAAAATATTGAACCAGATATGATAGTTTTTGGTAAGGGTATTGCTAGTGGATATCCTTTAGCTGGAATTTTATCTAAATCAGAAATAATGAATAGTTTAGTAAAAGGTAGTCTTGGTGGTACATATGGAGGAAATGCAATTTGTTGTGCTGCAGCATCGGCTTCTATTGAAATTTTAAATAATCGTAAAATTAAAAATGATATAAATTATTTTGGGAAAATAATAAAAAAAGAATTAGAAAATGAAATTTTAATTAAAGAAATTAGACAATATGGATTGATGATAGGAATTGAATTTAATAGAGATATAATAAAAGAAGTAATTTATGAATTAAAAAATAATAATATTCTAGCTTTAACTTGTGGAAATAAAGGACAATATCTAAGATTATTACCACCATTGAATATATCAATTGAAGATGTTGATTATTTTATTAATGTTCTAAAAAATATTTTATCTAAATATTAATATATAAAATGAACTCAATTATAAAATCCAAAAATTGTTTACCTTTTACACTTATTTTATTTATTACAATAATTATTTTATCATTAAAATATGTTAATTATTCAAGTAAAATTTTTTTGATTTTATGTTTAATTTCACAAATAATTGCTTTAATTGCAATATATCTAGATAATAAAAAACTGTTAGGATTAACACATATTGCATGTGGAATTGGATTTATATATGGATCTTTATTTATAAAAGATAAAATATTAAATTTAATTATTTTAGCAAAATTATTATTTATTATTTATACAAGATCTGTAAGAGGTAATTGTATGTATGATGCATTTTCAAAAAAATATATGGATAAATTACCATTAAATGATGATTTTGGAAACGTATTTTATTTTAGTTTTTTAATATTAAATATATATAATTTTTTGTATATTAATAAGATAAATTAAAAAAAATTGAAAATACAAATTACAAAATTAAGTATTAAATAAATAAATAAACTTAATAATTGAGCAAATCAAATATTAAAATTTAATTAAATGTATCTTGATTTTATTATTGGCAATAATGGGAACCCCATTGTTCTATTTATACCAGCTAAATCATTTAGAATTAATATAGAATTAGAAGTAAAAAAAGAAGAAATTGATAAAGCAATTGATTCAATTTATGAATCATGTTCAAAATATAAATTAATCTATCAAAAAAATAATGATATAAATGACATGATTACAAAAATAATAATGATATTCCTAGTTAATCCTGAAATTATAGATACTTGTAATTCTAATTTACAAAAAAAATTTCCAAATTTAAAAATAAATAAAATTATTTTTACAAATGATCTTGAAAATAATATTTGTTGCACAGATAAAGGTGATAAATATAACCAAACAAATAATTCGGAAGTTAATTCAATTGAATTAGACTAAGATTATTTGTATTTATTTATAAAAAATATTAATCCTAGAATAGTATCTATTAAAATAGGTTTATATGCATTTTTATTTTCATTATAAACCATTATAGATCCTATCAAATATAATAAAGCATGAATAGGCCTATAAAAATCCCACCATATTTTATTTCCTAATAATGCTTTTTCTCTAAATTTTAATGTATGTTGCATAACGAATCCAAGAGCAATAATTAATAGAAATACACTGTAATAATTTTTATTTATTATATCGTGATTTTTAATTCTAAAAGTTAAATAAAATCGTGCACCCATGCAGAGAATTAAAAATAATAATATTCTAATATTTTTATTAATCATATTATAAAGCTATATAATATATCTTAAATATAATAATTATTATAATTAAATAATGAGTAAAGAAAAAAAATGTACTATATACCTTATTAGACATGAAGAAAGATATGATAATGGATTGATAGATTGTTCTCTGACAGATAGAGGATTATATAATGCACAAAATATTGTTAATGATAAATTAGTAAAACAAAATATTGAACATTTTAATATATATTGCTCTCCATTTTTAAGAACTATGCAGACAATTTTTCCTTATGTATTTAATATTTGTGAAAAATATAATAATAGTTTATCTTTTTGTTTAGAGGATTCATTGTATGAATTAATAAATCATAATATTTCTCATTATTTTAAATATGATCCTAAACCAAGAATAGAGGGGAGAATAAATTTTTTTTATTATGAATGTAGTTTAATAGATCAATTATATTCTGAAATATCAAATGACAAATTTGAAAATGCAAAAAAAATTGCTATAACTTTTTTGACTTTTTTAAATAATTGTACTTATGAAAAAGAAGAAATAATAAAAATTTTAAATGATCTAATAATTTTACTAGATAAAAATATTTTAACCAAAGAAAATACTCATATAGAATTTAATAATTTAAGAATGAGATTATATGATAAATTTAAGGATACAATTATGAATACATATATAAATTCTGATTATACATCATTAATAAATATTAATAAATATAATGAAGACAAAATTAATAAAAAAGAATCTTTTGAAATGTTATTAAATAGGACTAGATTATTATGTAAAAATATTTTAGATAATTCAAAATATCAAAATAGTATTTATGTATCACATCAATCTGTAATATATGCAATAATAATTAATTTATTTAAAGTAAAATTTGATAACAAATGGAAAATGATGTTTTTAAAAAAATTCAAAGTAGAATCATATAATAATTTTTTTCTCAATTATCCTATTGATCAAGGAGATATATTAAAAATAGAAATAACACAATTTGATATATGTATTAAAAAAATATAGAAATATAATATATAATGAATAATTTTATTATATTTTTTATAATTTATATAATAGTATGTTTCTTATTTGGATTTCCAGAGAATGAAAAGAAAAAAATCTACACTCTATATTTTTTCATATCAGTTTTTATTTATTGGATCTATTTATTTTTAACTAGAAAACCAAAAACTAAAAAAAAATAAAATATTATTATTATAATATATAATGGATAATATAAAAATATTAATAATCTTATTATTGATTTTATTATTTTTGGAAAATAAAAATAATAATGATAATGATAAAGATGTATTAATAAATTATTTAACAAAAGGTGTCTTAATATATGTAACAATTTGTTTATTAACAAAAAAAAAACAGGAAAATTTTACACTAACAAATTATAGACAAAATTTAAAAAAACATTTAAAATATTTAAGAGAAGAACTTTCTGATAAGATGGTTTTAATAAGTGATGAAAAAAATAATCAATACACTGCTAAAATAATATTTAGCATAGATTCAGATAAAATTATAAATATGTGTGTAGGTGCAAACAAACATAATATTTTTAATAATGTTTCTAATATGTGTCCAAAGTTAGATAAATATATAAATAATAAGATACATATTTTTGCATGGAATATTGAAACTAAACTAAATAGAATGAATAATAGAGTAAATAAAAATTCAAATAACAAATCCAGAGATATTACAAGAAGAATTAGAAAATTACCTGATAATTGTACATTTAACCAAGAAAATTTAGATTTATCAAAAATAGATTTATCTTGTAAATATTATAATCTTGAAGGAGGATTTATTGATGCAGTAGATTGTAATCTTGTGGATAACAATGAATGTAAAGTAAATGATAGCCCTAGTTATAGAAATGAAACTATATTAAATTACAAATTAAGTATTCCTGAAAATACAATACTTGTTGTATATTACTATAAATCAGATAAATATAAATCACCTCGTAATGAATATAATGAATATGAAATATCAAAAACTGGAATGTCTGTTTTAATAAAACCTTATTCTATAATTTTTGTAGAAAATCAAATTAATAATATATCATTATTACAAATAATAAAAAATCATAAATACAAATATGATAATAATTTAGAAAGAGTTATTGATAGTAATTATTTTCCAATAGATAATATAGAGACAGAAAATAAAGATATAATAAAAAAAATAGCAGGATTTAAATTTATAAACTTGAATATTACTAATAATGAAAATTGGAATGATTTTAAAAATAATAATAATATTTTAAAACTAAAAGATAATATGTCAACTATAGTAATTAATAAAAACTATGATTATATAGAAAATAATACAAGAATTAAACGTAAACAAAAACAAAAACAAAAAATATATAGAAAAAGTTTTAAAGATTACTGTCCTTCGTAATTATAATTAATTTAAATTGTTTAAATATTTTACCTATTATATATAAATATAATGGATAAAGACAAGGCAATACAATATTTTAAATTAGCTGTACAGGTAGCAAATATTTTTTCAAAAGATCCTTCAACCAAAGTAGGAACTATTCTTTTAAAACCTGAATCTTATCAGGTATTATCTCTTGGTTATAATGGAATGCCAAGAGGTATAAATGAAAAAGATATATTTAAATGGGAAAGACCATTAAAGTATAAATATGTAGAACATTCTGAAAGAAATGCAATATATAATGCATCTAGACATGGAACTCCTTTAGAAGGATGTATTGCAGTTGTAACAATGTTTCCCTGTTCGGATTGTACAAGAGCTTTAATTCAAGCTGGAGTAAAAACAATTATTAGTTATTTTGATGAATCTAAAAGAGATAGATGGGGTGAAGAATGGCAAGTATCTAATGATATGTTGAAAGAAGCAAATATTAATATTATGATTTTAAATGAAGAAGATATAAATAAAGACATAAATGTCACAATTGAAACAATATAAAGATAAATTAATATATAATAATAATTTATAATATGATTAAAAATAATATATTACATATACCTAAAGCAAAAAAAATAAATCATGATGTAATATTTGGCAAAGTTGATGGAGAAAATAGAGGTAGTGATCCAATGACAAATAATATTATTAAAAATGATGAATATTATTGGTTAAGAGATGATACTAGAAAAAATGAAGATATATTAGATTATATTAAGTCAGAAAATAATTATATAAATAACAACTTATTTAATAATGAAAATAAATTATTATTAAATAAAATACAACAAAATATTAAAAATAGAATTAATGAAAATTATATATCATTCAAACATGAAATTTGTCAAGTTGATAATAAATATACATATAAATTATTTTGGAAAAATATAGAAGAGTATAGTCATAAATTTCATTATATTGAAATTAAAGATAATATTACTCTAGAAAATAAAGAATATTTATTATTAGATGAAAATAAATTGAAAGAAAAGTATAAAAAATGTAATATAGTTAATTTAACATTAAGTGATGATAAAAAATTATTATTATATGCAATGGATAATATTGGAAATGAAATTTATAATTTATATATTTTTAATATTAATAATCTAAACAATCATGTAAATATTGTTCATGAAATTCCTTCAATATTATATGGAACATTTTTAATTGAAAAATCATCAAGATATATTTTTTATTCTCAATGTAATGAATATAATAGGGTTAATAAGATATTTATTTATGATTTATTTACTAGAAAAAATAAAAAAATATTTGAAGATAGTAATGAACTAAATAGTATTAATTTCTGGTTTTCAAATGATAAAGAAATATTATTTATAGAATCTGAAAATTATAGTAATAATACAATTTATTATTTAAATTTAATAAATTTAGATTTTGATAATATTAACTTAAATATAATTCAAAAAGAGACAAGAAATTATAAATATAAAATAGAAAAAATTTCAAATTATTTTATCATTTTAACAAATAAACTAGGAAATACAAATTTTATTCCAATGTTCTGTAAAATATCAAATAATACAAGTGAATATAAATGGAAATTCATTAATAAAAACAAATTAGAAACTAAATTAGATATAAAAGATGATGATATTATTTTTTTTGATAAGATATTTACATTAAAAGAATATGTAATATTTTCAATTAGACATAATGGAGTAACAAAGATAATTTTTATAAAATTTATAAATAATGATATATATCCTTTTGAAAAAGATTGGAATATAATTTCTCCATATGATAAAACAGGTGTAGTATATTTAAATAAAAATGAAATTTATGATACAAAAAAAATAAATATTGTTTTTTCTTCGCTTACTACGCCAAATGTATATATTTCATGTGATTTAGAAACATTTGTTATTAATATTGATAAACAAGATATTATTCCAAATTATAATGAAAAACTATATAAATCTGATAGAATATATGCTTTAACAGAAAATGGAATAAAAATACCAATTAGTATTGTTTATAAAAAAAATATTAACATAACAAATGGTCCACATAAACTACATTTATATGCATATGGTTCTTATGGTCATATAATTGATACTAATTTTAATAAAGATATAATTACTTTACTAGATGAAGGATATATTTATGCAATAGCTCATGTAAGAGGTGGTGGATTTTTAGGTAATAAATGGTATGAAGATGGTAAAATGTTAAAGAAAATGAATACTTTTTTAGATATAGAATGTGTAGCAAAATATTTAATATCAATAAATTATACATCATCTAAATTAATGTCATTTGAAGGAAGAAGTGCTGGAGGATTACTTGCAGGATATTGTTTAGTTAAATTAAACAATTTATTTAATTCAATAATAGCATGTGTACCATTTGTTGATGTATTAACAACTATGAGTGATGCAACAATACCTTTAACTACAGGTGAATGGAAACAATGGGGAAATCCTAACGAAGAAGAATTTTATAATTACATGTCTATATATTCACCATACGACAATATTATAAAAAATATGGAATACCCTCATTTTTATATTACTGGTGGATTACATGATCCACGTGTTCAATATTGGGAACCTACAAAATTTGTTGCAAAATTAAGAGATAATCAAATATATCTAAAAAATAAATTACAATTTTTAGAAATTAAAATGAATGAAGGTCATTTTAATTCTAATAATAGATATAAAAATGTTGAAGAAATTTCAAAAAAAATTTTATTTTTATTAAAATCTATAAACTAATATTTATCTTTTAAGAACAGCGTATTTATTATTTGATAAATAATATTTTTCATCTGTACTTGCATTTTTATCCTTACATGATGTATCAAGTTCTGTATTTAGAGCACCAAAACAAACTAATAACATTATTAATATTATTGCCCAGTTTGGCATATCTTTTGGTAATGATTTTTCTCTTGTATTTTCCATAGGTTCGATACACCCACATAATTTTTTAAGTGATGGAAACATTATCATTAAAATGTATGTTAAAGCAATAATTGATATAATAATAATAATATAATCAGTTAAAGTTAAAATTTCTGTTATTTTTTTTAAATTTGCAGTAGGCATAATATATTATATATATTATAAAATAATTTATAATTTTGGTTCTAATTTTTTAAAATTTAAAAATTATACTATGACTTTGCTTTGGGCTTTGCCTTGGTCTTGGGCTTTTTGTGTTGAATTTGATTTATCATTATTTCTTAAACTAGAAAATTTGTCGGATATCATTTCTCTATTAGCACCCCAATTAAAAGGATCACTGCATGTATTATCAGTATCATCAGTTCTAGCTATACATAATATTGATGGAATTATCCAATATGATATTATAACTAAAATTAATGCCAACGCACCACTTAATGTAATAACTGAAAGATATTCATCAAATGTAACTATTTCACTCAAACTTTTCCATGTTGCTTTAAAAGCTTCACAAAATCCCCATAATAAAAGTATAATTAAGGCAAGTTTAATTAAAAATCCCCCAAATGAATTACCCAGACCACCTATATTAACGAGCCAATTAAGGCCTTTGTCAATTATATTATAATCTGTTACTTTATCAAATAAGTTTTTACCATTATGTAAAGACCATTCTGATAATTGTACTGGAGTGTTAAGTACTTTTCCTGTATATTCTGTTCCGGTAATTATCCCATTTTGAAATTTTTGGAAGAAACTAGGTTCAGCCATGTTATATATATATTTTATATTATATAATAAATTTTTTAATTTATTATATTAAAAAAATATTATTTATTATATAATATTTTATAAAAATGGCCCAACCAATAGCAAGGTTGGATTTAACAACAGTTTTGTCAGGTGAAAAATCATCTACAAATCAAAATTCTAATTCTTTTAAAATATGGGCAACTAATAATTTGGAAATTATAGTTTGTGTTATTATTATAGTAATAGTTATAATATTTACATCATCTAAATCATTATCAAATTCAAATGATTCTAATTTATATAAAGTTAAATCAGGAGATACATGTGAAAATATTAGTATTTCCAAATGCGGTAATAAAAACTGGAAAGATAATTTAGTAAATAGTAATTGTCCAAATATTAAACCTGGAGATAAAATTAAAATAAAATGTAAAAAAGAAGAATCAACTACTCATGTCCAACCAGAATCAACAAATACAAAAAAACCTAATATGATAATTGGTGGATGGTGTATGAATCAAAATTGTAATCAAGTTACAAATTCAAATATTACGAATATTTATTTAGGAAGTTTTGCTCCTAATTCATGTAATAAAGGACCTAATTCAATAATTCAAACTAATTTAGATTATATCAAAAATAAATATATCACATTTGGAGGAGAAGGCGTTGGTGGAAGTATACCAAATTATAATGAAATAATTAGCATTTTAGATGAAAATAATGCAAATGGTGTAGATTTTGATTTAGAAGGTTGCTTACATAATAAACACGAAGAAGTTATTGAACAAGCTCAAATAGTTAAATCAAATAGGCCTAATTTAAAAATTCAATTGACTTGTTTTGGATCAAGTGATTTTCATACAGTTGGTAGATGGGCAGAAAACAATACATCTAAATTTGATCATATTGCACTTATGTTGTATGGTGATTCAATGTCTGGAAGTGGTTGGGATATACCTGAATCTACTACAGCTTATTCGCCTTCAGGAAATACATTTAATTATATTAAACAATGGATAGATAGTTCGATACCCAATGAGAAAATTATATTATGCATGACTTCTATTGGAATAACAGATAATATGATCAAATTCTTCCATGATTTAGTAATTAAACATAGATTTGCAGGTATATTATTTTGGAATGTAAATTTACCAAAAGCTCAAGAATCTATCGATAAGCTAGTTATAAATATAGAAAAGGGATATACTTCTAATACATTAAATCCAATACTAAAAAATAAAAGATTTACAGTAAAATATGGAGATAGTTGTTGGAAAATTAATAAAGATCTATGCGGTAATAAAGGAACATGGCGAAAAAATATTTGTAATGCTCTTGAAGAATGTACAAAATTTAATGTAGGAAAAATATTGTTATATAAATGCGGAGGCTGTGAAAATTAATCTAAATAAAACTTTAAATTAAATATATATTACAATTATATAAGATTAAATGATTGAAAATGAAAAAAATTTAGTTATGTATTTTCATACAACTCTTAGAAATATTTTTGTTATGATTTCTTTATCTTTTGGTGGATTATCATATTCAAGGTATTTTAGAGAAGGAACCGAAAATTTTATTTATAATATTGGACTAGTTATATTTAGTATTATAATATTATTTTTATCATTATATACAACAAAAAATATTATTTGTGATATAAATAGAGAAACTAAAAATAATGATGAATATAAAATTATATTTAATTTAAAAATTATACCCCAGGTAATTATGTATATTATAGTTACATTATTAGGTTTTGCAACATATACATTTATTAGAGAAATGAGAAAATTTAATTCGAGTAATCTAGTATCTCGCTAAATGTTACTTTTTTTTTAGATTTATTTTTCGATGTTTTACTTTTTTTTAAAATACTAATTTTTCTATTTTTTTTATTTTTTTTATTTTTTTTATTTTTTTTATTTTGTTTTTTACTAGTTTTTAAATTAAATTTTTCAATTGATTTTAGATTAAATATTTTACATAAATTTGGAAAAAATCTAAATAAAATTAAAATAGATAAATATATTATAATTATAATTATTATTATGTCATAAAAATTTAGGATATTTATACTATTTTTTATATTGGGTGTAATAAACATTTAATATTATATAATTATAAATTAATTTTACATATTATATTATAGATAATATAATGAATTTCGAGTGTATATTTAGAAAACCTTCCTATTTAGTAATAAAATTATTAGTATTATTGTGTAGAAATAAATATGATGAAGCAAAAAATATAATTGATATATATAATAAATATAATACTGTTTCTAATTTTAAAGAAATAGAAGAAATAACTGGTAGAGAATGTTCAACTAGTCAAGAAGCTACTGTAAATATACAAAATTGGTTACAATGGAAAGATTCTCCAGAATATTTAGATCCTCAATATATATTTGAAAGGTATTATATAGGTAAATATATAGTCAATCCTGAAGAATTATCATTACATAAATTGTTAGATTCTATTGGATTTTATTCTCATAATAGTTTTTTAACTTTAGAACCTTCAAATCTATTAGATAATTATTATCTTAATTTATCAACTGATACTTTAAAATTACTTTCTAAAATTAATATTAGTGAAAATAAAGACCACGAATTATCTATAAAAGTTTTAAAATGGGAATGTAATAGACAAATATTAGAATATAAATATAGATACTACTTTTATGGAATAGATCATATGGTAGGAATACATTCGATGATTTTAGAATTCTTAACTGATGGACATAGTTTTGATAATGAATATGGATTTATTACATATACTAATAGACTAAAGCAAATACCTATTAAAATCGATCTAGTTATTAAAAGATTATGGGAGCAAATTAAACATAAAGTTTGTATACCAGGATTTGTTATTGAAAATATTTTATCATCTATAAAAAAGATCCTCGAAAGTAAAATTAAAAAAAATGTTTTATATACTAAAATAATTGAATTATATCCTTCTGATGTAAAAAAACATGAAAAAGTAAGTTTTATTTTATTAAATTATGTTATACCTTCTTATGAAAGATTAGAAAAAACTTTAAAAAAATTATGTATTAGAAAAACTGATGGGGTTTCTGATTTACCAAATGGGGAAGAATTTTATAAATTTTGTTTATTTAGAAATACAACAACAAGAATGTCTCCAGAAAATATACATAAATTAGGTTTAAGTGAAGTTAAAAAAATACATACACAAATGAAACAAGTAATGGTCCAAAAATTAGGAGAGTCGGAAAGTATTGATCCTTGTAAATTTGTTGGAGAACTAAATGCTCAAAAAACTAATCCAGAATTTTTTTATGTAAAAAGAGAAGGTGAAAATGATGAACAAATAAGACAAAGATGTATGAATGATTTTACCGAGTTGTGTAAAAAATATGATGCAAAACTAGATGATTATTTTGATATATTCCCTACTCAAAGAATTCCTGAAATGAAACCAATTCCAGAATATAGAGCACATGTCTCAGCAGGAGCATATTATTGGAGACCATCTTTTGATGGATCAAAAAAAGGTACATTTTATATAAATTTATATAATTTAGGAGCAGTTCAGAAATACTCTATGCCAACTTTAACTGTACATGAAGCAATACCAGGTCACCATTATCAATTAGCTTTATCTTCCGAAAATAAAAGTATTCCATTATTTAGAAAATCTGATGGACATACAGCTTATTGGGAAGGATGGGCATTATATGCAGAGAAACTAGCTTTGGAGAAAGGATTTTTTGAAACTCCTTATGAAGAATTAGGGCATTATGGAGATGAATTATTACGAGCAGCTAGATTAGTTGTTGATACCGGTATACATTATTATAAATGGACTAGAGAAAAATCAATTAAATATATGCTTGAAAATACTATTGCAGATAAAGATGAAATAAAAAGAGAAGTTGATAGATATTGTGTGTGGCCTGGACAAGCTTGTAGTTATAAAATAGGACAATTAAAATTATTAGAATTTAGAGAAAGAATGAATAATTTAAAAGATTTTCATAGAATAATATTAGAAAATTCATCAATGCCTCTAGAAATTATAGATGATATTATTAATTAATATAAAAAAAAATTTATATATATAATATATATAATGTAAATTGAAATTCCTCCTTTATTAGGATATATAATACTTCTCGCCTTCATAGTTATTGCTATTGTGGGAGTTGTGAAAAACAATTCAACTATGATTGTTGTTGGAATACTTCCTCCAGGCATATTATGTATAATTACGCTTATTAATAAAAGAATTGAAGCATTGTTAAAATGACAGCCTAATTAATATCATGATATTATGAATTTTAATAATATAAAAATTTATATATATATATATATAGAATGAGTAAACTTTTTTTAGAAAAGTTAGTATTTATTATTATTATAATTTTATTTTTTGGATGTTTTTATTATAAAGGAATTTATAGTAACGGAATTTGTACATTATTTTTAAAAATTATTTTCGGTATTATGATTGGAGGTGTTATGGTATGTGGAATAGTGTGGATCTATAATGAATTACCTCCAGAAAGAACTAAAAATACAAAAGTTGTAGATGATGGTAGTAAAGGTATAGATGATGGTAGTAAAGGTGTAGATGATAGTAAAGATATTACATATATATAAAAAATATAAATAATATTTTTAAAAATTTTTATAATTTATTATTATTATGGGATTAATTTCATTTATAAAAAAGATGATTATTACATTACCTATATAATTTTTAATGGGAGTTTTATAATATAATTTATCAAGTTAATAAATTATTTTGATGGTAGTAAAGTTATTACATATATATAAAAAATTTAAATATAATTAATTAAAAATAAATTTTATATATATATATATATTAAATATACATATATGAATATTTTGAATCCTTTATATGGTGGTGGTAGTGGATTTAAATTAGCAGGGATGTTAAAAAATAAAAAAAATAAAAAATTAAGTGGAAAATTTGGG
>Ga0163111_10000904_pt1 | contig 17988 bp, 10 predicted proteins | sample CRUFie1St18metaG_FD_109645 | JGI IMG/M metagenome (GOLD analysis project Ga0163111, IMG submission 109645) | Marine microbial communities from the Costa Rica Dome - CRUD Field 142mm St18 metaG | ecosystem: Environmental > Aquatic > Marine > Oceanic > Photic zone | place: Costa Rica: the Eastern...
TATCGAAACTGTTGGACGGAGAATCGTTGAGCTTACTAATTTTTTTGTCGTGCATAACGGAATTGGGTTGATTCCAAGAGTCAACCTTTTTCAGGACGGGACAACCATATTCCCAGCTGGGTAGTCGAAGGTCAAGTGCTTGAGTACCGTATTCCCAGCTGGGTAGTCGAAGGTCAAGTGCTTGAGTACCGTATTCCCAGCTGGGTAGTCGAAGGTCAAGTGCTTGAGTACCGTATTCCCAGCTGGGTATTCGAAGGTCAAGTGCTTGAGTACCGTATTCCCAGCTGGGTATTCGAAGGTCAAGCACTTGAGTACCATATTCCCAGCTGGGTATTCGAAGGTCAAGCACTTGAGTACCATATTCCCAGCTGGGTAGTCGAAGGTCAAGCGCTTAAGTAAGGTATTCCCAGCTGGGTAGTCGAGAGTCAAGCACTTGAGTAGCTACCCAACAGACAGATAGTCGCTCAAATCACAACAATTATTTCAAAACATCAGCATAATAATGCAAAAAGCCGCAGCACTTGAAGGTAGCTGCGGCTTATACATATTGTTATATTGAACAAAGCATTATTCTTTCACGAATTTCACTCCGTTTATATCTTGTCCATTTAAGGATAGAGTTCCGATGTAAATTCCTTGCGGAAGGTCGGATAGAGATATTCGAAGGGTATGTACTCCACTTAGAAGGAATTGAGACTGTTTTCCTACAACTTGTCCGATTGGATTGTTCATTCGGAAGTCCACTTGTCCTGCTTCTGATAGGTAGATTTCTACAAATAACTCATTTGTAGCAGGAATTGGGTAAACCTTCATCAGTCTGACTAATTCATCTTCTAACAAGATGGCTTCTTTGACCTCAGAGTAATAGAAATTACCATTGATGTCTACTTGTCGGAGACGATAGAAGTAAAGCGTTTCGGGGAAGACATTGTTATCATCATATAGATATGTATGTCCTACACCCGCTGGGTCGATATATGCAATTTCTGTATAAGATTCATTGTCAAGACTTCGCTCAAGGAAGAACCCTGAATTATCGTCTTCTAATGTAGTTTCCCATTGAAGTTGGATATAATCGCTCATTGGCATTGCATTAAAATACAAGTACTCAACAGGGAGGACACAGTTATCGGTAATCAACATGGTTCGAGATGCTGTACATCCGTTATCGTCAGTTACATCTACGATATATGTACCTGCCCCCAAACCTGTAGCAGAAGCTCCTGTTTGCACAGGGGTTGTTTGCCAACTATAGGTATATGGAGATGTTCCTCCTTCTGCAAATACAGTTGCGACACCTGATGGGAGACAACCCGATACCGTTGTTGAGATTGAGTCAATCGTTAAATCGTCGGGTTCTGGGATTGTCAATGAAATACTAGCAGAGCATAAAGTTGCGAAGTCAATTGCTTGTACAGAATAGGTTGTACCTGCTCCAAGCCCCGTTCCTGTTTGGGCTGACCCTCCAGACGGTGTCCATGCAAAGCCGAAAGGTCCCGTTCCGCCCGAGACATCAATGGTGGCGGTACCGTCTGCAACTCCTGCACAAGAAGGTTGGACAATATTCGTAATAAACGGGAAGATATTCGCAGAATCACTAGGGACAAATACATTTAGAGAATCAACACAACCTGTGATGTCATCCGATACGAGGACGGTATAATTCCCTGATCCCAGTCCTACTGCAGTATCATTCGTTTGACCATCAGGCCATTGGTATAAATAATTTCCACTACCACTACTTGCAGTCACAATTGCCTGTCCATTATCTGCACATGTTGCAGCCACTGCTGAACCCGATAAATCTAAGTCGTCTACCTCAATTGTAATATTTCCTGTAACTGCACATGTGCTGTCTGAATTGTAGCTTGTAACCATGTAAGTAGTAGTTGCAGGAGGATTTGCGAGGACAGAATCCCCAGAAGAGCTACTCAATCCAAGTGAAGGCGTCCAATAATAAGCATCTCCCCCTAATGCCCGTATGAGGGTTCCCCCTGCGCCTATGCAAATATCTGTATCCCCTAATAATGCAATTGCGGGGTTAGGGAGTACGCGAATTTGTACTGTATCTGGATCAGATAGGCCACAGCAATCAGTCTCATATCGAAGCGTTACATCAAAAGTTCCAGAAAGATTGAATACGAGCCCATTTACCGATTCATATTGTGTTCCGACAAGAGCGGGGTTTCCACTTGTTCCAAAATCCCAATGATATACATAATTGGTTCCTCCCGTTAGCGCAGTGAAGTCAGCCGTTTGTCCCGCACAAATAGTAGGGATACCATCGACTATAGGCGCAATGACATCTGCTTCTGCAACAATTGTATTATCTAGAATGATGTTCCAAAACTCCGTATATGTATTTGTTCCATATACAAGGGTCTTTCGGCCTATAGTTGTGTATTGATATGTAATAGATTGGCCAGAAGAAGCAGCTGGATTTGCTCCTGCTCCTAGAATCCAATTATCTGAGAGAGGGCCAGAAACATCAATATCTGTATTTGTACAAGAAATATTGTCAATTTCAATGGTGGGTTGCGATGCCAAGTCAAAGAGTATTTGGCTTAATAGAAGAGAACTTCCTGAGAGGAGTGCAATATCCTGAGATTCTCCTGCGAGGCCATCTCCACCATCTCCTCCTTGGCCACCATCTCCTCCAGGGCCTCCATTTCCGCCACAACCTGTTTCTGTGCAACATGTAGTTCCACCAGGGCCTCCCATTCCTCCTGCTCCTGGATCTCCACCATCTCCTCCCAATCCACCTTGGCCAGGTGCTCCAGACTTCACATTACAATTTACAAATGCTCCATTTGCTCCATTATTATGCAGAACAACTCCATAACTAGAACCTCCGCCTCCTCCACCAGTTCCACCTTGACCACCTTGGCCACCTCCCCCTCCGCCTCCGCCAGCGTTTCCATTCGTTCCATCACATGGATTAAAGAGGCTACAAGGCCCTTGAGGGCCACCTCCACCTCCACCAGAACCACCAGAGCCACCTGTTCCGTCTGTTCCGTTCGTTCCTGTAGTTCCTGGGACATAAAATCCTCCATTTACCCCTGGAGACATAGAACCTCCTGATCCAGGGCTACCAGGATTTCCTGGGGCACCAGGATTTCCAGGGTCACCATCTCCACCTGCTACTCCTGGGTCACCGATTGCACCCGCTGTTCCTACAATTGTAATGGCTGTAGCCGTTGCGCTACCTCCAGAAGGGTTTCCTGCTGTAGGGGCAGTTGGGTCTTCCGCTCCTCCATTTCCTCCTGTTCCTCCTCCTCCACCATTTCTGCCCGTTCCATTTACTCCTGCACCAACACCTCCACCACCTGTTCCTCCTGTTCCTCCAATAGTAGCAGGAGAAGAAGAGCACAGTGGGTTAATAGCCCCACATCCATTACATCCATCTGCCTGTTCTCCCGTTCCTCCAGTTGCTCCAGGTAGCCCATCGGCTCCATCAATCCCTGCCGTTCCATTACTCGCACTACCTGGTTCGATAGCCACTCGAACGAAGAAATAATCAGAGCAGTTTGTCATATGTACTCCATATGTTGAGATTCCGCCTCCTATAGCATTCTCTGTTTGAATGGTCAAATCTTGGAATCTAAAATTTGATTGCCCATTAATGATAAAAGCGACTAAGCTTCTATTATTAGGACCTTCTGGGTTATTGGCAGAACGTCGAATGATAGTCGCATCCTTTGTACTAATCTTTGAAGCAAAGCCAGCAGTAAAGCCCCCCTCTATGGTAAGCTCACTGGTTACATTAGTGATGGCACTATCAATGGTATATATTCCTTGTTCAAGTTTGACAAGGGTATTATTACATGCGGCTAGTCCGATTGCATCACGTAGGCTAGCAGGATCTGTTCGTGTACCTGCTCCACTACCTGTTGGAGAAGCATATACGACATTACAAGCCGTAAATGTAGGAACCGCGATTTGTACCAAAGCCGAATCCCTATTTACACAGCCATTGGCATCTGTGACATCAACCCAATAGTCTGTCGTAGCAGCAGGGCTAACCGTAATGGATGAAGTTGAAGCACCTGTACTCCAGTTAAATCCAGTTGCGGAAGGAGCTGTAGCCGTCAATTGGATATTCGATGAATTTGGGCAAGCAAAAGCACTTTGTGGACTTACGCTCACACTTGGTAAGGGGTTTACCGTCACCAAGGTATAATCAATCAATCGACACCCATCAGGGAATGTCGCGACGACCTGATAATCCGTTGTAACCGTCGGATTCACTGTAACATTTGCTCCAGATAATCCTCCAGGATACCACTCAAAACTTGTAGCTCCTGCTGCAGTTGCCGTTAAGTTCACAGCATCCCCAGCACATACAGTGACATCAGGACCTGCCGTAACCGAACTTGGGGTTGTTTGTACCGTAATTGTATATGTATATGTTCCTGTACCTGCAATAATACAATCTGTATCTTCTACCGAGATTGTAAAGATATGGGTTCCAACATCAGCTGCAGTTGGTGTCCAACACAGGGAAGAAACAGGAGAAGCTGAAGATTGATTGGTAACAGAGAAAGTCGCATTAGGGATTCCATTGTTCCATTGCATACTTACTCCTCCCCCATCAGGGTCATTACCAGGCATATCAAAACAATATGTTGCAATATTATTGGGATCAATACATAGAAGTGTATCATAAGTAGAGGTTCCATTGAAACCAGAAGCAACTGGAGGAGGATTACTACATCCTAAAACACGAAACTGCATATCACGAATCACCTCTCCAATTTTCACTCCATTACGGTATTCTTCGGCTCTTACACAGATAACCCCTACTTGTACCGCATTTGGGGTAAACGTAACTGCTCCTGTTATAGGGTTGATATTTACTCCACCAGAGGTAAGCAATGGATTTGTCCCAGATAAGCCCCCGTTATATCCTACAGATCCACCTGAGCTTTGTAAACAGTTGATGAGAGAGAAAGCCAATGAATCACCATCAGGATCTACTACTCCATGGTTGTATATTACAGGTTGGTTCACACAAACCACAGGAGTAGGGGTATTTGTAAATTGTGGAGAACTATTACAGGGATTTAATGTATTATCAAGATTGGTAGATACATACATATTATCACTTGCTGCTCCTGTTGTAATTGCGCCATTTCGGCAGCAGAGTTCCCATGAGAGCATCCAATCGCTTCCACAACCTGGCGGAAGGTTCATGGTTCCGCTATAAACATACTGTTGTATTCCAAAAGGCCCACTACCATTACAAGAGCTTGTTTGGGATGGGCATAAGGGAGTTACATCCACTCCTGAGACAATTTGCCCCAATGTAATGGAGGAGTTCACACCACAGGTCGAAGAGCTGTAGGCGACACTCACATCTCCAGGTGCACTAATTCCATCACAATCTCTATAAAAGGTTAATTCAACTGTATATTGCCCAGGTCCAATACAAGAGTAAGTAATTTCTGCTCCTACTCCATGGGTAGCAAAAGTAGGATTACAAAATAGTAGTAAAAAAAATACTAGGGAAGAGAGAATGTAAACGTTTCTCATAAATCTTTATCGTTATTGAAACCACACACAAATTATTCAGATTTCTTACAGAACACTTATTGCAAGAAATAATAAAAAATGTCCACTCATTATAATACCGAAATATCTAATGTCCACACGAATATTTATTGCTGATCAAGCAGATATAACTTTATCTTAATTTAATGTAAATCAATATTTTAAGCCCTATTATTTATCATTTCCATTTCATATTTATTCTATGTAAGCGAATGGTTACGTACTAGAAACATTTATCGGCTTTGACTTTTTTCAGGGCTTTTTCTAGCGTAAAATAGCATTTTCTTCCATAAAGAACGACATTTTCACAAAAAAACTTACAATAAAAGATTATTTATCAGGTATTCTCATTTTCATAGTTTATCAAAATAAAATGGTAGGCAAGATGAATCAACCTATCGCAACTTATTACGCATCATCCTCAATCATATAAAATAGTTATCTTGTTAATATCCCTCGTAGAGAGCAGATCTAATATTATCTTTTTTCTTGTCTGACAAGTTCTCATAATCAGTAAATTATAGACAAAGTCTCATTTCCTGAGTATCTAGTCTGTTCCCGCTCTCATAATCAACCTTAAAGGTACTTTTCTTTAGTTAGCTTAATAGCTCTCTGATTATGATTATAGATAGAGGATTCTCCTTATACATTGTAAAGCTCTCCCATACTCAAACCTTAATAAATTGAGTATAAGTTTTTTATCATGGCATACAATTACAATCATTCTGATAACTTAATGAGCCATGACGAGATTTATCGTTTTTATTGTCTACTATATGTGAAGATTCAGGAAGTATTTTTTGCGGAAACTGTCTGAATTGGTTACCATTGGTAAAGTAGGAGACCTTATTATTTATCGATTAAGCGTATTATTCGGTCGGTTCTGCTTTTTCATGTAGTTCTTCTATAAAGTTTCTAGTGTGTAATCCAAAAAATAATTTGAATATCTCTCTTGATTGAAAGCATATTAAATTTATCGTCAATAGAATGCAACACTTCCTTGACTGATACAGAATGTATGAATAATTTGGAGGGATGAATCTCTTTCATGTACTTTTGCTGTTATAGAACAACTTCATTTAAGGTATTTTTGCATGCTCTTTACTATCAACCTTATAATATCCAAATGAATATGAAGAAAATATTCTACCCTATTCTTTTATTTGCCTGTGTGATTCTGATGGGGTCAGAAGGTTTGGCACAGACATCTCTGGCCTGGACAAATCTTGGTCCAGACAACCTAGGGAGTCGCACTCGTGCAGTTACTTTCGACGCTAATGGAAATGTAATCGCAGGATCTGTTGGAGGAGGCCTATGGCGTTCGACGAATAAAGGGGTATCTTGGAGTCCCATTACCTCTTTTAACAGTAGTTCTTCAAGTAATCTCAACATTACTTCGATTGCTACATCTGGTGCGACTATGTATGTTGCGACAGGAGAAACTGAATTCTTCGAAGGGAAGCTACATAGCAACGCCCTATTTGATGTATTGACCTCAGAACGAGGGTACATTGGTTATTCTGGCTTACCAGGAGAAGGAATTTTTGTTTCATCAGACAATGGGGAGACTTGGTCAAATGCAAATGCAGCCAACCCAAGTTCAAATGAGGTCTTTTCTGGTATCCAGAAAGTTCACGTTGATGCTTCTTCAGGTCGTATGTTTGTAGCGACACGTGAAGGACTCTATTGGTCTGATGACCAATTAACAACTGTTTCCAAGTCTGATGGACCTGCTGGCTTTACTGATGCGGCCGTTTTCGATGTAGAATCTAATGGCCAAACAATCTATGCAGGAAACCAAGACTCATTGTATTTATCAACTGATGGAGGAGCGACTTTTGTAGGAATCAATGATCGTATTCCTTTGGATTTGGCTCCCGCAGGTAAGTTAAGTGATGGAGTTCGTGTAGAAATTGCGGTTTCCCCAAGTAGCCCGAATATCGCTTATGTTGCAGGAGCAGCAGCAAACCAGAATCTATCAGGTATCTGGAGAACAGACGACAATGGTGCAACTTGGACACAATATGCTCCAAGTGAAAACGCAGGATTTACCCCTCTTGTAGGAGGTGGGCGGTCTTCCTTCACCCTGCAAGTTTATCCCGATAATCCCAACGAGGTGATTATTGCTGGAGGGGCTTGGTATACCTTTACAGAAGCGGAAGGTTGGATTCAGAGTGCACAACATTCTTTTGCAGGAACCAATACATATATTCCTACAAACATTTATACTGTTGCATTTGATCCCAACAATAACGAAACCTTCTACATTGGAACAGATAAGCAAATTACTGTTACACACGATAGAGGCGCGACCTTCAGCCAAAAATCAAAAGGATACGAAGCAGGTCTAACATATAGCGTTACTGCCATCCCATTGACAGGAACAGAAGCTGTTTTGGCAGGAACTCCAGAAAACGGAACCATTTATAATGGAACTGCATTTGTAAGTAGCGCTGAACCTCAATCTATTGCTGCGCAAGGATTTGGACAGGTAAGTTCTACAAGTGGAGGACGTGTAGGTGCTTCTTACATTTATCCTGGAGCAACAGTTGTACAAGGAAATGATGAAGGGATCTTGCGATCTGGCGTAGCGGCAAACCCTTATGAAGTATTCTATGGTTTCCCTGTTAGCCCTCAATTAGAAGGAATCCAAGGAATTGATACAATCATTGACCGTGTAGACAACTTCCAAGACTTGGCAACTCCTACTGTTAATCAAATTAATGATGATGGAGCGGATCTGCCTGTTGTTCAATGGGTCATCGATGAATATTTCCCTGATTATTTCATTGACAATGATACCTACAATAACAAAGACTCTATCCAAACGAATGATAGTTATATCGTTTTCTGTTCTAAAAACTATGTATGGTTGGTGAACTATCCATTTGGTAACCCTGACGGATTACTTCCTCGATGGAATAAAATTTCTAACCGAATCCCTACAGGTTCAACAGAGTCCTTCACAGCATTGACGGTCACAGGTGATGAAAGTCACACCGTGTTTGTTGGAACAAGTGAAGGAAAACTATATCGCATCAGTCGTCCACATGAGTTTAGTACTTTCGATGCTGCAACGAACATCATTCGATTGGATGATTCTGGAAACTTACCAGAAGGGCAATGGATTAGCTCATTGTCAATAGATCCGAATAACAGTAATCGTCTCATCGTTACCTATGCAGGATATGGAAATACAAGTGATCAAACATTGGTATATATCACAGATGACGCACTAGGTCTTCCTGCTTTCACACCTGTATTGCCAGGTACATTTGCAGGACTACCTATCTACGCTTCTAAATTGATTGACGACCCAGCAACTCCAGGTGAGAGTATCTTATTGCTTGGCACAGAGAAAGGGCTATACAAAGGAGCTAATTTGGTATTCCCTAACCCTGCTTTTGCACAATACACATGGTCTCAAGAAGCAGATTTCCCCTCTGCTCCGATTTATGATATTCATGTACAAAAGTACAAAGCAACTATCATAGACGAGGAAACACAAGACTTCCAACTGAGTCGAGACAACACTGTATTTGTCGGAACTTACGGAGCAGGCGTGTATGCAACCACTTCTTTGACTTCTGGTCGTGAGGGCGAAACGCCAACTGAGATAGAGATTGAAGAAACAGCTGTATCTTTGTATCCTAATCCAACAGAAGGCATGAGTCATATTCAGGTTGAGTTGCCAGAGAGTGCGGATGTACAAGTAGAGGTATTTGGGTTGGATGGCCGTAAAGTTCGTTCATTAGCAAGTGATCGTTTCGATACAGGTGTTCATACATTCGACTTTGATACAGCAGAACTAGGTGCTGGAATGTACTTGGTGAAGGTTCTTGTAAAAGGAGAAACTACGACTTTTGCAAAGACATTGAAATCAATCGTTGTACAGAAGTAAGCTGGTACTAAGCTTATTACAGATATTGATAGAAGAGATGGTCTGGGCGATATACGCTCAGACCATTTTTTATGTATTCCCTTTTGTAGGAAAAAATTGGTATATTTCGTAAAGCTTTTATATATGTGGGGTTCTTAGTGTATATACTATGAAAACAATTGTGTTATGCCGTCATGCAAAGTCTGATTGGCCAGATAATCTGGCGGATATTGAACGCCCCTTGAAGCCAAGGGGTGAGAAGGATGCTAGACATCTTGGGCGTTTTTTATCTAAGAAAGGCTTTACCCCCGATATTATCTTATCCTCTCCTGCAACACGTGCCATCTCTACCGCTCAGATTGTGGCAAACGAATTGGGATATCCTTTAGACTTAATCCAGATTAAGTCCTCGATATACTATGAAGGATCAGGGGGGCTCTTATCCCTCCTCCAAGGTTTACCCGATGAAGCCGAAACCGTCATGGTATTTGGTCATAATCCAACGATGGAACAATCCGTCAAATACTTCTTACAAATGGCTTCTCCTTTCCAGATGCCTACCGCAGGAATGGTTTGCTTCGAAACCCAAAATACCTACTGGAAGCACTTAGGATCGCTGGCAGCACGCTTAAGATGGATGTTAATTCCTCGCTTACAGCGTAAAAAGGAGAATTCTGGTACGGCAGGGCTGGGGGAATTCTAGTGATTTTGTAACTTTACGTGAAAATATACACTAACTTAGTAGAGAGAGAAAGATGGAAGATCAGAAGTATCAAGTATTATTGTATTACAAGTTTGTGCGGATTGAAGATCCAAAAGCGTTTCGGGATGCACATTTTGCTCTGTGCAAGCGGTTGAATTTATTGGGTCGTATTCTGATTGCTGAAGAAGGAGTGAATGGTACGGTTTCAGGTCTCAAGGAAGATACGGACGACTATATGCGCGCCATGTCTACAGACCCCTTGTTTGAAGGAATAGAATTTAAGGTTGATGCTGCATCTCAGCATGCCTTCAACAAATTGCATATTCGGGTGAAGGAAGAAATCATTCGATTCGATATAGAAGGGTTGAATCCAGAAGCAGAGACTGGAGCGTATGTAGAGCCAGAAGAGTTTCAGAAAATCTTAAAGGAATCAGATGAAAACGATGATATTGTGATTCTCGATACCCGCTCTGATTACGAATTTGTTGTAGGTAAGTTTAAGAATGCCATTACCTTAGACATCAACAACTTTCGTGAATTACCTGATAAGCTAGAGGAATTACGCCCACTGATGAAGAAGCGAATCTATACCTATTGTACAGGAGGGATTCGGTGTGAGAAGGTAACCGCTTGGATGATACAGGAAGGATTCGAGCAGGTCTACCAATTACATGGCGGAATCGTTAATTATGGGAAGGTAACTGGCGGGGAAAACTTTGAAGGCGGATGCTACGTTTTTGACCAGCGAGTTGTGGTTCCTGTGAACCATGTAAATCCTACTGTTATAGGCAAATGTCAAGTATGCGAATCACCTACTGAGAAGATGATTAACTGTGCGAATCCTATGTGCAATGATCATTTCTTGATTTGTAAAGAGTGCGCAGATAAGCTGAAAGGCTGTTGTTCGGAGAGTTGTAGCGAAGCACCAGACCTTCGCTCATACGATGGAACAGGCTACTATCTCCGAGGAATTAACAGTAAGAATTACGCAAAGCTTTAGTTTTTAAGGATTTCTAGCGGAATCTTATGATTCTATTGCATTAAATAAAAGCTAAGATTTCAGAATCATAAGAATTTCATTTATTTTTACTGCATAAACTAACCTTACTCTTACTATGCGCAAACTGTCCTATTTTATCATTTACGCATTAAGTGTTGCCACACTATTAACGGGCTGTGGAGACATAGTTCCTGTCTGGGTAGGTGAGATTATATTGGAGGATCATACCCTTTATTATACTGACTTGCCGCGGGAATTGGACATGGTATTGGAGAGTGAGGAAGCCCTAATGGACTTACGGTTGGAATTGGAGGTGACCTACTATGCAGGGATGAAGCGAAGCCAATTACCTATATTCATTGCGATTGAAGACGGGCAAAACCCCGCAAAGATTCAATCGACCAAGATTAAGTTGAAAGAGAATGGTGAGTGGATAGGAGAACGTCATGAAAATGAGATTGACTATATCTTGACGCATGAGGCCATTTCATCGATTAAACTTAAGCCAGGAAAATACAAAATGAAGATTTACGCCAATGATGAAGAAGCAGAGAAGATTGTGGGAGTGATTAAAATCATTGCACGTATGTATCAGAATAGTAATTCAGAGGATGCCGCTTAGAAAGGCTCCTTCTCATTCTCCATATAAAAACGACGTCCATTCTTTGTCTAAGAATGGACGTCGTTTTTATACAAATAGGCAGAGAGATCTCTATACATTATGATGGCTCCCATCACAAAAAGGATTGTTGCCCGTATGCTTACAGCCACATAACGCAACGGTTTTCTTCTCCTCAATAATCACTTTCACAGGACGAAACTCTCCCCCTTTATGTGCTCCATCACAGAAAGGTTGTTTCTTGCTCAGCCCACAACTACACCACCAATATCTACCTGGTTCTAGTTCGAGTACATAGGGACTTTTTTGAGGGATGACAGGGTTAGCCATAATTCTTCCGATTTTGTGGTTATGATATATGTTTAGCTGTCCTAAAATACTGTTTTCTCATTAATTTGTTTAAACATATATCTGTTTATATCGAATCTAAATTATACTCTGCTATCCTTTAGTCAAATACATTCATTTTTAGTCGAACATAAGGCATCTTCCCCCCTCTTGATTGGGAAAGCAGAAGAGGATCTGTTTGGTCAATTTTAAACCATACCCCAATGGGGCTTTTCTCTTCTATATCCACTTCGAGTTGGCAAAGGAAAGAGTAATTGGCAGGATTATCCTTGGCATATTGGGGGAGGATGTCCAACTCAGTAGGGAGACGCGAAGCCGTCAAAGAAGGAGAAGAAAGTGAATGAGGGGATTCAAGGGATAAATTGGGGGCAAAAGCTCCAATAGAGAGCGATAAGGTGGAGGTTTGGGAGAGTTGGGCGATGCCTCCATAAGGTAAACATCCAATAAATAATCCCAATAGCATTGCGATTCGTACCATATCCTTATATTTGTTTGATGGGTTTAGCGTGAACATCTATGAAACAAGATCAGAGATATCAACCCCTTTTATTCTTTCTTGGATATACGGTATTTTTCCTCTTATTGTTTGGTCAATTTCCTATAAAGGACTCTTTACCAGGAATGATTGATTCGTGGTGGTATATCGCCACCTTCCACACCTACGAAAACATCCTCACTTCTTGGTTCACAGGCGCACCTCTAGGAACGGCCTTCCATCCCAGCGAATTCCCCTTTTCAGCCTATGGAGAACCCAGTTATTTATGTGCAATCCCCTACTTACTCTTAGCGACCCTAGGTCTTCCTCCCCTATGGGCATACTATATCACCATTAGCCTAACCTATGCAGGAACCGCTTGGGGCGTGTATCGATTGGCTTCCTTATATGTGGAGGATAGACAAGCCTTAGGCTTTACAGGCATTGCATTTGCCGCCTCAGCCTTTGCTTTCGGAGGATTGGACGATATTAAGATTGTGTTTTTCGGATTTGCCTTTTGGGCAATCTATTGGTTTAAGCGATTCGTGGAGGAAGAAGAAACGCGATACTTGGCCTATACCATCGTTTGTGGGAGCCTGCAAGTGTATGGTTCGAGCTATGGCTTTCTGTTTCAGTCATTTGTATTGGCCTATATCGGGATTTGGTATTTGCCCAAGATATTGGCCAATAAGCACCTTCTTCGACCTTTGTTGGTTTGGCTACCCTTACACCTATTGTTTGTATTCCCCTTTATCTACCATCATTTGTTACATACCCCCTTAGAGAAGGGGAACAATCCCATTGATGTCATTGCCTTTGCGGATGCTGTGAGCTTAAACCTAAGCGATTTGGGCAAAAGCCTGCCGAATAACCTCCTATACCCCTCTGCCTTCTGGAAGAACCCCCAATGGATTTACGCCTCTCATGCTGCCAATACAGGTATAGTGCTATGGCTCTTAGGGATAATTGGTTTTTGGCGTGCCAACAAATGGATGCGCAAAGAACTTGGAATATTGTTTGGGCTAAGCTTTCTTATCGCCTTAGGGCCCTCCATTCGGATAGGCGAACAATTGATATGGATGCCCATGTACCCCTATATGCATACATTGATGCAATGTCTATGCTACGTCTGCCTGTAAGGATGTACTATATCTCCCTATTATGTTTGGTGATTTTTGCGGGTTTAGGCGTACAATATATCCTATCGTTCAATCGATATAGGCTTCTGATTATCGGGGGAATCAGCCTTGTTTTCTTGCTTGAGAATACCCCTTTCCCTTTTATGTCCTATGAATCGGGCAAACGATTGGAGCCTGCGGCTGAATATATAGGCTACCTATCAGCGGTTGAAAATCCCCCCTCTGTGGTATTGAACCTCCCTTCTGCATTGTATGACGAGCGATACAATCATGATTGGACGGTTCCGACGCGGGAGATGCTGTATGTCTATTGGCAAACCCATCATAAGCAGCACGTGATCAATGGGCAAGGCTATATACCCGCCCAACGAAAACGCAACCAAGCATGGATAGATCGCATAGGAACCCCCTCGGCATTGGACTCCTTGATTCAGGCCAATGAGCTAAAGTATATCGTATACCACAAAGGATTCGAGTTGGAGGAAGACGATCCTGAAACCCTCCCGCATTTACGCGCCTCCACACGCCTAGCACTCGAATTAGAAACGGATCAATTTGTCTTATTCGAATGCACAGATTAGGGAGATTCAGTTGTGTGTGCGATGACATTGAGGAGGATTCGACGAATGGTGGAATCATGGGGAATGGCTCCCGTAAAAGCCAAGGAGCTTGCATTGAAGACCAATCCCCCTCCCTCATGCCTATAATACCCCATATCTGCCCCTCCTTCGCCTTCCCATTCCTTTTGGGGGATTGATTCAGGAAATACTTGCCCTTGGCCAATGTAAAAAGGATTTTTCCCTCGGGCAATGGTTATCCAATTGGCGGGTGTTTTATCATATACTTTGTCAATCTCCATACCAGAAGCCGCTCCCTTCTTATCTGATTGGGCAAAGCCGAATATATTGAACAATAGATGGGTAGGCGTAGGGGTATAGTCATAGGTATCGCTGATCTCGCCGAATACATCTCCCTTCTGTACCTCCAATCCCTCAAACACCCAACTCGTATCCACAATCACCTCATAAGGCGCGTAGGTATGGAATACATCAAAGTGCGATTGGGTGCCGAATGGACGAAAGCCTTCCCTATCCGCTTCATTCCATAGGGTTTCATTAGACTTATGTACCGTCAGCGTACGGGCGTTGAGATCCAATTCGGATATATACGCAGCCGTATTGCCCGAAAGCGAAAGCAAGGAGCCGCCTTGGTCGAGATAGGCATTGAGGGATGTCACCATATTATGCGTCCAATATTCCGAATGAGTTGAAAGCATTAGGAGCTGATACCCATTGAGTTTGTCTGGCTGTTCGAGGGCACTGATAGGATAGGTATCATAGGCAATACCGTGCTGATGCAGGAACTCAACGAGCAGCTTCTCTTTATGGGCTGATTGGAAATAGATTTGGTGATTGGTGGAGGTATTAGGGAGGTAGGGATTCGACAAGGGTTGGGGGCGGAGGAAAGACACCACAGGGGTTTTATTCATCGTATAGAGGGATTGTCCGCCCCAAAAGTTATAGGCATTCCATGTATTGGTCGAAAACAATAGGGCAATAGGTGCCTTCATTTGAGCCGAATCAAGCCGAATGAAGATAGACGTATATTGGCTTTGTTGTTGAGATTGCACCTTAATTACATACCAAGCAGGAGGCGTATCAGGCGGAATCACAATTCTATGGCTAGGCTCCCAAGCAGTACCCTCGACAGAAGCAGTGGAGGCAATCGATTGCTTGGGGGCAAACAGGCGTTTTTCTGGGAGGAGGGTATGCACTTGGTGGATGTCAGTAATGGATAGGGTAATGCTATCGTTTGCGCTATTGCTGATGCAGAGGGTAACGGTATCTTGGGGGGCATAGCCATAACGGTCGGTATGAAGTTCAAGGTGCGAAAAGCAATTGTGGCGAATGGCAAACAACTGATGACTATTGGGGAATAGGTAATAGAAATGATAGCTCGTCCAAGCCAATATGATTAGCCCGAGCAATAAGCAAAGTAAAAGGATGCGTTTCAGGATTCGCAACATAGGTATACAAAGATGAGGGCGAAATATACAAAGAAGTGGTTTAAAGTCTTCTGACAGTTTTAGCAATCTAGTACCTGTTAAGGCCTACAAAAACTTTAAGCAACATCATAACAATCATTACTTATTACCCAACTATCCACTTGTAAGGGAAATATCCTTTATTCAAACCTAAGTGTCGAGGCTCTGACTAGTGGAGCCTTGGCATTTTTTGTCTCTAATCACATAAATAACTGATTGTCTGATTTTCACCTAAAAAGAAGCAGGTTCCTCTTTTTGCAAAACTACCCATTTGGGTGGGGATGGAGAGCCATTTACTCTCTAACTATGCAGCAGACAATCACACATTTATTCTCATCACAATCATTTATTATGAAACCATTTACCCATATCACAACACGGTTTGTATCGATTCATTTTATTCTTTGTATCCTATTATTGATACATATTCCTGCCGCGCTCAACGCACAGAATACCATTCCTACAGCAACAGAGGTTACGACTTTTCCTTATACCCAAACAGGGATAGACTTTGATATGGTTGGCGGAAATAATCCTATACCATCTGGAGCAGGAGATTGCGCATTTACAGATCCTTCTCTTGTATATAAAGTAACCGTTCCTGCTAGAGGCACTTTAATACTAGATGCAGATGGGGTTGCACCATTAGGAGGGCACTCCGTTGGGGGGATTTTTGTTTCAACTGTTGCAACCCCAACTTCTAGTGCAGATTTAGTACAAGTCGACAGCTTATCCTGTGGGATATTCCAAAACGGATTTATGCCATCTGCTGATGTGACTGCAGGAGAGTATTATGTCCTTTTTACTCATCAAACTCCAAGCATCAACAACCGATCTATAGGTATAGATTTCACCCTTTACACCCCTCCTTCTGACACACTTGATGTATATATTTGTAGTAATGATCCGTTTATATCACCAGCAGGGAACGTTTTAACCTTGTCAGGGACATACACTGATACCCTAGTAGGTGCAGCAGCCAGTGGAGAGGATAGTCTCATTTTCATTAATCTAACGTTCGATGCGAGAATACATCAACAATTTGTTATTCAAGATGAGACACTAAATTCTACAGATACATTGCGTCATACAGCAACAACAAACTTAGTTTCCTATGCATACTTTTATAGTATAACTGATGATTGGGCAGAGATTAATGGAGCCGTACCCGCTTTAGCAGGTACGAACCGATCTGCATTTGTATGGATGAGAAAATCTACCCAGATATCAGGTAGTTCTCAGATGCTCATAAGCCTAAATACCGCCTCTGGAGGAAATGTTTGCCTTCTACAAATTGGGACAAATGAGGAATTGGGCGTATATGACGGGGGTACAGCTCACTATACAGGCGTAGTGGTGACCGATGGAGCATGGCATCATGTAGGATATACATACGACGAAACCACCGATTCTACTCTCGTATATGTAGACGGAGTTATACATAGTCGCTTCAAAAACAGTCAAACCGTATCTGCCACAAATCAACTCTCCCTCGGGCAAGAATTTGACTCAGGGAACTCACTGGGAAATTTCTATGACGGAAGAATGACAGAGGTATCTATATGGAATGAGGTTCTTACAGAAGCAGACGTTGCACTCCTTATGGAAGCAACCATCAAACCTTCTCATCCAAAGTATGCAAACCTGCAAGCTTATTATCCAATGCTGATACCATGTCTTGGGTATGAAGATACTCTCTACGACTCCAGTCCTCATCAAAACCATGGATTCACCTCATCATGGATACAAAGCAGATGGTCTGCCACTCAATTGAATGGATTTGATGCAACGGATCAATTTGACGCGAAATGGATCTATACCCCCCCTCAAGAAGGCAATACCTCCTCCACTGTAATTTCTACTTCAAAATCGCTGAATGAAACGAATTTCGCATCAGGTACTTACACCCTAGAACTGACTAGAGACCATATTGTCATTATCGATTCATGGAACCTAACCGTAAACGTCCTCCCCATAGAGCTAAGTTACTTCGAAGGCTACCCTTCCGAAAATGGGGTCAAACTCCTCTGGCAAACGGCTTCTGAGCAAAACAATATGGGCTTTGAACTAGAGAGAGGGCAAGGAGAAGCGGGTTCAATTGTATGGGAGAACATAGGTTTCGTAGACGGAGCAGGAACCACTACTGAAGCGCAAGACTATACATTCTTTGATGCAACCCCCATAAGCGGACAAAGCTTCTACCGCATCAAGCAAATAGACTTCGATGGGA
>Ga0163111_10000905_pt1 | contig 17977 bp, 21 predicted proteins | sample CRUFie1St18metaG_FD_109645 | JGI IMG/M metagenome (GOLD analysis project Ga0163111, IMG submission 109645) | Marine microbial communities from the Costa Rica Dome - CRUD Field 142mm St18 metaG | ecosystem: Environmental > Aquatic > Marine > Oceanic > Photic zone | place: Costa Rica: the Eastern...
CCCGCGGGCAGCTCAACAAGCGCACAGTATCGGATGGCGTCTCGATACCGGCAAGCGGCATAATGCCAACCATGAATGACCGAATTGCCGGCCATACAGCAGGGAAATACCCCGATAGCTGGTACGCCGCCACAGCGCCGCTTCTGCCCGCATTCCCGTCTTTACAGGGCGAGGAGACCGCCGATGTGTGCGTGATTGGCGGCGGCTACACCGGCCTGTCGGCAGCCCTACACCTGAAGAAAAAGGGCTATGACGTGGTGCTGTTGGAGGCCGAGCGCGTTGGCTGGGGTGCCTCGGGGCGCAATGGCGGACATGTCGGTACCGGCCAACGGGCAGATCAAACCAGCATCGAAAAATGGGTCGGTATGGAGGCTGCCAAGGGCCTCTGGCAGCTTGGACTCGACGCCGTAAACAAGGTGTGCGAGCTGATCGACGAGCACCAGATTGACTGCGAGCTGGGTTCAGGGAATCTGCACTTGGCCGCCAAGCCCAGCCACGCAGAAGAACTGCAGGAGGAGCTGGAGCACCTCGAGTCTCAGTACGGTTACCAGCAGCTTTCTTACCTGTCGCCTGACGCGGTGGCAGAGCGTACCAGCGCCCAAGGCTTCTATGGCGCTTTACTGGATGACGGTTGCCGACACCTGCACCCACTGAAATACGCCGTAGGGCTGGCACGCGCCGCAGGCGAGGCAGGTGTCAGAATCTACGAGCACAGTCGTGCCCAACCGGCACCCAACGGACAGTCTGGCGAAGTCAAAACTGCTCAGGGCCAAGTGAAGGCTCAACACGTGGTGCTCGGATGCAATGCGTATCTGGGCAAGCTTATGCCGCGGCTCGCGGGTAACATCATGCCCATCAATAACTTCGTAATCGCCACCGAGCCCCTGCCCTCACATCTTTTGCCGCGGATTAACCGCGACAATCTTTCGATGTCCGATACGCTGTTCGTTATCAATTACTGGAAGCTCTCTGAGGACGGCCGGATGCTCTTCGGCGGGGGAGAAAACTACTCGAGTCGCTTCCCGCGGGACATCAAAGCCTTTGTACGACCCCACATGCTTAATATCTATCCGGAACTTACGGAGATCGCTGTAGAGTACGGCTGGGGAGGCGCCGTTGGCATTACGATGAATCGCATGCCCGACTTTGGGCGCGTCGGTGAGCACCTTTGGTACGCGCAAGGCTTTTCGGGTCATGGTGTTCCCACCGCGACCATGGCGGGGAATTTGCTGGCGGAGGCAATCGACGGCGATACCAGCGGTTTTGATCTGATGGCGTCCGTGCCGACTCATGGGTTCCCGGGCGGCACCTTGTTGCGTTGGCCGGGTCTTGTCGCAGGAATGCTCTTCTACAGCTTACGGGACAAATTAGGGCGCTAGTTTGACTGCAGAAACTACCCCCAAACACCAAAAATACGGCGCGTAAGCGGCAGGCCAAAACATAACAAAAGTAACGCCGCTAACGGCAGTGCCGGAACAGGTGTCGGACCCGACAGTCGCAAGACCAAATGCAGAGTCGACTCTTTTTGAATGTTGTAGTCTGATAGTGTGCGCCCGTCCTCCAGCTGTTTGCCGGCAAAGATTAGGCGCTGCTGATCCGGTGGAATCCCCTCTTTGTCCTGTATTTTGGTTTTGACATTGTCGATCGTGTCCGAAGGCTCAACCTCGAGGGTGATGGTCTTGCCCGTGAGCGTCTTGATGAAAATTTGCATGGCCATCGCATACGGCGGCGCCATGAGCAGAAAACACAGAAACAAACTAAAACCGGCACGAGAACGACCATTCATGAGGACGTGCACCCTTTATTGTCGATACTAATTCAGGACTGGATTTAGCATGATATACGGGTCACGATGGGATATCGATCGACTAGTCTTGGCGTTATAAACACACCTTTGCACAATGCGAGGAGCGCGACATGCTGACGTTATTGCGAATCATCACCACCCTTTCAGGGCTTGGACTCCTGCTCATTGGCCTTGGCTGGTGGATGCATCCGGCGGCGGCGGCCGAAATGCTGGGTGCCACCCTATTGGATGGCACCGGCCGTAGCACCCAGATCGGCGACTCGGGCGCATTTTTTGTGGGCGCGGGCGCGCTGCTGGCGATCGGTGCGCTGAGAAAACATGCGGCTTTGGTGCTGGTCGGTGCCTGTCTGGTGGGTCTGGTCATTCCTGGAAGGGTATTGTCTGCCACGATGCATGGCGGCGCCTGGACCCCCGACGAGATTCTGGGTGAGTGCGTCATTTTGGCGTTGGGGCTACTCACCGCGGCGGTCATCAGTCGAAACAAGGCATCGTCTCCTTTCGGATAAGCATTGCGGTCAGCCTCACTGTGTTGCTATCCAAGCTCAGAACGCTGTTCGCCACGGACGGCGGCGATCATCAGGCGCAGCAAGAGCGGGCGATGGAGATGGCCTGTGCGGCACTGATGTTTGAGGTCGCTCGCGCTGACTTCGCCATCGAGGAAGAAGAACAACAAGCGGTGCGCACACTGCTGATGGCGCAATTCGCGCTCTCGTCGGACGACATCAAGGAAGTGACTGAAAGAGCGGAGGAACAAGTAGACGCTGCGACCTGCCTGTTCGAATTCACCCGAACACTGAACGCCTTGGCATCCGCAGAACAGAAACGGGCGCTACTTGGCATGATGTGGCGAGTCGCGATGGCGGACAACGAGCTCAGTCGTTACGAGGAGCATCTGATCCGGAAGGTCGCTGATCTACTCTATGTGCCACACAGCGACTTTATCGCCGCTAAGCAGCAGGCTATGTAATGTGACGGCACGTGCGAACTGATCGCATGTGCGACCGGCGTTATCACGGCTCAATAACAGTTCACTAACGGCTTCCGCCTCTAGCACTCACCAGACACCCGAGCACAATCAAACCGGTACCCAGCAAAGTCCTCGCGGTGACCGGCTCGGCAAAAAACCACCATCCCAAAAGCGCGGCCCAGATAAATGCCGTGTACTCGATCACCACCAAGCGCTGCGCCTCCGCCTGACGGTAAGCCAATGACATAAGCATGAGCGACCCAACGGCAAAGGCGGCCGCCAGCATCGCGCCACCCCACTGCAACTGGCTAGCCGGCCATGACACGGCAAAAGGCACGCCCACCAGCAACATAACAAACACAATGGTATTTTGATAAAACGCAATCTCCAGCGGCTTGGCCACCAGTGCCTGCATACGCTGCAGCACAAGGTTAAAGGCGTACATCACTGCCGACAGCAGCACCGCGGCCATTCCAACAGCGTCGCTGCCCTCATCGACCGCCAGTAACTCGCCGCCGACCACCACCATCACACCACCAAAACCCAATACCGCGGCGAGCTTGGCATTGGCTCCAATGCGCTCTCCAAGAATGGGCACGGCGAGAAAAAGCGTGATAATCGGAGCGATAAAAGACAAACCGATGGCCTGCGCCAGAGGAATGCGCGTCAAGCCAAAGAAGAAGAGATAAGCCATCACCGCGGTCAACGCCGCGCGAATCAGATGAATCTTCAATATGCGACCGGACGCAGGTGCGGGGCGCGTCGGGAGATACAGCACCGCGACAATCAGCGCGCCCATCGCCATCCGCCAGAACATGGCGTTATAGGTGCCCATCGCTAACGCCTGTCCCTTCATCACGGCATCCATCATTGAGAACAGCATGATGCCCAGCGTCGCGATCAGCATGGGATATTGAGCGACTTTCTTCATGTTGGCATTTCCGATGCGCGTCCCAGCACTGGTGACTGGGGATTGCGGCGTGACAGAGAGTGTGCCGGAGAATACGTATGGGTGGCGAGAGTGGCCCAGCTTTCAGGCGATAATCACCCTTCGTATGAAATTGACGATTGCTGCGAAGTGGCCTGCTGTCAGTCCTGAAAAAATCCGGTCTTTTTCTCGCCCGCTTCGGTGTATACAGGCTCACCGCGTTCAACGAGATAGGCTTGGTTGGTGCTCTCCACGATCCCCACTCCCTGCAGCAGGCTTGCCATCCGCTCGTAATAAGGATGCTCGAAGTGCGCAGCCAGGCTGTCGCTGTCCTCCCACAGTTCATACACCTGCATACGCGTCGGGATAGCCGGATCAGGTGCGAAGCAATAATCGTGACACCCCTGCTCTTCCTCGCGGGTCAGACGCTGTACATCAGCCGTCAGTTCTACCGCCCGGTCACGATCAAACTCGGTCGCAAACTCCAAAGCCGCCACGACAATAATCATAGGATCCTCACTTCCGGTCAGCGCCCAGTAGATTCATGCGGGGCGCGGTAAGCCACATTTTTCAGCGACTCCATTGAACAGAGGTCGCCATTAGGACACACCGAGCCAACCTAACAGCGCGGTCATCGACATCAAATACAGACCCGGCAGTCTCAGAAGCCTGCCGTGACCCGTCACACCGAGGAGCAGAAACAAAGCCGCGCCTAGCGCATTCGCCAGCAAAATGGGGGAGCTCAACAATGCCAGATCGGGCTTCATCGCCACATAAATCAGGGTGCCGCCACTCACCAATAAGAAGACGGTGAACATGTGCCAGGAGACCAGGCTCAGGGACTGAGTCAATGGCATGAGATCACTGGCATTGATGTGGCCCATGTAGATCTTGCCGCCCACGTAACCATGAAACAGCGCACCACCGAGTGCCACCACTGCGGCAGCCGTTAACAAAAGTGATTCCATTGGAGCCTCCTCAGGGCCACTGGGCAAACAATGGGGGCATCTCATCGCTCAACGATCTTCTGCTCATTCCGACATGCTGCCATTGCGCCATGGGAGCAAAAACATGTGCCCTGTTTGCCACCGCAACCATAGTGCCACAGCCAGCCACACCACGACCAAGTAGGGTGTATCTGAAATCAAGTCCAGTGCCCAGGCGCGTTCCTCGCCGAGACCCTGCGCAAGCTGTGCCGACGTCAAATGCATGCCGTGGGTCAACGAGATCGCAATCGGTACGAACTTGAATACTGCAGCGGTTGCCAGGCAAAAATTGGCAAACGCCAACAAACGGTGCCAGAGGTTAATCACAGTATTGCGCTGCCCGTGGTTCATTGTCGCTGAAACACCAGAGAGAGGTTGTTCGCGGGCATGCTGATAATGTCTCGAACAATAAAACCATGGTTTGCCGCGATATCTGTAACCGACTCCAGATCTCTGACGCCCCACTCTGGATTCTGGGCCCTGAGTTGTTCATCAAATGACGCATTGGAGCGCGCCGTGTGCTGCCCATCACGCTTAAAAGGCCCGTAGAGGATGATGGCGGAGCCCGAAGCTAAGATGTGCGCCGCCCCAGCAAACAAGGCCTCGCAGCAGGGCCACGGCGAGATATGCAACATATTGATGTTCACGATGGCCGCTATCGGCACCGGCAGGTCATCCTCAATTGGCCAGGCGGGCTCGCTCACGTCGAGCGCACGAGGTGGCAATAAGCCAGGGGCGCCTGCCTCCTGACGCCAGCTCTCGATCGATGCCAAATTGATCGAATCGATATCAGTGGGCAGCCAGTGGTGCGTCGTTAGTTGCTGGGAAAAGAAAGCAGCGTGCTGCCCGGTACCCGATGCAATCTCGAGAATCGTGCCCTTATCGGGCAAGTGCTCCTGAAGGACAGCCAAGATCGCTTCGCAGTTTCGCTCGGTAGCGGGCGCGTAGCGTTTGGTCATCGCGCTAGCCGGCGCCTGCGAGAAAAATCGCGATTGTTGGTATCAGCAGAATCAGACCGCCCGCCACGAGTAGTAAGACTTCAGTCCGACCACGCCACTTGGGTCGTTCGCCATCAGGGTTTTCGGCGCCGTTGCTCATGTCCAATTCTGCTCGCTTAACGAGCGCACATAATGGAATGTGATCGTCCTGTCGGCAAGAGCTGGCAGAGTCGTTGGCTAAGTACTCGCGCCGCAAAGGATTCGGGCTGCTATTTTGCAGCACTTTGCCCGCGCTTCGTCAGACTGAATGCGCTCCTTCAGTACCTGCAAAATGTCATTGGCTGTCGCAAAGTCGCCACAGTGACGGGCAATCCAGTAAAGCTTCGCCATGCTGCGATCGCTCATTCGCTGATACAGATCCATCTCACCGCCTCGCGTTAATAAATGCCGTCCGTGGCCTTGAGGTCCTCCGTGACTCGACTTCAGTGGAGCGGTGCTTCCGGAGCAGTGACTCACCCTGAAATCCGTTTCAGTATGGCGCTCGACCGACCCCCAGCCTTCACTCGATACGCCAAAGCGTTGGCTCATTGCGCCAAACTGGTGCGTGGGTTTCTGACGCGCCCGCGCCCTATTTGTGATAAACGTAGGTGAAATCAACATCAATCGAAGGGGGAAGCACATGCTGGAGATCAATTCTTTTGACGAGAACGCCAAGTTCGTTGACGTGCTGCTTCGATTCGCCGCAAACGAGAAAATCGTCTTGCATCGGCATGTATCGGCCTTTCATACATTCGTCGTCAAAGGTGAGCACCGAATCTATACGCCCGAAGGCGGGCTCAAAGAGGTGCGGCCGGTGGGTACCTATAAAGCCGGCAAGGCTGACCCGGAGCCGCATACCGAGGGCGGCGGGGATACGGACGTGATCATCCTATTCGGCCTGCGGCCTTACTGTGACGGGCCGATCTATGAAATTCTCGGCGATGATAGAAATATCGTCGACACCACGACCTTTGACGGCATGAAGGAACTCTACGCGGAAGCTGCGTAGGGCCACACGGGACAGGGAGCGTCAAACCCATGGGCCGTATGCCAAGGACTCTGCGGCCAACCACAACCAGAGGGAACAACATGAAACTTTTTGTGACGCTACTCGCTGCGCTTTTTTCCACACTTGCGCTCGCCGACAATCATCGACCCAACAGTAAGTACTACGGTTTTTATCACTTTATCGCGCCGGACCCGGCCGCCGTGGTCGCTGCAACGGATAAGTTCTATGCCTCGGACTGCGGCAAAGCCTATCCGGCGGATGTTGGTCTGGCCGAAGAAGTGTTTAACGGGGCGTATCAGTCAACGCACTTCTTCATCAATACCTATCAGAATGCAGAGGATCAGCAGAAGGCCGCCGAGATCTTCCGCAGCTGCCCAAGTGGCCTTGAGTTTCTGGCAGATCTCAACGCTGCTGGCGTGATCCCTACTCGAGAGTATCTGGGCTTTGCGCTCATCGAGGAAGGCGACTGGAATCAAGATATGGTCTTCGCCAAATTTGATGTGATTATCGAGCCTCAGAACCAGCGCGCCTATGCCGCAGCCTATGCAAAGATGATGAGTGCCGCGGCTGAGGATGTCGGCTTACGATCCTGGGGTAATGACTTGGTTGGCTTTGGTAACGACATGTTCACCAACTGGGTGTATCTGGGCGCGGAGAACCTGGTTCAGCTCGATCAGATTCAGCAAGCGCTGTTCGCCCACCCCGCATACGCGACCTTCGCCCAGGAGACTTCTGGCATGCGGGTGAACGTGAACACGACGCAGCTGCAGTTCCTTAAGGCCTACGCGCGCCAAGACTGAAACTGTCACTTTTTGATACCCCGCCGATGATCCGAGGCGGGGTAAACCGATTACACTGCTCAACCGAGTAAATAGAACGACCAGCGTCAAGGAGTGACCTTGTGACCAAGAAAACCATACTGTCGATGATCTCAATAATGGTTATCGGTATTCAGACTGCCCACGCCAACAACGTGGTAGTGGATATGTCTCAAGTGCAGGACTACAACCAGTATCAAATGGACCTGCAGCAATGCGAGGGTCTTGCTGTGCAGAATCAGCCGGATGCGCCACAGCGTGAAGCTTTAGCGGGTACTGCAGTGAGAGGCGCCGCCGTTGGCGCCGCCGCAGGTGCCGTCAGCGGTGGTTCCGGTTCCAGCGCAGCCAAAAAGGGTGCGGGAATCGGCGTGATTGCTGCTGCCAGTCGCAACAGTCGCAACCGTCGCGCCGCAAGCGCCAATGCCAGCGCGCAGTCCGACCAGATCGTCAAGAACTGTATGCGTGGACGGGGCTACAACGTTCTGAACTAAAAGCGGCTCGAACTCTGGCGTGGCCCATTTTTTTCGCGCTGCGCTACTTACTTAGCCGGCTGGCCCGACTCGTAAGCTGCGGCTGTGCAAGCGTAGCATTGCGCCTGCACACCACTCGCCTCCAGCAGGCTCTGCTAAGCGGCAATCTCGCCCTGAGCGGTTGCAAAAGCCGCCACCGCCTTGTCCAAATCGTCTTGGGTGTGGCCCGCAGAAATCTGTACGCGGATGCGTGCCTTCCCTTGCGGTACCACTGGATAGAAAAACCCGATGGCATAGATCCCGAGCTCCAGCAGGCGTTCAGACATTTTTTGCGCTACGACCGCATCGCCCAACATCACCGGCACGATGGGATGGTCGCCCTTAGGTACCGCAAAACCGTTTGCCTGCATTTGCTCTCGGAAGTAGCGCGTGTTCTCGTGCAGCCTGTCTCGCAGGGCTGTTGAAGCCTCGAGCATATCGAGGACTTTAAGCGACGCCGCACAAATAGCAGGGGCCAGCGTATTGGAGAAAAGGTAGGGCCGGGATCGCTGCCGCAGAATATCAATGATCTCCTGTCGGCCAGACGTGAACCCTCCCGAGCCACCGCCGAGCGCCTTGCCGAAGGTGCCAGTAATAATGTCGACCCGGTCCATCACCCCGCAGTATTCATGCACCCCGCGGCCCTGATCGCCCATGAAGCCGGTGGCGTGACAGTCGTCGTGATGCACCATTGCACCGTAGGTATCGGCCAGATCACAGATGGCGCCAAGCTGGGCGATCGTGCCGTCCATCGAAAACACGCCGTCTGTCGTAATGAGAATCCGCCTGGCGCCCGCGTCGCGCGCCTCCTTAAGCTTAGCCTCGAGATCGGCCATGTCGTTATTGCGGTAGCGATAACGTGACGCTTTGCAGAGCCTGACACCATCAATAATCGAGGCATGGTTGAGCTCATCCGAGATCACCGCGTCCTCTGGCCCGAGAATCGTCTCAAAGAGCCCTGTGTTGGCGTCAAAACAAGCGGCGTACAGGATGGTGTCTTCCATGCCCAAAAACTGGCTCACACGCTGCTCGAGGGTTTTGTGAATGCCCTGGGTGCCACAGATAAATCGTACTGATGCGGCCCCAAAACCCCACTCACTGAGGCTGTCGCTCGCTGCCTGCATCACCTCGGCGTTGTTGGCGAGACCGAGATAGTTATTGGCGCACATGTTGACCACGTTGGCGCCACTCTCGAGCGTGATGTCATTTTTTTGCTCAGAGGCGATGACACGCTCGGTCTTCCACAGTCCTGCCGCTTTGATCTCGGCTATTTCTGCGGCGTAGCTCTCTTTCGCGGCCTGATAACTCATCTCAGTCTTTCCAATCCAGAATCACTTTGCCCGACTGTCCCGAGCGCATGATGTCAAAACCTTCCTGAAACTCGCTGTAGTGGAAGCGGTGGGTAATGATGCGCTCGATGGGCAGACCGCTCTGGATCATCATCACCATCTTGTACCAGGTCTCGTACATCTCACGCCCGTAGATGCCCTTGATGTTCAAACCTTTGAAAACCACGTCAGTCCAGTCGATGCCAGTGTCGTCGGGCATGATGCCCAGCATGGCGATGTTGCCGCCGTTGATCATTTTGCTGAGCACATCTCTGAAGGCGGCGGGCGAACCCGACATTTCGAGGCACACATCAAAGCCTTCGAGAATCCCGAGGCTCTCCATGAAGTTCCTCGTGATTTCTTGCTTGGCCACGTTGATGGGCTGCACCTTGGGCACAATGCGCTTGGCCAGATCCAGCCGGTACTCGTTTACGTCCGTCAGAATCACATTGCGCGCACCACAGTGACCGGCCACCATCGCCGCCATGATGCCGATGGGCCCGGCGCCCGTGATGATGACATCCTCGCCCACCATATTGAATGACAGGGCGGTGTGCACGGCGTTGCCGTAGGGATCAAAAATACTCAGGAGGTCCGTCGGCAGGTACACACTGGGCCGGAAAACATTGGTCGCGGGAATTACCACGTACTCGGCAAAGGCACCATCGCGGTTAACGCCGACCCCTTGGGTGTTGGGGCACAAATGCAGCCGCCCAGCTAGGCAGTTACGGCAGCGGCCGCAAACGATATGGCCCTCGCCCGAGACAATATCGCCCACCTGCAGACCTGTTACGTTGGCGCCGAGCTCGACGATTTCGCCGGCGTATTCGTGACCCGCCGTCATCGGGGTCTTGATGGTTTTCTGCGACCATGCATCCCAGTTGTAGATGTGCACGTCGGTACCGCAGATAGCGGTTTTGTGAACTTTGATCAGGACGTCATTCCCGCCCACAAGCGGAATTGGGACATCTTCCAGCCACAACCCTTCCTCGGCATGTTTTTTCACCAATGCTTTCATGACAGGAGCCACTCAATTTGTGCTGATTAATGGGCTTTTTATGCGTAATCGCGACGTTTGGATGCCTTTGCAGTGAGATTTTTCAGCCTGCCGCTCAGGCCGCGCCGAGCCTATGTTTGGGGCGTTGGGTAATTACCGTTAAAGCGCTATTTTGGCTCGATCATAAGATATGAAACCGTCGTATCGCCGATGTTCAGGCCTTCATGCCAGGCGATGCCCTCACTGAAAAAGTAACTTCCTGTTTTCAAGGTCACCTCGCGGGTGCCGCTTTCACTGGTGATTCGCATCGTTCCACCCGATAGCGCGTAGCCAAAGTGGCGTGGGTGAAAGTGCCGCTCATGCCCTACTCCGGGTGGGAATGTGCAACGGAATATCCGAAGCTCAGCATCCTCACGGAGTACCTCACACACCGTTTCGCCTTGCCAGCCCGCCGTGACGGGATCGGGTAATTTCTCAGCCAAGGCCGACAGTGTCATCGGCAGGCAGATGCAGGCTAGCCATCGAGACGACATTAACGGGCCCAGTTTGCGAAGACGCTTCGCTCTCATCTTGGCGCCAGCGTACAACTAGCCTGCATCCACCTCAGATTGATGCCGATACGCTGCGCAGACGGATCCGCCCAGGCGTAGGAGACCGCGCGATCCTCGTCAGGCCGATAGGCATACAGAACCAGTGACGGCCGATTATTGCCATAAGGCCAGCGCACGTTGCGCATCTTGATCCCCACCTGCTGGGCGGCTTCTTCCTCGGTTTCCAGCCACACCATGCCGCCCTGGTCATAGATCTCCAGACCGCGGCGAAAGGTCCACTCACCGTCACGCTGCATGGCGGTCATCCAGCACTCAAAACGCCGCGCTTTACGGTTCTTGTGCGGCACACCGGTCGGGTGACCAAATACCCGGTTGCCCTCCTCGTCCTGGGCACGGTCGCTGATCCAGAGGGCGTCCTCGGTCAGCAGCAAATCGTCATTGAAGATAATGCGCTGACCGCTCTCGGCGGACACATAGGAACAAGCATCCGGTTCCATGTAACCCACAAAATGATTCGCCTGGCGTCGCCAAAATACATCACACCCGGGCAGGACACGGGTCTGCTCGGGCGACAGGTCTGAGAGCTTGGTGGCATCGAGGTGAGCATCGATCAACGCCGCAGCATCATTGGGGATATGAATAGTCAGCCGGATAGCTCCCTCCTCGTAGTCTGGTCGGAAGGAATAGATACGCTGCCGGTATATCTGGGCCGGATCGTCATTGAGGTGCTGCTGCACGTAGAAGACATGGTCTCCAAGGGCCGGCAGCTCCACGGGCTCAAACACATGATGAATACGCTCGTGGCGCAGCGCCTCGTCAATTCCCTGCTGGTCCTCGAAATACACCTGTTCCTGATTGTCGTAGACCCCGGGGAACCACTCCATCATGATCCGGAAGTCTTTATCGAGCACCGACGCCTCGTCTGCATGGGCACTGGTCATCACAACCGATAGCGCGATGAGTAAGAGTCGATTCATAGATGCTGCTCCTGCCGGGAAGGCACCCCAGTGAGGTTGTTATGAGTATTCGTCCGACAGGATGACATCGGCGAGTCGACTCCGCCAGCTCAGATGACATTGCCTTTCATGAGATTAGGACCTAGGTTAGCGGTTGCCAATGAACCTAATAACATCCTCTAAAAATTATGACGTTGCTCAGCCAGTGCCACGCCACAGAGCGGAACGACGCTTCACCGGGTTAAAGATATGAAACCACTGGAAGGCATCACCATTCTCGAGTTCTCTACCATGATCACAGCAGCACTCGCCAGCATGATGCTTGCCGAACAGGGCGCACGGGTCATTAAGGTAGAGCCCAGCGATGCGGGGGACCCCATGCGTTACATCGGCGCACGCAAGGGCGACATCTCCTCATTGTTTGCCGGCTGTAACCGCGGCAAGGAGTCGATCAAAATCGATCTCAAAACTGAGGCGGGTCAGGCGGTCGTCCGTGACATAGCCTCACAGGTGGACGTGGTCATCCATAATTTTCGTCCGGGAACGATGGATACCCTGAACCTAGGTTGCGACGCGCTTCGGGCCATCAACCCGCGGCTGGTGTACATGGCGATTTCGGGCTTCGGCACCGAAGGCCCGCTCCGCCGGGCACCTGCCTACGACCCCATTATTCAGGCCCATTCAGGGATGGCTGCCACACAGGGTGGCGATGATTCCCCCGCTTTTATCCGCTCTCTGCTCTGCGACAAAATCACCGCCTACACCGCCTGCCAGGCGGTCACCAGTGCCTTGTTCGCCCGGGAGCGAACCGGGGAAGGCCAACTGATCGACATCTCCATGCTCGACTCAGGTCTGTTTTTCATGTTCCCGGACGGGTTCCAGAATCATGCCCTGCTCGATAAGGACGCCATCCCTGGCGGCATGCTGATCGACATTTTGTATGACCTCACACTGACCAAAGATGGCGGCATCACAGTGGCCGCAGCAAATCAGGAGATGCAGACGCGCATGCTGAAGGCGATTGGCCTGCTGCATCTATTGGGAGACGAACGTTTTAATACCATGCAGAAGCTCGTGGAGAATCTGCAGATTTTTCGGGATCTGGTCGCTGAAAAGTGCCTTGAGTACACCAGCGATGAGCTGCTGGCCTTGTTGCGGGAGGTGGAAGTGCCCTGCGCGAAGTGCCTAACCCGAGATGAGGTGCTGGCTCAGGAGCAACTGACCGCCAACGACAGCATCGCTGAAATCGACCATCCACATCTCGGCACATTGCGCATTGTGAAGGCACCGCCCCGGTTTGGCGGGGCGCGGCTGGAACCCTCGCGCCCGGTGCCGGCCCACGGCGAGCATACTGACTCGGTGCTCACTGATTTTGGCTTGAACAGCCAGCAAATCGACACTTTGCGATCAGAGGGTGTGCTTGGCTGATGCGCCGCCCCGCTATTGGGCGGTAAAGCCTCCATCTACGCTGAGCACGGCGCCCTGGCACAAGCTGGAATCAGATGACGCAAAAAACAGTACTGCGCCAGCCACCTCATCTGCGGTACCCATTCTGCCAATAGGCATCACGCCTTTGAGCATGTCCTTGGCTTCCGCCTTATCGGGCATCAAATCAGTCCAACGCTCCATCATCGGTGTCTCGATCACACCCGGGCAGACACAGTTAATGCGCACGCCGCTGGTCGCCAGCTCAATGGCCATGTCACGGGTAAAGACAACCAGCCCGCCCTTGGCACTGCCGTACGCTGTCGATAATGGAAAGCCGACCAGCCCATTCAGGGAGGAGATATTGATCACGCTACCCGAGCCTCGCTCGACCATTGACGGCACAAAGTGCTTGCACAGTAGCCATGGCCCTTTGAGATCAGTGTCGAGTACGCGATCCCATTCTTCGACGGTGGTGTCGTTGTAGGTTTTGTTGAGCTCGGAGCCGGCGTTATTGACCAACACGTCAATAGCTCCCCAACGCTCGAGCACAGCGGCGGCGACCTGCTCGACAGCCGGCTCCATCCGCACATCCAGCGCTAATGCAAAATGCGCGCCCCCAAGCTCAGCCGCGAGCGCATCTGCTGAAGTCAGATCAATGTCCAGAATGCAGACCTCAGCACCCTCGGCGGCGAAGCGCCTGACCGTCGCAGCCCCAATCCCGCTGGCGCCCCCCGTCACCACACACTTCAAATCTTTCAGTCGCACTGAGACCTCATTTGGCAATGGCCGACGGGTCATCAAACACCATCGAAGCCGCGGCGGCAAATATCAAGACATGGGTCAAAACCTTTGAGACGTAAGGCAGGGACTAATTCTGGTGCCTGAGCCGTCAATACAATGAAGGAGCACAACATGACCACATCTGACACTTATTCCATCGTCACCGCAGCCGCCGTATTGCTGGTGATGGCGGCTTCCACGATCTAAACAGCCGCCAGCCTGCGTCCAAGCCAGGCCAGACCTCGAGCCTGTTCGAGATCCGGCCCAGAAAGACATCCTTACTGAACGATATAGACGTCGTGCGACAGTTCTCTGGTGAAGGCATCAAAAACGGCCTCATCCAGATTCTGCGTGCCGTCCTGCATGTTCACCAGAAAGTGGATCGTGAAGACTGTGCCATCTCGGGAGTAAATACCTACCCCGGCACCTGAAGCAAAACCGCCGTCTTCCATCGCGCCTCTACCTTCCACTTTCACCCAGCCGCTTTTGCCATCAGGGCGGGCGGTCAGCGTGTAGGTAACGTACGTGCGGCCATAGGTACCCATCTGCCCTTCGGCGGTAATGGTGCCGCCAGTCTCTGTGAGATGCACCGACGTCACCTCCATGGGGGCGCTGGCCTGACGCTGCTCGAAGGCGAGCTTGCCGCCATGACCATCAGCGAGGGTGATGTGTGAAAAAGACAGGGCCAATAATCCTAGAAAAACATTCTTCATGTGGAACTCCTTTTTGTTTTGATTGCGAAAACCCGCTGCCACTATAGGTAGAAGACCAGTTCGGGTAGCTGTCACGATTCTAAAACCATGCGCTTCATTTTCGTAACAGTCTCGATCGGTTCCACTCGACGGGTCTGCGCCTCTGTTTGGCTAGCTATCAACCTGAGGTGAAGGAGCGGGCTTTTTAGAATTTGCAGTCAGTCGTTGCATGAGCTCGATTTCGCGAACATCAAAGGCCGATCCATCGGCTCTTAACAAATCGTGGTGCCAGATCTTTGGCACTTCGCTACCGGGACGATCGGTCCAACGGTGGATCGTTTGCGTGCGCCCCGATACCAGCCCCCAGCAATAGCACCCCACCTCCTGCTCCTGAAAGACAGGGAGATGGGTCTCAACACGGCTGCCCACCGGGCGCGCCATCCACTCGGTGCAGATCACGGGCCGGCCGTGAGCTTTCTTGAGTCTCTCGATGCGGCGACGCAGTGATGTCGCACTTTGGTAATGATGGAATGAGATCACATCCGAGCACGCTGTTTGCAAGCGATTCAGACGGGGAATGGGCGCCCACAGACCGACCGTGATCGGCTGCATCGGGTTAACCGAACGCGCCCACTCAAAAGTGGCGCGCAGCAGCGGGATAGTCGGGCTCGGCAACGCACCATGCCGCACCATTTTGATCAGGGCCTGCGGAACTGCCTGATAAGTGGGCCGCGACGCCAGCGGCAAAATCGCATTGCCGGGTTCGTTGTAAAGGTCCCAAATGCACACGCGCTCATCTCGGCCGAAGGTATCGATGATGTCGCACACGTACTGCTGTAAACGAGGCCACTGGGTGCGATCAGAGACGACATCATGCCCCGGCGATTGAGCCCAGCGAGAATTGTGGACCCCCGGTACGGGCTCGGCCTGCGGGCCCGCCACGGGCGGAAACCAACAGTCATCTAACAGCACGAACATGGTGCGAATTCCCACCGCGTCCGCCAGCCGCAGAAAAGTCTCTATGCGGGACTTAAAGCCGCCTGCGTCGGCCTGCCACACCAGATCATGCAGAAAGACTCGCACAGTATTCATCCCGATGTGAGCGGCCCATACGAGCTCGCGAGCGATCGTCTCGGGATCAAAGGTCTCCTGCTGCCACATTTCAAGCTGGTTGCAGGCCGTACTGGGCGTGAAGTTACATCCTACCCACCAGGGCTGATCGAGTGCCCACTGGGCTGCACGCGCGCGCGTCCATCGGGATTGAGCCACTAGCGCATCTCCAGACAATACGAGACCGACAGCATACTGCCAGATAGATTCTCAGTTTTGATTCGTGGCATTTCTGTGCCTTAATCAGTCATCACATGCACGAACCAAGAGGAATACTGATGAATCAGTCACGCCATTCGATGATCCGCGCCATCGCAGCATTTCTTCTGTTCAGCTTTTCCTGCACTAGCGCAGCGGATTGCGATCCCATGACTGTCAGGCAGATGCTGGCGGATGGGGGTTGGTCCTTCGAGGCCGAAACCAGTCAAAGCGGAGACGGGATTTTCTCGATTACCAGCGACGGTATCGTCCTTCAAGCGCTGATTGAGCGAGACGGTGACAGCCAATTCCTCGCTTTTTACGTTGATAACCAGCTGACGCGCCAAGAGTCACTTGAATGGATCAATGAGGCGTCATCCCGGCTCGCCTACGCGCAGATGTGGCTGGACGAGGACGAAGATGTAGCGGTGATGTACAGCGTTGCAGAGTGGAACAACACCTGTCCGAAAAATCTGGACGATAACATCAAGCTCTTTGTATCGATCTTTCGGCAGGTGGGAGAACTACATCCCAGAAATCGACTGTAACGATCAACGAGTATTGATTAGCCGGGGATATTTTTCACCCAAGAAAGCTTGAGAGCATTTCAGGTGCATGGAGGCCCGTACGCGCACCGTGGGCCAGCCGGTGGGAAGGCGGCGGAGTGGAACGCCCTGCGCGTCTCCAGCCTGTGTGGGTGCTGGCGCGCATGGAAGATCAAATGCGGTCAGAGGTGAGTATTACCGCTGAACGAAAGGGCTTGTTGCGATTTTGGAGGTTGGTCGGTGTGAGAGGATTTGAACCTCCGACCCCTTCCTCCCGAAGGAAGTGCGCTACCAGGCTGCGCTACACACCGAGGCGCGCAGAATACCAAAACCCCCAATACCGTCCAAGATCGGGGTGGAATCAATAAATACCCGCCCACTGGGCGATGCCCTGACTGAGCAAACTGAACCCGGCCACCACCGCCATTAATAGAAAAATCAGACGCAGCGGCCGGAACGGTTTGCGATCAACCGAATTGACTCCACGCTCCAGAAAACCGTCGACCTTGGCCTGATCAGCTTGTGACAGCTTCGGGGGGTCTTCGGCGCTGTGTTGGGAATCGGGTTGCTGCACAACTTCTTAACCACTGTGATGAAGAACTCAACTGTATCGGTTAAGCGCGCCACCACCAAGGATCAGATAAGAGTAACCACCTTAGCTCTCTCACAAGCGCTCCTGATGTTCCCGCGCGACGGAAGTGTTGGCAGGCTATCTACATCACTGATCGACCTCGGCACGCTCGAGGGCTATGCACGACCGCTTGATGCTAACCAAGAATTCAACCCGCTGTTCATCCTATTGTTCAGCCAGGTAAAGACGCCGCGCGCATTGGTGTCTTGGTAATCAGAATAGGAATGGGAGATTGTCGAGCTATGGCGAAATAGCACTAGCGATGGGCCAATGGCAGAACATCGGTCAGGCTGTAGTACAGACAGTAAAGTGGCTGATACCCGCAACGTGTCTGATTTGTCGGCGACCACACAACGCTGCGCGCGCCATCTGTACTGACTGCGAACACGGCTTCAGCCGCAATCGGCAGGCCTGTCCCCGCTGCGCCCTGCCCCTCCAGGTTTTAGATTCTCCGGCGAACCGCCGATCGGACCTCGGGCGCATATCGGAGCGCGCGCTGTGCCCAACATGTATCAGGCATCCCCCCGCGGTGATCAGCGCCCATGCTCCCTACCTCATGCGAACCGGGGTGCGAGATCTTATTCACCTGTGGAAATTTCAGAATCGACACCACTTGTCCCCGCTCCTCGCAGACCTGCTGTTAAACGATTTACCCCAAGCCGACAAAAGCCCAGGGGCGTCAGAGGGCAACGCCATCCAGCGCGTGCTGGTACCCATCCCGACCCAGTGGCGCCGCCAGGTGAGTCGGGGCTTTGATCAC
>Ga0163111_10000906_pt1 | contig 17970 bp, 10 predicted proteins | sample CRUFie1St18metaG_FD_109645 | JGI IMG/M metagenome (GOLD analysis project Ga0163111, IMG submission 109645) | Marine microbial communities from the Costa Rica Dome - CRUD Field 142mm St18 metaG | ecosystem: Environmental > Aquatic > Marine > Oceanic > Photic zone | place: Costa Rica: the Eastern...
CCACAACTTATGGATGAGGCGCGGATATGAACTTTCGTTCGATATTCCTGATACCCCTGATTTCTACACTGGTCGCTTGCGGAGGCGTGGACGAAGAGCCACCTGGCGATGTCGATATGTCTACATTTACTGGCTGTCTGCTGGATACCTGGACACGAGCCAGTGCCCCGGCGAGTGGCGCCAATGTAGAGCTGACCTATGAATTTCTGGAAGACGGCACGTTTATTCAGCGCAGCCACGTCGACAATATCTCGACTTACGAGTATCTCAACGGTATCGAGAATACCGATTACGATATGGAAGTACTTCCGGGTATTTCACTTGATATCATCATGCTCCTGCAGATTCTCGGGCCATTCTATGTCGAAGGCTACTTTCATACACAGGGCACCTGGACGGCTGATGACGAAACCGGTGTTGTGACTATGAACCTGCCTGCTTCCCGCTCATTCGGACATTCTATCTGGTCAGCGAATGGCGCTAAGAATGACTTTAACCGCAGTTATCCCAATGTTGAGTCGATGGAACTCAAGTCGTCTGATCAGTACGCCTACTGCACGGATGATCAGTTAGTTGTCGGCACCTTCCGGAAAGACGATGACAGCGACATCGCGGGCCTCTGGAACAACCTCAAAGACGATTTCTACGTCGCTGAAGACTATGCGGGTGCGACCTACCGCCTTCGTGTGGACACCGGTGAGTTGTACAGTAAATCCCCTTATCGTATGTACCTTGAGAGTGATGGGTACAAGCTTGGCTCCTGTTTAGAAAACGGCACCGGGAATCGCTTGCCGGGACTGGAGCCAAAGTACTTTGTACTAACACCAGAGGGTGAGCTGGTGGATACGGGCGTTGTGGTGCCTGAGCAACCAGAAAACCCCGGATTTTCGTATCGCGAGATAATGAGTGATGAATACCTGTACATATACAATGAAGGCACACTCGTCAGGCGCGATATTTATACCGGTAACGAGGCGACACTGAATGCTCCGGGGCTGGTTGGGTCGTTATATGCCGTTGAAAAGATAGCTGGTGGTCTGCTCCTGATTGCTCAGGAGACTGACACTGAAACCAGCGACAGCTTTATCTCTGCTGCGCGTATCTATGATGACTCCGATGAGGTTTCATTGACCCGCTTGTTTCCGTATGTGTTTGTCACCGTGAATCGCTTCGGTGACCTCCTTATGCTGAAAAGCAGTGAGGGAGAAGACAGTCAGATCTGGACCTATGATTTTGTGTCTGGAGTCACTGCGGAGGTTGCGATTCCTGATGATCTTATTGCCGGAGATTTCTTGAGTCATTTCCGTCGGGGGGATCGCGCGTTGTTGCTGGAAGAGAAAGTCACAGGCGCGACCTGGTTGTGGGATTACAATTTTGCCAGCGGCGAATTTGAGGAAGTGACCAGTATCCCTGAGGGGGTATACGGGCAAATCTATCCCACCGACAGCGGGGTAGACCTGGTGCGGGCTCTCTATCGGCAGTCCGACCGCGATGCGTCGATTACTTTTTCTCATCTCAGTGCTGAGAATGATTTTGCTCTGACCTATGCAGAGAGCTTTCCAGATTATGTTCGTTTTCAACAGCGGCGCGACAACATGTCTCAGTATTTCTTCAGTACACAAAACAGGGATAATCCGAATCAGGAAGAACTCTATCTGGTCGACACTGTGATGGGTACGGCTAAGGCCCTCTCGCCAGAGCCGCATGAGGTCGGGGTACCGGAGTATTTTGATGACGGCAACCGTATTCTCTATCGCAACGAATATCCTAGCTCTTCTTATCAGAATGAAATGATCGCGATCCGACTGGAAGGTAATGAGCTGGCCGAAACCCAGCGATTCCCGTTTTTTGCCATGTACCAGTGTGACGCTGCGGCACTGGATGGTGTAACCGCTTTCCATCTTAAGTCCTACGTCGATGGCGAAGCCGTCAGCTATTTCTATGTAGCAGATGGCCCTGATTCGTCCTTTAACCTGATCAGTACCGATTATCACTTTGGTGAAGATGACGCTGCGTTCGGCGATGATTTTATCGTTTCTGATTATCATATGATCGCGGCGGGGCGCACCGAATATTCGGGTCGCGAGCTACTTATGTATAACCCGGAAACCAAAGGCGTCGATTTTATGGACGTACTGCCAATCCCTGACGCTTCGTCAGCATTAACCTATGTGGGTTCACTGAAGAGCGGAACCGTACTGTCGGGTTGGGATGAAGACAACGGCTGCGCAGGCCCTCACGGTGACCTTCACTTTGAAGAGGGCAACCTGTGGTATGAAAATGGCATCCGTAGTTTTTCTGGTACTCAGTGGTTTGTGAGAGACTAAGGCGCCACAGTGTGATCGCACTGGGTTTCCGCGGGAGTGTTTCAAATAACCGTGGGTTATAAAAAGGGGGCTCAGCCCCCTTTTTTCGTCTGAGTAATTATTCCGCAGGGGCCGCTTCTGTCAGCTACACTTTTCTATCAGAGGTGGCCGATTCTATGAATGTTGATTTCATCAATCCCTTCATCGAGACGATCGATAATATCCTGGCAACCATGGCGTCGATGACGTGCGAGCATGGAAAGCCCTATCTGAAGGACGGAATTGCGCCATTGGGCGTGGTTACCGGACTGATTCCTATGGAAGGGGATGCTGTTCACGGATCTTTAGCGATCAGTTTCTCGGAAGGAGCGATCTGCAAGATCAGTAGCAGCATGCTGGGCGAAGATGTTGCTGAACTTGACGATACCTGCAAAGACCTGACCGGTGAGCTGACCAACATGCTGTCGGGTGGCGCGCGTAAGCTCTTGTGGGAAAAGGGCTACAACTTTGAAATGGCCAAGCCAGAGATGGTTGAAGGGGAGGCCGACGTACAGCACTCAGTGAATGGGCCTGTGCTGGTGATTCCTTTTAATACTAAAGCCGGACCTTTCTTTATCGAAGTTGCGATATGCAACAAGCTACGGAAGGCAGTCCTAGATACTGCTTGAAAATGGAACAGTGAAAACCGGGAACTCCCGGTTTTTTTCTACTTGCAGAAATCCCCTTACCAGTTAGTATGACGATTCGTCAAAAATGACGGATCGTCAAAAATGGTATTTATCCGGACAATAAACAGAATTATTCAATCCGCCTGGGGCTTGCTTCCCAAGGCGTGTCCTTCCCGTCACTGGCAGTTAGCCGGATGCCCGGAAGCGACTCTGATGCATATGGAAGATACGTCGCCGTCTTCAGGTGGGCGCAGCCCCCGACAGGAAGAAAAATGGCAGGCGCGTGAACAGAAACTGCTTGATATCACGCAGGAGCTGATCGAAGAACATGGTTTTGCCTTCTTCAATATGGATCGGCTGGTAAAAGCCAGTGGTGTATCGAAGGGCACGATATACAACCATTTCTCGGGCAAAGAAGATTGTCTGTCGGGTCTGTGCGTCAGGTGCATGGAAGAGACTGCCGGAATGTTCCGTCGTGCGCTGACCTTCAAAGGCACCCCGCGGGAAGTGGCCCTCGCTATCCACTATGCCTACAGCCTCCACCTCCGCATGAACCCCACGTTCTCAATGTCGCTCATTACAGTGCGCACCGCCGGGTTTTCAGAAAAAACATCGCCGGAGCGGGCGGCCTTATTGCACCGCATGGATACTGAACTGTTTACCCTGGCCTACAGCGTGATTGATCGGGCTGTGGCTGAGGGCGACCTGAAGCTTGCTGAAAATATGGACCGTGTGGTGATGGCCTTTCTTAACTGGGCGGTCTCGTACGGCATCAATATGCTGGCAGATACAGGATTTGAGCATTCCATCAGTGATCACCTTGGCGATAAGAATATTGCCCTGATCGGCGCCAATGTGCTGATGGATGGTCTGGGGATGAAACCGCTGTCGACCGAATGGGACTACAGCGCGACCTGGGAGCGGATCGGTAACGAAATCTTCCCGGAAGAAGTACAACAATTACAACAGGGAAGTTTCTGAGTCAGAGCTTTCCCCACATAGTCCATAAACGCAGGAGCCTGAAGCATGCGTCGTTTAACCGAACGATTGGCGACAGAAAAACCGTGGCTGGTGATCGCTCTGATCATTATCGCCAGCCTGGTTGCCGCCGCCGGTGCCCAAAATCTGTATTTCCGTGGCGATTACAAAGTCTTTTTCGAAGAGGGGTACGGCCCCCTGAATGATTTTGAAGAAATGCAGAAGGTATTTAACAAAAGCGACAGTATTGCCGTTCTGATCGTCCCTGAATCCGGCGATGTGGTGGATGCGGAAGTGCTCAACCTGATTCAGGAATATACAGAAGAAGCCTGGCAGACGCCTTTCTCAAGCCGGGTGGATTCGCTGACGAATTACCAGAATACCTGGGCAGAAGGCGACGACATGATCGTTGAAGATATGGTGCTCTATCCTGACGAACTGACACCGGAAGATCTCGACCGCATCCGCGCGACTGCCATGGCAGAACCCTCTCTGAACGGCCGGATTATCTCGCCTGACAGCCGCGTGAGTCTCATTAATATCACCCTGCAGTTGCCCGATATCACTGACAACACCGCGAACGTTGCCAGCGTGATGGATTTTGTACGTGATCTGAGCGCTCAGTTTGCAGAGCGCTATCCGGATATTGCCTTCTACCATACTGGCATTATCCCAATGAATTACAGCTTCGCGACGGAAGGCCAGAAAGACATGTCAACGCTGGTACCTGCCATGCTGTTGCTGATTGTTGTTCTGCTGGCGGTTCTGCTGCGTAGCGTGTCGGCGATGCTGGCAACGGTGATCGTCCTCGTCCTGACCATCATGGCGACGATGGGACTTGCCGGTTGGATGGGCTTCTTCCTTTCGACGGGCACGATTAACGTTCCTATTGTTGTTCTGACCATTGCGGTCGCCGACTGCGTGCACGTCGTCGCGACCATGCAGTACGGCATGAAGCAGGGAAAAACCCGTCGTGAGGCCGTGCGTTACAGTCTTGAACTGAACTGGATGCCGATTTTTATTACCAGTGCGACGACGGCCGTCGGTTTTATGACCCTGATGATGTCAGAGTCTCCGGTATTCGCTGACTTCGGTTTTCTGTGCGCGATGGGCGTGATGCTGGCATACGCTATGTCGGTAACCCTGTTCCCTGCGCTGCTGTCTGTGATGCCGGTGAGTGCGGGTGGGCGCAGTGATGACAAGGCACCGGCCATGGCTCATTTCGGTGATTTTGTGATCCGACATCAGACGGGCCTGCTCTGGGGCGGGGTACTGGTCGTCGCTGTGCTGAGTGCGCTGGCGATGCGTAACGAAATTAATGATGTCGCCACCGAATATTTTGCAGAGTCGACGGCGTATCGTCAGTCGGTTGATAAGCAGGCCGAGACCCTGTCCGGGTCGCAGTCGATCGACTGGGCGATGTACTCAAGCGAAGAGGGCGGTATCAGTAATCCCGAGTTTATCGCCGTCATGCATGAGTTTACCGAATGGCTCGAGCAGCAGCCGGAGATTGATCATATCAGTGGCCTGTCTGACACCTTTATGCGTCTGAATAAGAATATGCATGGTGATGATGCAACCTGGTACCGCATCCCGGATGACCGTGAGCTGGCAGCGCAGTATCTGTTGCTCTATGAAATGTCGTTGCCCTACGGTCTCGATCTGAATAACCAGATTAATGTTGATAAGTCCGCAGCCCGCATGACCTCGGTTCTGAAAAATCTGGGCAGTGTTGAAATCGTATCACTCGAAAACCGCGCCAAAGCATGGTTTGAAGAAAACGCGCCGGACATCCGTCTGACTGCGGCCAGCCCTGCGGTAATGTTCTCGCATATTGGTGAGACCAATATGAAGAGCATGATCCTGAGCATGATCATGGCACTGTTTATTATCTCGGGCATTCTGATCTTTGCTCTGCGCTCATTACGCCTCGGGGTGATCAGCCTGTTTCCGAATATTGCTCCGGCGCTGGTGGGCTTTGGATTCTGGACCTTTATTTCCGGTGAAATCAACCTGGGGCTGTCGATCGTCAGCTCTATGACACTCGGGATTATTGTTGATGATACGGTGCACTTCCTGAGCAAATATCAGCGCGCCCGCTCTGAAGGCATGACGACAGAAGCCGCCGTACGCTATTCATTTGTGAATGTGGGTCGCGCGCTTCTGATCACGACACTCGTTCTGGTACTGGGCTTCTCTATGTTGTCGTTCTCAGCGTTCCGTCTGAACTCAGACATGGGAATTGCAACGTCCATGATCATCCTGATCGCCCTGATTATTGATTTTCTTATCCTGCCACCCATGCTGTTGTGGTTGGATAAAGATAAACCCGCGGCAGATACCGCCGAAGGCTCATCCCTGAAAGGAGAACACGCATGAAACTGATAACAACCCTGTTCAGCGCTCTGATATTTGTTGCACCGGTCGCGATGGCGGACGATGGCGGCCGTGGGCTGGAAATCGCGAAAGACCGGAAAGCGCGCGATACTGGCTGGGGAACCTCGGAAGCAGAAATGACCATGATTCTTCGCAACTCTCAGGGCGAAGAATCACAGCGGAAAATGCGCCTGAAAAATCTGGAAGTGCTGGATGATGGTGATAAAGGCCTGACGATATTTGACGAACCAAAAGACGTCAGTGGTACGGCATTCCTCAGCTTTTCGCACATTGATAAGCCCGACGATCAGTGGCTTTATCTGCCTGCACTGAAACGCGTGAAACGTATTTCTTCGCGTAATAAATCCGGCCCATTTATGGGCAGTGAATTTGCCTACGAAGATATGGGCTCATTCGAACCAGAAAAATACGAGTTCACCTATCTGCGTGATGAGCCCTGTGCAGAAAGCATGACCTGCCACGTGATTGAAAGTGATCCGACAGACAAGTTCTCAGGCTACACCCGCCAGATTACCTGGCTTGACACTGAGCACCTGCGTCCGGTGAAAACCGAATACTACGACAGAAAGAATACGCTGCTGAAAACTCTCACGATGAGTGAGTGGAAAGTATACAAAGAGCAATACTGGCGCGCAGACCGTCTGGAAATGAAAAATCACCAGAACGGTAAAAGCACCACTCTGTTGTCTCACAATATTACGTTCGATACAGAGCTTACGGATGCTGATTTCAGCCAGGCAGCGTTGAAGCGCGCACGTTAATCCGGAGGGACTATGAAAAAGTTCTTACTTATTCCAGCGCTGATCAGTGCGCCGGCGTGGGCAATGGACTGGTCTCTGGAGGCCGGTGTCGAAGGGCGGCGCTTCTTTAGCGAGGGAGCGTATCCCGGGCAGGTGGATGACCAGTGGTCTGTTCGCCTGCAACCCGAACTGGTGTGGGACAGTGAAGATTCCAATGGACGCTTCACGCTGACACCGTTTTACCGTCATGACTTTGCCGACGATGAGCGCACCCACGCGGATCTGCGCGAAGCCATGTACATGACCTGGGGGGGCAGCTGGGAGTTGCGGGCAGGTGTCGGGAAGGTGTTCTGGGGTGTCACTGAGTCACTGCATCTGGTGGATGTGATTAACCAGACAGATCTCGTCGAGGCTCTCGATGGTGAAGAAAAGCTGGGCCAGCCAATGGTTCAGGGCATCTGGTTGTCGGAAGCAGGCACCTGGGAGGCCTTTATTCTGCCGGGGTTCCGTGAACGCACCTTTGCCGGTGAGTCTGGACGCTTCCGTTTCCCTCTGGAAGTGTCTGACGAGGCCAGATATCAGGCAGAGGAAGAAGAGTGGCACACCGACCTGGCCCTGCGCTGGAGCAACTCGCTGGAACTTAATGGGTATCCACTGGATGTTTCTGCGTCGCTGTTCCACGGCACCAGTCGCGAGCCATTGTTCGAGCCAGAAGTGACAGTCACGGAGGCTGGTCCTGTCGTATCAGGGCTGACGCCTTACTATCCGCTGCAGAATCAGGTCGGTGCCACACTGCAATATGCACTGGAAGGCTGGCTGCTGAAAGCTGAGGTGCTGTACCGGGATATTCTGAAAGACACCCTGAACGGCGAAGCGCTGAAGGATCAGACGGCAGCTGTCACCGGGTTTGAGTACACTTTTGTCGGGCCATTTGATTCGGCTGCTGATCTTGGTGTGTTGATGGAATATCAGAGTGACAGCCGCGGCAAAGATGTCGCTATCGCGCAGAATGATCTTTTTACTGGCGTGCGTTATGCCTTTAACGACATGTCATCGAGTGAAATTCTTGCGGGGTTTACTCAGGATCTGGAGCGCGCTGACAGTCGCTTTTTTCTGTTGGAGGCCAGCACCCGTCTGAATCCTTCGACGACGATTGATGTCACAGCCATTGTCGTAACGGCGTCAGACGAAGAAGCCCCTTTGCTGGCATTCCGTCAGGATGACAGCATTGAAGCTGCTCTGAACTTCTATTTCTGATTTGTCGCCTGTGTGCATCGCAGGCGGTAAAGAAGGGTAAACCGGATTTCGCGACTGAGTCTCAGTTACTAATATGACGACTTAAGACATCCGGAGTCTGTCCTTTGAAATTTCTGTCAGAAAAGCCGGCAACTAAGCCGGCAATTCTGTTACCCTTGGCTATATGTGTCGGCATGCTCAGTGCCTGCACAACGGTGGTTCCTTCACAGCCCTCTCAGTTTGAATTTAATGATGTGTTCCAGGCCGAAAGCGCCAGCGAAGCAATGCCCGTGGATTGGTGGACTCAGTTTTCTGATGCCGAACTGAACGCGTGGATGACGCTCGCGCTTGAGCGTAATTTCAGTCTGCAGGCAGCGCAGGCGCGACTGGATCAGGCCCGGGCCGGCCTGCGGGGCAGTCGCAGTGATTACTATCCTTCACTGGAAGCCTCTCTGGGTAAAAAACGCAGCTGGAATGCTGACGATACGACCGCAACCGCCTGGTCTGGTGGTCTTTCAACCAGCTACGAGATTGATATCTGGGGAAGTATCCGCGCGGCGTCGAATCAATCGTTTATGAATCTTCAGGCCAGCTCTGCTGCGTACCGTACGGTAGCCAATACCATCGCTGGCGATGTCACCACGGCCTGGCTGGGGCTGCGGATGCAGGCAGAAAACCTGGCGTTACTTAATGACCAGCGTCAGCGTCTGCAGACCGCACTGGAAGTGATTGAAGGCCGCAAGAAACGCGGTCAGGCCAAACTGAGTGATGTCTGGCAACAACAGAAACTGCTTGAGTCGCTGCAGGTCGATATTCTCAGTGCTGAGGCTCAACGCGATATCTATATTCAGCAACTGGCCGTCTGGACCGGACAGGGGCGTTCAGACCTGACCCCGGAGAAGGTCGCAGCGCTCGGTAAACTGCCCGAAATCTCGGGTGAGATTACCGCTCTGCCTGTCGCTGTTATTCAGACACGCCCGGATGTTGAGCAGGCGTGGTTTGCGTTACAGGCTGCCTCTGCTGGTGTCGCTATTGCGGAGTCCAACCGCTACCCGCGCCTGACGCTCAGCGCCTCTTACAGTGGGGAAGACCCGGAGTTCAGTCAGATCTTTGATAACTGGGTTGCCAACCTGGCGGGATCACTCGTACTGCCATTGATAGACGGTGGACAGCGTCGGGCGGAAGTTCAGCGACAGCGCGCTCTGGAGACAGAAGCCGTTGCAGAGTATTCCCGTACTCTGCTGGAGGCAGCGCAGGAAGTTCAGGAGGCCCTGGTGCAGGAATCCCGTTATGCGCGCACCGCAGCCAGCCTTTATGGCCAGCTCGATCTGGCCCGCCGCACTCTCGAACTGCAGGACTATTACTACGCGCGGGGGCAGCTCGATTTTCTTGAGTTGCTTAACGCCCAGCAGGAACTGCTGAACCTCGAATCCCAATACCTTGCTGCGCGCTGGAATCACGTGCAGGCACGCATACAAGTTTATAAATCTGTCAGTCATGGACAGTTCGGAGACACCGAATGACACCGTCGTCTAAAAAGACTCTGCTGATCGCCGCGATCGCTATCCTGATTATCATGTTGGGCATTGTTGGTTTTCAGGCCATTAAAAATTCTGCGCCCGTCCCTCAGCGTAAAGCGCCGGAAGAAGTTGCACGGCTGGTTGATGTACAGCCTCTGGAGCGAGGTTCCGTGCGGCCGCAGTGGCAGGCTGGCGGTACCGTCGTTGCAGCGGATATGGTGGCTCTGATGCCGCAGGTCAGTGGCCGTGTTCACAGTGTGACTCCGGAAGCGGTACCCGGGGCGACTCTGAAAGCGGGGACTCTGCTGGCGGCCATTGATGATGTGGATTACAGGCTGGCGCTGAAGCAGGCGCGGGCAGCGCTGGCTCAGGCCAAAGCTGACCTCGCGGTTGAGAAAGGTCAGGTTGCTCTGGCAGAAGAGGAATACCGTCTTTCGGGTGCTCAGTTAGGTGACGATGATCGTGCACTGGTGCTGCGCGAACCTCAGTTATTAGCGGCAGAAGCCAGCGTTGCAACGGCACAGGCTGCTGTCGAGCAGGCAGAAGCCGATCTGAAACGCACAGAAATCCGCATGCCGTTTGATGGTCAGATTGTTTCCCGGAGTGTGAGCCCGGGAAGTCAGGCATCAGCCTCGACCGAGCTGTTCAGCGTTGTGGCGTCGGCGGAATTCTGGATTGAAGTGAAAATTCCGCGTGCCTTCCTGCTGCTGCTCGATCACTCTCAGCCGTCACAGGTTTCTCAATCAGGCTGGGGGAGCCGGGTCCGCTCTGCCGATCTGTTGAATGTATTGCCTGATGTTGACAGCACAGATCGCCAGGCGAAAGTCGTTCTGCGTCTTAGCAAGCCTCTGGATGAAAGCGCCGGCCCGCTGGTGCTGGTGAATGATTTCGTCAACGTCACCCTGGTTGGAAAACAGCTGAAAGAGACGTTCGTGATCCCGCGCCGTACTCTGAATAACGGCAATACCGTGTGGGTGGTCAGTGATGGGCGACTGGCGAAGCGCGAAGTCACACCTGAGTACATCGGCCGCGACAGTGTCTGGATTAAAGAAGGTTTTGAAGCGGGAGACCAGCTGCTGCTCAGTCAGGTGGACGGCGCGGTGCCTGGTATGCCGGTTCGTATTGCAGGAGAGTCTGAATGAGTCGTCGTGGAGGTCCTGTCTCGTGGATGACACGTCACGGTGTTGCGCCTAACCTGCTGATGGCATTTCTGATCATTGGCGGCCTCGTGATGTCGCTGATGATCCGTAAAGAGTTTATCCCGAGCACTGACGCCGACATGGTCATTGTGTCTGTGGCCTACCCGGGCGCGACCCCGTCAGAAATGGAACAGGGGGTGGTGCTGCCGATTGAGAATGAACTCAGCGGGCTGGATGGCTTTGCCGAAGTGACGTCCACGGCTACCCAGAGTTCGGCTGTCGTGACGGTCGAACTGAACAACGATACTGACCGTCAGCAGGCTTATCAGGATATCCAGCAGGCGGTAAATAATATCACTACCTTTCCTGCCGGGATTGAGCGGCCGGTGGTCCGGATTGCGAGTCACAGTCGTGAAGTGATGGAGCTGGCTCTCTTTGGGCCGCTCGATAAATTCGAACTGAAAAAACTGGCTGAGCAGATCCGTGAGAAATTTCTGGATGCGCCGGAAATTTCTAAGGTTGAGCTGAAAGGCACGCCAGACGAAGAAGTTCATATCGAAATATCTCAGTCAGTGCTCGAAAGTTATGGTCTGACGCTGCAGAGCGTTGCCTCTGTCGTTGGCAATAATGCAATCGAGCAGAGTGCGGGCACCGTGCGTACCGACGGCGGCGATATTCTGGTGACTCTGGATAATCGTCTGTACTGGGCGGAAGAATTCCGGGACCTGCCGGTCGTCAGTGGCGAAAGCGGGGTGCACCTGCGTCTTGGGGACATTGCGACTGTGACTGAGGGCTTCAGCGACAGTAACCGTCTGGTGACATATAACGGTAAAACGTCGATTGGCCTGGATATCTATCGTACAGAAAATCAGACGCCGTTAACCGTGACTCAGGCAGCGTACCGACAGCTCGAAGAGATTATCCCGACACTGCCACCGGGCGTCGAAATTATCGTGACAGACGATGATGGAAAAACCTACAACGAACGGGTTGGTCTGCTGCTGAAAAATGCCTCGATCGGTCTGATTCTGGTGTTGGTGCTACTCAGTATTTTCCTTGAATACCGCCTGGCATTCTGGGTCACCATGGGAATTCCGACGGCTTTTCTGGGTGCGTTGCTGTTACTGCCTTCGATGGATGTCTCCATCAATATGATTTCTATGTTCGCCTTTATTATTGCGCTGGGCATCGTTGTGGATGACGCCATTATTGCCGGTGAAAATATATTCGAACATATGCAGCAGGGGATGAATTTTCAGGACGCAGCCGTGCAGGGCGCACGCGAAGTGGCCATGCCGCTGGCCTTTGCGATTCTCACCAACGTTGCCGCCTTCTTACCTCTGCTGGCCCTACCGGGCATGATGGGCAAGCTGTTTATTGCCATTCCGATTGTGGTGATCAGCTGCTTCCTGATTTCCTGGATCGAAGCGCTGTTTATTTTACCAACGCATCTGGCGCATCTGAAAAAGAAAAGCCCGGATGCACCTCTTAATCTGCTCGAGCGGATTCAGCGACGTGCAGATAAACGTCTGACGCAATTTATTACCGGCACCTATCAGCCTGTTCTTGAGCGTTGCCTGAAATATCCGTCACTGACGGTGGCAGTCGCCGTTTTTTGTCTTCTGATCGTGATGGCGTGGCCGATGAGCGGACGGATGGGCTTCAGTATGTTTCCGCGTATTGAAGGTGAATTCGTAGTGGCGACGGCAGAGCTGCCTTCGAACGCGCCGATGGCACAGGCTCTGGCCGTCCGAACGTTGCTGGAAGACCGACTGACGGCAGTGAACGACGAGATTGAGAGTCGTGGCCGCCCGCTGGTGGTCAGTATTGAAGGGGACATCGACGGCACAACCGTCGAAGTGCAGGGCAAGCTAGTCGACTCGGGCGAGCGTCCGGTCAGTGCGTCAGCGCTGGTCAATCTGTGGCGCGCCGAAATTGGCGAGATATCGGGGATCCGCAGTCTGACCTTTGACTCAGAGCGCGGCGGTGGTCCTTCCGGAGGTGCCGGCCTGACCGTCGAGCTGCGCGGCAGTCGCACCGAAATTCTTGAGCAGGCGAGCGCCGATATGGCCGTTCAGCTGGCTGGATTTGGCGGAGTCAAAGACGTTGCCAACGGGTTCACCAGTGGTAAGCCTCAGTGGGATATCGAACTGACAGAAAAAGGCCGCAGCCTGGGTCTGGAGGCCGATGACGTTGCCGGTCAGGTGCGTGCGGCACTCTACGGTTCTCGCGCCCTGCGTCAGCAGCGTAATACCAGTGAAGTGACAGTGCTGGTGCGCCTGCCGGAAAATGAGCGCAGCCGCAGTGCTGATATTGAGCAGTTAAAAATACTGACGCCTTCCGGTGCCTATGTACCACTTTCTGAAGTAGCAGAGTTGGTGAAGGGAAATTCCCCTGCCAGTATCTCGCGCCGCGACGGACGACAGATCGTTAACGTAACCGCAGAAGTTGAACCGAGAGAGCAGATCCCGGCCGTCATGAACCTGCTGCGTACTGAAGTGTTTCCCGATCTGGAAGCCCGCTATCCGTCGGTTGATTTTGGTTTCCGGGGGCGTCAGGCCGATACGCAGGAGAGCATGTCGTCACTGATGTTATACGGCGCGTTTTCTCTGATGCTGATCTATGTGTTGCTGGCGATTCCGTTCCGCAGCTATTTCCAGCCGTTGCTGATTATGGCCGTGATTCCCTTCGGCGCCGGTGGTGCGATGTTAGGGCACATAATGCTTGGCTATGGCCTGAGTATTATGAGCATCATGGGGGTGGTCGCGTTGGCCGGGGTGGTGGTGAATGACAGCCTGATTCTGGTCGATTACGCCAACCGTCTGAACCGGAGAGATAAGCTGGCGCCATACGAAGCCATCGTCAGGGCGGGTGTGCGACGTTTCCGGCCGATTCTGCTGACGACTCTGACCACCTTCGGGGGGCTGGCGCCGATGGTGTTCGAGACTTCACGTCAGGCGCAGTTTATTACCCCCATGGCGGTATCACTGGGCTTCGGAATCCTCTTCACGACCTTTGTCTGTCTGCTGGTTCTCCCGGCGTTGTATCTGCTGCTGAGTAACTTCCTTGGCTTATTTGAGAATGAGGAAGAACAACAGCAGCAGGCTGTTGCGGGTCAGTAAACAGCGTCCCGGGCGATACTGCGGCGGCGCGCTTTCTGTTTTGGCATTGAGATCCGGAAAGCGACGCCTCTCTCGGTAGGCTCGAGGACGATATCCCCCTTCATGCGCTGGCGGATGATGTTGTATACCAGATGCATCCCCAGACCGGTGCCGCCTTTACCGCGACGTGTGGTATACAGCGGCTCAAAAATCTTGGTCTTCGCTTCTTCACTCAGGCCCGTGCCGTTATCTGTGTAGAGAATGACGACGTTGTCTTTGTCTCCCCCCACGCGGATATGAATTTCACCATCAGCACGATTCTGCAGCCCGTGAGTCAGCGAGTTCATAATAAGATTGGTAAGAATCTGCTGAATCGCAACAGGAGATACCTGCATCGTCAGATGCGCAGGGCAGTCGACGGTAATTTTATGGTGAGTGTCGCGCAGGTTCGGGGCGAGGGCCTGTAACAGTTCTTCGATGGTGTCGCGCATTTTTATCCAGTCGCTGTCATCTGCGATCTGGCCGGCGCTGACGGCCTTAAAGCTCGCCATCAGCTCACTGGCCCGACGTAGATTTTCGCGCAGCATGTTCAGGCTTTCGGTGACGGCTCCGAGATCCTGACGCGTACGGTCGTCGGCCTTGTCACCCAGGGTATCTTCCAGCATACGCACATCGTTGCGCAGGCAGGATTCCATGGTAAGGCAGAGCCCGAGTGGCGTCTCGACTTCGTGGCCAATGGCGGCAATCATCCCACCCAGTGCCGACAGTTTCTCGGCTTCGATGAGCTTGCCCTGAGTCGTATGCAGGTCATCCAGTGTCTGATTCAGGCGGGAGATGGTGTCGCTCAGATGCTGTGTCCGCTCTTCGACGCGTCCTTCCAGTTCAGCGTTAATGACGGTCAGCTGTTGTTGCGAGCGGGTATTGCGCATCAGCTCGCTGAGCAGCCGGTCATTAAGAGCATTAAATGACGAAATCAGCCGGTCGATTTCATCGCCGTACGGGCCGGTTTCAACCGCAAGCGGGTCATGCAGACCATGATTCAGTCGGGCTTCGGCTTCGTCAGCCATCCGCGAAATCCGCCGCGTGACGACTCTGTGCATCACAAGCACCAGGGTCGCAGCCAGCGCCAGAAGCAGAATCAGGGTGGTGATTGCGTATGGAATCAGGCTGGTCAGGGTATCGATCAGAATCTGGCGCTCATTGAAGCCCAGCTCCAGCTCTCCGATGTTCTGGTCGCGGTAATTCAGCGGAATGCGTGCAATGTTGCTGTGGTAGGGGCGGGTACCGTGTTCAACGTTCAGCGATATGGTGTCGCTGGCGCGTGCATAGCCAATGTCTGACTGTGAGAGGATGCCCTGAAGCAGAAACTCCAGCTGTTCGCGGTCATACTGCCAGAGCGCATGCGCGACTGACTCGGTAAAACCCTCGCGAATTTCGTCGCTGCGCTGTTCGAAATAGTGACTCTGGACCTGGTAAGTCCAGACGATCAGCAGAGCAGCCGCGATACCACCGATAATAAGTGATGTCAGCGTGAAATAGATGAACGTCCGGCGGATTAGACAGCTGTTGAGGCGGGCTATCCTTTGTCTGATGTACGAGCGCACTGGGTCCCCTGTTATCCCAATGGGGCAGAAGGCATCTTACCTGATCGTTCTGTCAGCGCAATGGAAGGAGGCGACAGTGCCTGACACTGTCGCTTATGTGTTTTTACTTGTCCGTCAGGCGGGATTTCAGGGCTGTGAAGTACAGCAGAGGTATGACAATGAGCGTCAGCACGGTCGATACCAGAATGCCGAAGATCAGAGATATCGCCAGACCGTTGAAGATCGGGTCGTCAAGAATAAAGAAAGCACCGGTCATTGCCGCGACGCCGGTCAGCACAATCGGTTTGGAGCGAACCGCCGCCGAGGTGACGACTGCGTCTTCAAAGCGCATACCTTCGTCGAGTTTCTGATTGATGAAGTCCACCAGAAGAATCGAGTTACGCACAATAATGCCGGCGAGGGCGATCATGCCGATCATTGAGGTCGCGGTGAACTGAGCACCGAAGAGTGCGTGCCCCGGCATCACGCCAATCACTGTCAGTGGAATCGGGGCCATGATGACCAGCGGCACCAGATAGGAGCGGAACTGAGCGACGACCAGCAGGTATATCAGGATCATACCGATGGCGTAGGCGATTCCCATGTCCCGGAAGGTTTCGTAGGTAATCTGCCATTCGCCATCCCATTTGATTTCGGTACGGTCAGCCATCGGAGGTTGCTGAATAAACCATTGGGGCCAGTCCATCCCCTGGTCTGGCATATCCATCGCCATGCTGAAGAGACCGTACAGTGGGCTGTCGAGTTCGCCGGCCATGTCGGCGGTTACGAACACCACGGGTTTCAGGTTCTTCCGGTAAATCGTCTTTTCAACCAGGCTTTCTTCGATATTGATGAGATCGGCCAGCGCGACAAATTGCCCGTCCGCTGCCCGCACTTTCAGAGTCAGCAGATTATTGAGGTCGGTTTTTCCGGCCTCATGCATTTCCAGGCGCACCGGGGTTGGGTATTTGTGTTGCCCGGTGTGCAGGTAACTGACATCTTCCCCTCCGAGTGCCGTATTAATTGCCTGAACAATCTCCGCCTGTGCAACGCCCGCCTGAGAGGCCCGCTGACGGTCGATCCGGATCAGCCATTTTTTCTGATCCTGCTCTACCATATCGTCGCTGTCGACAATGTCCGGGGTGCTCTCGAAGAGTTGTCTGAGTGTCTGGGCTGCAGTGATCTGACCTTCGTAATCCGGGCCATAGACTTCGGCTACAATCGGAGCCATCACAGGTGGCCCGGGAGGAACTTCAACGATTTTTACGTTCGCGTTCAGTCGCTCGCCGATCGCCTGAAGTGGCTCCCGCACTGACAGGGCGATCGCGTGTGACTGCCGGTCACGCAGATGCTTATCAATCAGGTTGACCTGAATATCGCCCTGATGAGGCAGGCTGCGCAGGTAGTACTGGCGAACCAGGCCGTTAAAATTAATTGGTGCCGCTGACGCGGCGTAAAGCTGAAGGTCTTTGACTTCAGGAACCGCGAGCAGCTCTGCGGATAATGCTTCCAACACGGCAAGTGTCTGCTCGGCGGGGGTGCCTTCGGGCATATCGACGATGATCTGGAATTCGGATTTGTTATCGAACGGCAGCATCTTCATTACCACCGCAGTGAACACAGGTAAGGAGACGGCCAGGGCAATCATAAGTGTGATCCCCCCGAACAGCATGCCGCGTTTTTTGCCTGCGTTTCTTCCCTCCAGAAACGGACGCATTGTCTTCTCAAAAACGGCCTGCAGGCGCGAGTCACCTTCTTCTTTTGGGGTATCAGACTGATGATGGCCTGAGCGCTGCAGAAGCCGGTACGACAGCCAGGGCGTGACAACAAACGCAACCACCAGAGAGATAAGCATGCCGGTCGACGCATTGATCGGGATCGGGCTCATGTACGGCCCCATCAGTCCTGATACAAACGCCATTGGCATCAGCGCAGCAATCACCGTGAAGGTCGCGAGTATGGTGGGGCCGCCCACCTCGTCGACCGCAGCCGGAATGACCTCCAGCAGGTTCTTCGCGCCTTTCTGGAGGTGGCGGTGGATGTTTTCGACCACCACAATGGCATCATCGACGAGAATACCGATGGAGAAAATAAGTGCGAATAGCGAGACACGATTCAGCGTGAAGCCCCATACCCAGCTCGCAAACAGTGTGATGGCGAGGGTAATAAAAATAGCGCCGCCGACAATCAGGGCTTCTCGCCAGCTCATGGTGACTAATACCAGAATGACTACCGCGGCGGTTGCAAACAGGAGCTTAGCAATCAGCTTATCGGACTTATCTTTCGCAGTCGTGCCGTAATC
>Ga0163111_10000907_pt1 | contig 17968 bp, 10 predicted proteins | sample CRUFie1St18metaG_FD_109645 | JGI IMG/M metagenome (GOLD analysis project Ga0163111, IMG submission 109645) | Marine microbial communities from the Costa Rica Dome - CRUD Field 142mm St18 metaG | ecosystem: Environmental > Aquatic > Marine > Oceanic > Photic zone | place: Costa Rica: the Eastern...
CAAATCTTCAAAAGTATAGTGAAAAAACAGAAACTGAGCAACAACTAAAAACAACAACAACCTGGGAACCGGAAGAAAAAGAAAAAAAGGAAAAGTTAGAACAAGAATTTAGAAATACTACATTTTATTATGGTACTACAAGGGGTAAATCCGCATCTGAAGAAGCTGAGGGTATTCAAAAAGCTGCTAGACATTTTAGCGATAAACTAACTAAAATTAGACTAAATAAATATGATAAACTTAAACAATATCGAAAACTAGAAAAACGAAAAAATTCAGATTGGGAAACATGGGATGAAAAAAAGAGAAAAGATTACTATGATTTAAAAAAACATTATGATGATACACCGGTTGAGCAAAGAATTTTTCTAAGACAACATAAGTTGATGCATGATAAAATAAAACGAAAAGTTGAAAAAGATTTAAAGGAAAGGAAGAAAAAGGAAAAAGCTGAGATTGAAGAACTAAAACTTAAAAAAACTGATTCAACAAAAGGTGGTCCAAAATTAAGTGCTGAAGAAGAAAAGAAATTAAAAATTTTAGAAAATAGACAAGAATTGGACAATGAAAAGAGGAGTTATTGGGAGGATGTAGAACTACTTAGTAAAAATAAATTAATTAATAAAAAAGTCAGAGAAGAAAGAGGATTTTACAATCCAGGAAATAGAGTTGCCGGATATCTAAATGCTAAGAAAAGTGCTGATAAAGACAAACCTAGAGCAGATATGATGGATAATTATTATGGAAATAAAGGAACTGGTTAGCTGGTCAAAGAAGTGATATTATTGCAGAGTTTGTGCATAAATCCATGGGATATAAGGGAGAATATGATAAAAATAAAACTGGTAGAGATGCGTGGATTGATACATATGGAAAAGATGAGGCTTTTGATTCAAAAGGCAAGGTCAGATTCAAGTCTAGTCTACCTCAGTTAGATTCATCGAACAGAGTAATTGAAAAAAGTTCTGGTGAAAATTTTGAATTTCATTCTGTAGGAGGTTTAAAAAAGCAGCAGGGTTTATATGGATCAATGGAAATTTCAAGACATGTAAGAGAGGGAGTTAAGAAGTATGGAGGGACAATTGTTTTTGAGGTTGGAGGAGATGTTTTTTTTGAAAGTGCCTTTGTTGACGGAAAAATGATGGGAGATACTAATGTGGAAATTGCTTATTTACTTCCATATTTTGCTGGAAAAAATTCAGCTACCGTTCCATTTGGTAAAGGAAAAATAGTCTTTCAAAAGGGGGGTAAAGATATCGTTCCTACTAAATCTTTATTTTTTAAGAGTTGGTCTTTGAAATCAGTAAAAGAAAACTTGAAAGTGGAAGAATATGATAATGGTTTCATTCTTTTTAAAGATAAAGATGGAAAAATAAAAAAAGATAAAGATGGAAAAATAATAAAAGATAAAATAACCAAAGACTTATTTCATAAATTTCCTGAATAATAAACAGTTTTCCATGATAAATCAAATATTAGCCAAAAAGCTAAGGTCACATTGGAAAGTGCAACATCAAAAGACAAAAAGAAAAAACAAACGAAATAAAAAGATAGTTTAGTTTTTAAATAATGCTTATATATCTTGCTTTAAATCTAAGCTAAGATCCTTTTTTTTGTTTTAATAAGGATTTGTTTAATCTTTAGGTTTCTTTTTAAAAACATCTGAGAAAGCACCAGCAACTAGGCCAGCAGGAATAGCGAATAATGCTAATCCGATAATGATTAAAAACGATGCAAAAATTTTCCCTCCTTCCGTGATTGGATAAACATCTCCATATCCAACTGTTGAAAGAGTTACAATTGACCACCACATCGAATCAAAAATATTAGGAAAATTTTCTGAATTTGTAGGATATTCGAAGTACCATATACCTACAGATGATATATATATCATGAAAATAGTGAGTAAAGAAAAATAAAAAAGTTCTTTTTTGATTTTTCCAAATGTTTTATAAATATTCATTGCGGCAGGTTCATATTTGAATAATGATATAAATCTCAAAATTCTAATCTCTCTTAATATTTTTGGACCAACTTCATGTAATCCAATTAATGCAAAAAAATCTATTATACCCCAAAAACTAAAAATAAACTTCAGTCTATTAGGATTAGAGTATACTCGCAAAAGATATTCAACCGAAAAAAAAATCAATGGAATATAATTCCATGAATCAGAGAAGGATCTGTATTTATGCATGGACTCCATAGTCATTAAACTGTTATCAATAATATTTAAAAAAATTATTAGGTATAAGAAAACATCAATCATTATGGCATACCTATCTTTGACATCGTTTAAATAAAAATGAATTTTTTTTCTCATAAATTGATTTATTCTGATATTTGATTTTGAGTATATATCATTGTAAGATATGGGTTCAATTTAATATTAATGTCAATCACAAGAAGGCTATATTTATTTTTGATTCATTTAATCAAAATTATTTACTCTTACTTATTTCAAAAGTTTTACCATCCTTGATAACTTCCCTTTTCACACCCTTAACTATATGTTTTAAAGATATTTTTTCACCATTTCGCTTAGCAACCAACCATGAATATTGAATAATATTTTTTATACTACCACCACTAATTTCATGATCTTTTGCAATACTGTTAATTTCTTCGTTACTAATAGAGGCAATATTTTTAATGGAGTTTTTCCAAAGTATCTTTCTTTCATTAAACGATGGTAATGTAAAATTAACAATCGTTTGAATTCTTCTGGAAAAAGCTCTATCTATATTAGGTTTTAAATTTGTGGCTAACACAACTAATCCTTTAAAATCTTCAATTCTTTGAAGTAGGTAGCCTGTAAGCTGATTAGCAAACTTATCCTGAGAGCTACTTACAGCTGTTCTTTTTGAGAATAAAGATTCAGCTTCATCAAAGAATAAAATCCAATTCTTATTTTCAGCAATATCAAAGATTCTTGAAAGATTTTTTTCGGTTTCTCCAACATATTTTGAAACTATTTGCGATAAATCTACCCTATAAACGTCAACATTATTATGTTTCCCCAATAAAGCTGCTGTTAGTGTTTTTCCGGTTCCTGGAGGGCCATAAAAAAGACATTTATAACCAAAGTTTAATTTTTGTGAAATATTAATGTCATTAGTAATTTCATATTTATATTTAATCCAGGTACTTATATTTTCAATTTCATCTCTTATAAAATCATTTAAAACAAGATCTGACCAGTTCAAATCTGTTGATAAGAGTTTTGCTGGAAAATTGGATGAAAAGTCAGGTTTATAATCTTGCCCTAATGTAATTAACTTTATAATTTCATCTTCAAGATAAATAATTTTAGACATCTTGTAGTTATTATCAACTTCATTTGAAAAATAAATTGCTGAAATTTTATTTAAGATATAACCTCTGTCAAATATAAACTGGGTGTTAAAAAAAGTGTCAGTATTTCGTCCATAATAAATAAAGTTAATAGTACCAACTGTTGGAATAAATCTTGATTTATCTTCATCCATCTTTCCTGAAAACTCTGTAAATCTTTTATCTAATGTTTTGTTTTTTATTAAAAACTTATCAAAAATTTCAGGAAAAAATATATTTGCAATACAACAAATAATAACCAATCTATCAAAATCTTTTAATTTATTTGATATTATCCATCTAGAGTAAAAACTGTTATCAGATTCAATATTTGGAGCATTAGGCATTGACTTATCAGAGTGATTAAGCTCGAAGTAGTTTTCAAACCTAATATCTATTAACTCGACCAGCCAATCTAATTCTTTTGAAATTGTTATTGAATTATTATTTTCTATTTGTGTATTAGTCATTGATTAATATTTCCAGTTAACAATTAGTTTTTTTTCCATTAAATCATAGCTTATTAAACTTATAGTCCAATTTAGTGATTTGAGAAAAACATCAGGTGGCCGACTCTCTACATCTAAAACAAAAGAATCATCATTCTCTATTAGCCGAGCGTCTCTTTTTAAAAACCAATCTCTTAATGTTTGAACTGACTTCACTTTTTCCCAGTTTCTTAAAAGTGCTTCAGTTGCACTTTTGCAGATATCAATTTCAAAACTAGACAACTTATTTTCAGTATCAATAATTTTATCCAAGTTTACTCCACACAAGACTTTATTAAAAATAAAATCTTTTTCGTTAGAATTACTTCCATTTACAAAAAAATCAGTTGCTAAGACTGCCTTATCCTTACTGATTTCATCTTTAAATGATTTATTGTCATCATTTAATAGACTCAACTTTGAAAATAAGGTTTTAAGAAATGGCCAATAAAGAAGTAAACCTGCGTTAGAGATCAAAACACCATCCTCTAACTCATTCTTAATATCTGTTTTTATATTAAAGTTAGCTGATTTTTTATTCTTTATTTCATTTATTTTTAGGTTTAAATGTTGTGTAAAACTTAAATAAATATTTTCCACAGATTCATTTTTTTCAAATATTTCTAAACTCATGATTATATCATTTGTGATTATCATTTTCTTTGGGAATGAAATTTCTTTAATAAAAACATTAACAATAAATTTTAAATAATCATTAACGACAAATGAATGTTTAGACCATTTAATAAAAAAGGTTTTCAAAATTTCAATTTTTCTTTTAAAGTCAAAGTTTTCAAAACTTTTATAGTCCTTCTTATCGTAAAAGAGTTTTGAATTAACATGAATTAGTTGATTTTTATTTAAAAAAGTAACGAAAAATTTAAAAGATTTTAAGAGATTAGGGTGGATAACAGAGAATAAATTTTCAAAATCTTTGTTTTTTATTTCGTAGGATTTTTGAAATAATACAGAAAATAACCTATTCAATTTCGCCTCAGATTTAGACCAATTAAATAAGTATTTTTTTAACTGATAAAAATTATAGCGTAATGAAGTTTCATAAAAATTATTAAGATCATCAAAATCAAGTGAGGCTGAATCGTATGGAAAGGAACCAAACTCAACATAATATATTAGTTTATTAAAATTTGTATAGTCTTTACTTTTTAAAATATTGTCTTTATATCGATTAACGAAGTCTATGTTAGATTCATGAAAATTTTTCGAATATTTTTTTTCTGAAAAATCATATTTATACTTAGAATTGATTTTTAAATCTGTTTTTAAAAAAACATCATTATTTATTGCAACCGATGTGTTAATCTTTTTTGTAAGCTTTTCTAAATTAATTAAATCAATCTCTTTAATTTTTTTTCCGTAAAATATTTTTTTGAGTTCTATAGTATCTAATTCGTAAAAAACGAATTTATATGCTAAGATGAAGTCAACTTTAGGAAGTTCTGTAATTTTAGAAAGGATATCAATATTTTCATATTTTGATATGTTATTATTTTCTAAAAAGAATGACAATAATTTAACAACAGATGAAACTTGTTTTTGTTTTAATACTAGCGAATAAATATTAACAAAAACACTTTTTGTAATTTCAGAATCAAAATTTAAATTAAATAATTTTATAACATTTTCAGAGGTAAAAACAAAATAAACCAAATCTTTATTAATATCATTATTTGATATATAATCAATAGTTTTTTTAAATTCAATTTGATTTTTTATCAAATAACTAATAATCTTTTTGATCAATACTTTGTAGTTGTCAGAATTAAAAATGTTTGTGCTATTTTTCAATAAAAACAGCTGAAGTATGCAGTCATTTTCTGAAAGCTTAAAAAGATGCGTGAAATAATCAATATCATAATTTTCATTTCGAATCTTTGATTGAAAGTTTTGAAGTTCACCTTCAGATAATTTGTCCAAATTAAATTTACTTTTTAAATCATTGATTTCATCTTGTAAAATATCCTGCTTAAATCTTAATAGGGGAAAATTATCAATTTTTGAGATGTCTTCTTCTTTTAAACTAAATAGTATTTTTTTTGGCTCTGATGAAGAATATAAGTAGACCAATTTGTGATTAAATAACCTTGCTGACTTATTATCCCATAATCTAAATTTAAGAACCAATGAAAGGATATATAGTTTTACAGTATTATTATCTTTAGTTAAAGCTATATATGAGTTAGAATTGAGATTAATTATATTATTTGATAAGAATTCTATGATTTCTACAAATAATTCATAAGAATCATGAATAAAATAGTCGATAAAATTCTTAATTATATTTTCTGAACTGAATAATACTTTTAAAAAAGTTTTGTCATTTGACTTAACAAGTTGCCTCAAAAATATTAAAATTTCATTTTTTGAAATTTCTCTTCTACTTGACCAATTTGGGAAATTGTTTTTTTCCAAAAAATAATAGTATAAGTCTTTATAAAAAAAACTAGTTCTTATATCCTCGGAAATATTAGAATATTTATAATCATCAAAAATAGAGACAAACAAGTTGTTTTCCTGAGAATTAATATTTCTTGAATCAGAAACATATTTAATAATATCTTTTTTATTCAATTTACCCGAAATGGTTATGTCGTAAACTATTTCATGAAAAAAAATTTCTTTAATTATCTTATAATTTTGGTCTTGTGAAAGGTTTTTTAGAAATATGAATCTTAAGTAGGACTTTATGGTTTGTTCATTTTCATTTGTAAGTTTAACCAATTTATGAAATTTCAAAAAATCATTTTCAATTCTTAAATAACTGACATCAAATATATTTTTTATAGAAACAAACTCTTTTTTAAAATCTTGATGAGTTGATATCAATGATAATATTTTAATTAAGTCAATATCATTTTTATTTTCATTTAAGAATCTTAAAAAATAATCCCTTTCGTTTAATATTTTTTTGAAGATATTCTTAAGTTTTTTGTTTTTATAAGAATATTTAGAACTTAAAAAATTCAAAAAAAAGTCCTTATAATTTAACCTTAAATTTTTTGTAAATCTTTCGAAATCCAAAAAATATGAAAGGTCTTTTATCTGTAGATTATTTTTATTTGATATTTTTTTATAGTTATTTAAAATTTCACCAATATTAACATGTTTCGATGAAAGGGTATTTTCTAGGGATGCTTCTAGATATTTCTCATTTTTATATGTCAATGTTTGATTAAGTGACATAAATAATAGGTTAGATTCAAATTTATGGGATTTCTTATCAAAAATTATGTTGAATATTTCTGTATTCAAAGAAAATATATTTTGAAAAGCTCTTTTATTTTCCCCTATTAATTGGTCAATAATTTTAATAAAATTATCCTTAGAAAAAAGATTGTATAATCTTCTAAATAATATTGGATCTTTTGTTAGAATTTCTATTATATAATCCTTGTTTGTTTGAAAAATTAAATCTTTAGATAAAAGAATTTTAAGATTATCCTTTGAAATAGACCAAAGCGGAGGTATTCTGGTTTTAACGAAACTGATAAAAAAACTATCAATTGTAAATACTTCTATATTAAGATTATTATTATAATTTGATTTATCGAGAAAATTCTCGAGTTGAATTAGTATTAGATTATCTAAGGAATTAATTTCAGAAATAAATATATTTCCTATATCTATTTCAATTTTATCGATTTTGTTAATCTGAGCTTTTTCTGGTAAATAATACTTTTGAAGAAGATTATTAAACTTTTTTTTAAAATCCTGATTTAATAAAGAGGGGATTTTTTTTACACACTCGTTATGAATAAATTCATTAGAAACATCAATTTCAAATTCAAAATTTTTAATGACACATTTACTATCCATCATTAACTTTTATAAGAAATTGAATTATTTTTAATGAAGCTAGGTCTAATTTTGTTGAAACTTTATTAAGTTTCATTTTTTTCCATTCAGAGTAAATTTCTGTGAAAAAATTTATTTGAGAAAAATCGAGAAAATGTAAATTAAACTTAATATTAGCTGGCAAATAAAAATCAATTGAATCTTTTATATGCTTTCTAAATTCAACATTTTGAAATCGTGTAGGCCAATCTGGCATAACAATATTTATTTCGTTAGAATAATTAAAATTTTCTGGAAATTTATTAAGTGATTTATTCTCAGAGTAAATTTCAATATCTATTTTTGAATTTTTTAATAAATTATTTAAAATATTTTCCATTTCATTTTGCGCATCAACCCTATTATTAAACTGCTTACTACTGGTTAATATTTTATTATCCATAACATCGAAGACCGAAATAGAAAATCTTTTTGAATTATTACTGGATTTATGAATACTATAATTTGATCTATCACCTAAAATACTTAGCAGGTCTTCTCTAATTTCTGTTAAGGTGTTAAAATCATATATTTTAAATGAATTAAACAAAACCACTTGGTTAGATAAAACTTTCATTTTAAATTTATCAACAACTAAAGGTCTTAGTAAAATATTTTCAACAACAAAGAATCTTTCAGTAGTTGTGTTTAATGAATTCAATTTAGAGATAATTTTAGATATATTTTTGAGGCATAAGCTTCTGTTTTTAGAATGAAATATTTTTATAGGAATTTTTGTTAAAGGAGAGTGATATAGGAGATGATACATAGTACCATCATTAAGAATTTTGAATGATTTTTTATTTATTGCATTTTTAAATAAATCTAAAAAATTTGAGTACTTCTTTAAGTAAAAATTAACCTGTTTATTTTCATAACAGTAATCAGGTAAGGATAAGACATCTAGGTTTGGACCATTTTTAATTTTCAAATTTAAATTAGACCAAACTTCCTTCTCCCTAAATTCAACATCTAATTTATCAAAACCTAAATCTGTATCAGCAAAATTATCCTTTAAATCTAAAATCAGCTGCATTCTTCTCTCAATACCTGAAATATTTTTATTAGCAGAATCGAGCACAGTATAATTTCTTCCTTTATTTCTATTTAAACCTAATTCATATATATTTTTTGCATATCTAATTTTACATTGAAGTGCATAATCAGAGCTTTCCCTAAATGACGCACCTTGATTTTCACTTGAATAAATATTTTCTAATATCTTAGAATTGTATGTCTCTCCAAATCTTGAAATAAGGTGATCTAAAAATAGATTTTTTCTTTCAAAGAATTGTTTATCAGTCTCAGAAATATAATTCAGCTGTGTTTTATATTTTTCTAAATCATCTTTATCAAATAGCTCATTAATATTAGAGATATTCTCAGGAATTTTTGTGAAATAAGTTTTGTCCTTATTTTCTAAACTAAAAATATTTCTAATATTGGCAATTTGAGAATTATAATTAGCCATAATTTGATCAAACAGAAAAAGATATGCCTTAAGTTGCTTCATTTGAGCTTTCCTTAAACTTGAAGAATTCGGATTAAGCTCTTTTTCTTTAAGACCATATAAGGACGGAAATTCATTGATAATAGGATAATATTTACTAATCTCATCATAATTAAATCTGCCTTTTTTCAAATTCTCATTTTTGAATTTATTAATTAATGAAATTGAATTTTGATTTGAAATTGAGTCATGTAGCTGTTCAAATATTATCTTATCTATTAAGTAATGCGTATTATTTCTTATAAAATTAATATCACTGTCTGAGTCTTTTGAGAAGAAGGTGTTAATATCCTCAAATGAAGGAAAAGAATTTTCAGAAAATGAAATTATTTCAGAAAATAATTTAATTCCGTTTTTATAAATACCAAAATCTTTTACGCTTATAACACCATTTATATTTCTTATTATCTCAATTATCTCAGAAACATAAATTTCATTTGTTTTTTTGGTTAAATTTTTGTCTAGTATTAGTCCATTTTCCGTTTTTACTCCTTGAAAAATATTATCATAAGTTAAATCTTCGTCCTCAAAATATTCATATCCAACAGATTTAACCCTTTTATTTAGCCTAGATTCAACCTCAACAAATATTTTAGCTAAAATCTCTTCACCAACACAAAATGAGTCGATTTGAATTTGTGCTGAAATACTTATAATATCTTTGTTTAATATTTTAACTTCATTTATGTCTGAACCAAGAATCCTGTTATCATTGTAAATTGTTCTTATTTTATTTTCAATTAAGTCATTTGATTCTTGATTTACATTTTCAGATAATTGTACTTTAAAGTCTAATAAGCCAAAATTTGCATAAGAATTCTCTTTTAGTCTAAACACCCAAACATTATTAATCTCTTCAATTGAATCAATAATAAGTTTTCTGATATCATTAATGGTGTTGGCATTTGAGTGAAAAATTTTTTCAGGAGGGATGAATAGATTATTTTTTTCAAAATCAAAATCATCCATATCCATCATTAAAATGTCTTCAATCGGAAAATTCGATTTAAAGCCAAGATCGGTAATAGCAAAACAAAGCTGTTCTAAAATTGTAATACCAGGGTCATGGTAATTATAATCCGACCATTTATCGCCACTGTATTTTTGGATAAAGTCAATACCTTCCTTCAACAGCACATCATAATCTTGACTATTACTAAAGTTATCCATCTTTATTTAATTTAAAATCTTTAATCATTTAAGAGTTTTGTGACGTTGTAATGAATTTGATAAGGTTGATTTGTCTCTGGGTCAATATTCCAGTCACCAGATGTTTTAACCTCTAAATTATAATCATGTAATGTTCCAGTCCATCTAAATTTGATAATTTTTTTATTAAAAAGTCTACCAAAAAAAGTATTCCAATTAGAGTTTTGATAATTCTTAATCGAATTTTTTGAATGAGGTCCTCCAAAAGTTGATAAAACTATAACGTGAGAAATGGAATAATAGCCGGAATTTACTGAACCAGATGCATGGGCAATAACCTCAAATGCATTAATACCATCTAAATTCGAAATAATTTTATGCCAGACTCCATCAGCAGGAACATTTCCTTTTGAATATGTTCCAATTCTAGACCTAACCCCTAATGTTCCATTTACTTCTAAATTATATTCTGGATTATTGGTATTAACACCTACCCTATTCTTATTAGTAACTTTTATTATCGGATTATCTGAAACCCCATTTATTGATAAGCCTTCTTTGTTATCAAAATTTGTATTCAAAGTAAAATCTGGAGATTTCTGAGATTTCTTTCTAAAAAATGAAATAATCCTAGAAAAAATGCCAATTGGATTTAGTTTCAATCCATTATTTGGATCTATGTCTATTCCATCATCAATAACATTTATTGAAGAATCAATTAAGTCAATAAAATGTTTTTCACTTACAACACCTCCTTTTTTAAAATAGTTTTTTAATGTTTCTTTATTTTTTATAGCCATAACGATTTATTTTAGAGTAAACTGTAAGTTATCATATTTTTTTTCTTCAGATGAGATTTGATTCAGTTGATTTTTATTTATTTCTTTAGTTGAAATAAACGTATCATCAATTTCTAAATCTTCATAATTAATTTTTGAAGGAATTTCATATTCATTACTATTCAAAACTTTAATAATATGTCTATTTCGAGGAACTATTATCGATTTATTTGAACCTTTCGATATAAAGTCATTTTCATGATTTTCCGATGCTGAGTCATAGACTATTATATTTCCTGACTCATCTTTTTTAAAATGAATAATTGAAAAACCAGTAACGTAATCAATATACTTTCTGCTTTTTACAAAATTTAAAATATCAATATTTTTAATGGAATTATAAATGTAGTTCACAGATTCAGAGCTTTTCCATGGGCAAATAAAAGCTAATAGTTCTTTGTTAAAAATACTTATTGCTCTTCCTGGGTTGGCTGTATTAAATTTTATGCTGGCTTTTATCAGAACATCTTCAAAAACTGGATTAATAATTTTTATATCGAAGTTTGGAGATTTATATTTATTTATAAACAATAAAATATTTTTAATTTCCTGAGGTGTTAATTTTATTTCGTCTATATTTTGGGTCTCATTTATTTTTTTTAAACAAACAAACGTTAATATATTGTCATCATTATCAATGCATTTAACATAACTGAGATTTTTGAAATTATCCTTAATAAAGTTTTCAAATTCAGATTTTGAAACTGGTCTATTTTTATGCTTTAACAAATTACTTGTTCTTTCGTAAAATCTGTCATCACTTTCGGATAAACTTATCATTGGTGAAGGAATAGGTTGAGAAACAGAAATTATTCCAGAAACATTTTTTTGTAAACCCTGAAAAGAATTTTCTTTTAACTGAGGTAATCTTACGGAATTTTCTGATGGAATAACTTCTGTTGTTGAACATGCGTTTGTAAAAACAGATTTAATTAAACCAAGCTGGTCTGCTTTATCTTTGGAAATAGCTTTAATATAAAACTCTTTACCGCTTAAAATTTCTTTATTAACAGAAATATCTTTTGGGAAAATAAACGAAATTACTCCACTATTTATTAAATTATTTGTCTGATCATTTAGAATAAACTGGTCATCAAAAGTTTTCCATCCATTTTTAGAAACATATTGCCATTTTATTTTGGAACTGAAATCATAGAATTCATTTTCGTTTTTTACAATTTCAAAAAATAAATCTAGATTTTTTAATTTTTGTGCAGATTTAATCCCAATAATTAATTCACCATCGTTATGCAATTCATAAAACATAGAATTATTTATATTTTTCTTTGAAAAAGTGTTTTGGATACCATATGGAGATAAATGTAAAAATATATTACCTTCATCATAATCATTTTTATTTATATTTTCCTGATCAAAATACATTATTGTTGATGCAGCATAATCAATATTAATATCTGAAATTTGAGGAGAATAGGGTTCATTTATATTCTCATCATACAATTTACCGCTTTTGTTAATCATATTTTGCGACACTGACTCAGAGTATATTTTGGGATAAGATTTATGACCAAATGCAAAAGTAGGGCATGTTAATTGAAGTTTTATGATACCTGAATCATAATCTTTATTAAAGGTGGTAATATCTCCTGTATTTAAATTAAAGTTGGGTGAAATTTGTATATTGTTAAAATCCTTAACAGAATGTGATTTTTTATCATCAATATTATTAGTACTATCAAAATCAAACATAGGAAATATCATATTTTCATAATTAATATATCTATAATCTGACAAAAAAGATAGCTTTAATTTATATTCAGAAATTGCAAAACTCCTTCCATATCCTTTATAATAATCTACTAAGTTATTTTGAACATCCTCTAGATTAATATAATTCCATGAAATATTAAAATCATCGATTTTCTTATTGAATAATTCTTCACATGCGATATGAATATTAGAATTATTTTTTGGAATTGATCCGAAAAAATCAAATTCAGAAGAATCAGAGACAACTGATTTATTACTAAATATTTTAAAATTACTTAGGTTAGATACTTTTGATTTTATGTTTACCTGCTTCATTTTCATCTTGTTTAAGAAAGCATATGGATTATAAAAGGAGTTTTGATTAATTTTAAACATTATCAATGGATTATTTGAATCTATATTCATTCCATGGATCGTATTTTTATAGTTCATGAAAGACGGGTGAGACTTGCCTAATTTAATAGAAATGGATAATGTGTTTTTACTCCAATCATCAGGCATGATTACTTCATAATCATCTATTTTAAACCATCCTTCGTCATAGCTGTAGCTGATGAAAAAAGCATCAGAAAATATTTTATAAAAAACCTCATTTTCATTTAATTGAGAATTGTTAGAGATATCAATAATTAAATCTGTCAGTTGTTTAACTGATGAGGATTCAAAGATAAAATCAATTATAATTTCTCTTTTGGTATTACTTAATTTTAAACATGAAGAACCTAAAATAAAACCTAGGTTAGCATAATTCATTTTAGTCTTTTGATTTGAAATAAAATTTTGATCTTTTCCTAATGCATTAAAAACATTAGAGTTATTATTGAAATTTTCAACTTCCTCGATATTTCGACAAATTAATTTTGAATATACAGCTGAAATTAACCTATATCTTGAATCAAAGCTATTAATAGAAGAATTACTTAAAAAAATGGTTCTTATTGAAGATAACTGAGCATTATTTAATGTCATATCTTCATCAACAATATACTCAATTCCAGAACCATCACTGTATTGACCTGCGTTAATTATTTGTCCTTTATTTAAATTTATCTCACTAATGTTTGGGTCAATTTTAAAAACGGCAAAAGTTTTATTGGGTGCTGATACAAATTTCTTTTGACCTAAAATTTTATAATAATAATAATCAAGGTGTTTTTTACTAATTAAGTTTATATCATTAGTCAAATGTTTATATAAATTCAAGAAAGAAAATAATAAACCAATGTGAGGATTGTGTGATTTATTTTCTAAACTATTTTTAAATTTTTTTTTAGATCTAACAACTATATTATCTATGATATTTATAAGGGAATTATTTATCAAAATCATATTTTTGAATAAATTATCAATAACATCAATTTTATTTTTTTTGATCAAATAGTTCATATCTGATTTGTTTTCAGTATTTAACCAAATTTTTTCCTGATATTTAATTATTTTAATTTGTTCTTTTTCAGAAATTTCCTTTAAAATAAACCTGATAATATTATTATAGCTAGCTAATTGTTTAGATGCATGTTTCTTAATTATTGATTCTATTTCAAAATTGATATTACTGTCAATGATTAAATCTTTAGAAAAAGATCGTTTATACCAGTCACTTATTTTATCAAAAAATGATTTAGTTAGAATTATAAAATCTAAAAGAATTTCAACCTTTGATTTAAACTTCTCACTAGTGTCATACTTCTTTATTAATTTATTTCTAGTAAATTTTAAATCATCGATATTATATTTAAGAATTTCTGAAACTAAAAAAGTGTTATCGTGGGAAAACATGGAAAAAAATTTATCAGAAACTATATTGTCACTATTGTAAAGATTAATTTCCTTTGAAATCTGAGATACTAAATTTATAAGATCAGAAAAAGACCTGTCTTCAATTTTTAGGGTATTTAAATCTAATATTTTTTTTTCTAAACTTTTCATCAGGAATGATTAAAGATTTTCGCTATAATAATAAGGAAAAACAATGTTATCTTTTACATTTGAAGTTATAACAGTATAATCTAGTTTAATTTCAAAATATCCATTATTAGCATCTAATTTTTGAATAAAAATATCTTGAACTTTAATTCTTGGCTCAATATTTCCAATTTCATTTGTCATTTCAAACATTAATACTTTGACTATATTAGATGATAGCTTATCAAATTGTTTTTCGTGAATAACACAACCGTATTTAGGTCTCATCATCCTTTCACCTATTCTGGTATTAAAATAAATAAATAGACTTTGTTTAATATCATCTTCATCTGAAACTAATTTAACATTTCCCGTTTTCGGGTCAAATTCAGGAGGAAAACTCCAACCTGTACCTAAAAATGACTTTTTTTTCATAATTATTCTCCTATTAATACTGTAGGGTCACCCAAAACTACTACTCCCCCATGTTCTGTCATATCACCCATTCTTACTGCAGGTCTACCATTAATTAATACCGTAAATGACCCTTCAATTACAGTGTCTGGTGGACCTATACAAACCAGTTCATCACCCATCACTGAAGCAGGAAGTCCTCCGATTAGAACATCTTCAGATCCTGGACCTACAATCGGGCCTCCAACATGAGGTATCGGAGGCACGGAAGGGTCTTCCATTGGACAGACATGCATACATCCTATTGTCGCTGCTGCTGGCATTATGGTCCGTTTAAATTTATAAGTCCACCATCAATATTCACCATTTCTCCCTCAACACTTAGTATACCACCAATTGCAACATTAAGTTCTCCTACTCCAGAAATATTACTAGCCTCTGAAATATTAATCTCAGTCGGAGTTTCTGGCTCCTCACCTGAAATATTGATTACTTCACCAGATAAATTAAGAGCAGGTGTTTTTAGGGTTATAAGTGGTCCAGAAATCGTTACCGGCACTTGACTGGTAATATTTAAGCCTTCATTACTAAATTGTATGTTGTTCTTATCACCTTCATCTGCGATGGTAACATTTGAACCTGACTCACTTTCATCTAATGTTATTTGATTTCCTTTTTTTGTTCTAATTGTTAATATTTTTGATTCATCATCAAACTCAATCTGCATATTTTCGTTTGGAACTATAGCTTTATATAAATTTTGATCTGTTAAAGGTTTACTTGGTTTGCTATTAGCAGTATATAAACTTCCTAATATAACTGGCTGGGTGGGATCTTCCCCTAAAAAAGAAACAATAACCTGAGTATCTAGTTCAGGTAAAAAGTGAAAACCCGGTAAAAGTTCTTGTTCAGGTGGAGCTGCTGCCTCTCCTCCATCTTCGGCATCTTCGGCTGATGCCTCCCCCTCGGCAGCTTCTTCCTCTGCTTCATCAGATTCATCTTCTGCTAGCTCTTCCTCTTGAGCAGCTATACTTTGTGATTTAGAAACGTAAGTATTCGATAATTTTGCCCATATACCAGAGCTATCAAGATTATCAAAAATCTTTTCATTTATAGACTCTAATTCAGGAATTACAACCTTTACTCTATTTTGATCAAGTGGATCTCCTGTTAACGCTATAACCTTACCAAGATGAAGACCTGAGATTTTATTTATGGAAATATTTTTATTTAATCTGTATTCTTTAAAAGTACTATTATCCAGACCAAATGAAATGTTAGTTACCAATCCTCCGTCTGAGTATACATGCTTAACTTCACTTACAAAAACTTCTCCGTCGATTTTAGAACCAAATTTTTGAAGTGTAACTACATCATTTATATTCAAATCAGGACACCCCCTAATGCTAGTTTGACCATATATTCTGTTTAATCTTAAAAATTTCAACTTATTATTACTAATGTTATCTGTATTTGTTTTCCCTAAATCACGTGCATAATTAAACACGGTTTCTTCGGTAGAAAAATTATTCAAAGAATTAGATTCTATATTATCAGACTGAATAATTTTTTTAGTCGGTTCATTTGAGACAGAATTTACTTTTGTGTAGTTATAACTGTCAACCGAATTTATTTTTAATCTTTTAATTTGATTTTCAGATTGTTCCTTGGAGTAAAAAGAATATGTTGTTGAATCGGTAGCTGAAATAGTATATTTAGATCTAGAGTTAATTGAGGGGTCAATAATTTCAATTCCATTGTTAGTATTTGATAATACTAGACCATTCTTACTGAGTATATCAAGTATGAATTCCCAATCATTATTATTGTATTTTGAAAGAAATGTATTTAAATTTGCGCTCTCCTTAAACCAATTAGCAGATAGATTTGTTGATAATGAAATACCTGCACTAGCAATTAATCCCTCAATAATCTGAAAGTCACTCTTATCTTGATAAACAGTGTTAGTAAAAGAATTTGTTAACTTAATAGCCTTATCTACACATTCAATTTTTAATAAACCTGTAACATGACCTTGATAAATAATAGATTTAGATTCTACAACACCCTCAAAAACAGTAAATAAATTCTCTTCTTTATATCCCATCTTAATAATAACCGAAGAACCAAAGGATATTTTTTGGTTTATTTCTAAAAATTGATCATCTTTTGTTTGATCACCAATTATTTCAATTTCTGCCCTTCCAATTTTATTTATTTCTTTTTTTACGTAAATTTCTTTTAAAACAAAATTGCTTTCTAATTCTGTATCATTAATATAAGTTTTAGAAATTGGTTTTATATTTAAAGTATTATTTGGGCTTTTGCTCATTATGTTTAAGTGTTATATTAAAAGATTTGTCTAAATCATAAAGATGAAAATAATCCTTCTGCCGAATTTCTTAGGGTAGATGCTTCGGATGAAGCAGCCGAAGCTGTTGTGGAATTAAAAGCTGATGAAAAAGACGAGCCAGCACCTCCTTCTAAACTACTGAGACTAGACGCAGATGACTGTGATAAAGGTGTAACCTCTTGAACATGAAGTTGAACCACGACCCTTAACGGGTTACCGTTAGAGTCAAAAAAATTATAATCATATTCAAACTTTTCTACTTGCCCAAAATTTAAATCCTCAAATGTATTTCCCCAGGTCAATTTAACAAATGGATTTTGATTTGAAGTTGATTTGTTTTCAACACATAAATTTTCGAGCTGCGATATGCATTGTGTAATCGAGGTTTCCG
>Ga0163111_10000908_pt1 | contig 17949 bp, 17 predicted proteins | sample CRUFie1St18metaG_FD_109645 | JGI IMG/M metagenome (GOLD analysis project Ga0163111, IMG submission 109645) | Marine microbial communities from the Costa Rica Dome - CRUD Field 142mm St18 metaG | ecosystem: Environmental > Aquatic > Marine > Oceanic > Photic zone | place: Costa Rica: the Eastern...
ATCTCCACGCACGGTTGCAGCATCTGCCCTGTGCGCTCGATCATCTCGGCGCGGTGTTCCGGATTGTTGATCGTGTCCTTCTCCTCCCACTCGAGTCCATGCTTACGCAAGACAGCGCGCACGCCTTCACTCCAACCACAGGTGGGCTTCAAATAGCAAGTGATCTTCGGTTGTTCCATAGGGGCCAATTATAACGTAAGATCCCAAAAATGCAAACCTCGCGCTGGATTGATGGTCCCAATCCGCGCACACTGCGCGCATGGCACGCCGTGTTCTCATTGCCCCAGATAAGTTTAAAGGCTCCCTATCCGCCTCGGAAGCCGCCCAGGCGATCGCCACCGGCTGGCGCCAAGCTCGGCCCCATGATGACCTTATTCTCCAACCCATCAGCGACGGCGGCGACGGATTCGGCGCCCTAATGGCCGAGACATTACACGGAGAAATCATCTCATGCGATGCCACAAACGCCGCTGGTCAACAGGTCACCACTGCTTACTGGCTGACGCCAGATCATACGGCGATAATCGAGAGCGCCAGTATTATTGGGCTCGCCATGCTGCCCCCCTCCCAGCGAGCGCCGTTTGAAAACGACTCCACCGGCTTGGGACAAATTATTCTTCATGCAACGGCCAACGGCGCGAAACGTCTGGTCATTGGCATTGGCGGCAGCGCCACCAATGATGGCGGCTTCGGCATGACTCGCGCCTTGGGTTGGGAATTCCTGGATTCGGCGAACAAGCCCATCACCCAATGGGCCGCGCTGCGCCAACTTCGTTCCATTAAAGAACCCCTGAATTTTTTGCTACCCCCGGTCACTGTTGCAGTGGATGTCCAAAACCCATTGCTAGGGGGAGAGGGCTGCACTCGAGTCTATGGGCCGCAAAAGGGTTTCAACGAAACCGATATATCGCCGGCCGAGGACGCCTTGAAAACCCTCGCTCAAACCTGGGAAAATCAGATGGGTGAAGCCGCAGACCAACTCCCCGGAGCCGGCGCCGCCGGAGGCTTGGGTTTCGGCCTGTATTGTTTCCTCAAGGCCGATCTACAATCCGGCTTCGCGCTATTCGCTCGTACGGTCCGATTAGCAGAGAAATTGACCGAAGCCGATATCGTAATCACCGGTGAAGGCGGCATGGATCGCCAAACAGTCATGGGCAAAGGCGTGGGCGAACTGGCTAAACTGGCTCGCCAATATGATTGCCGTTGTCTGGCTTTCGCTGGAACTGTTGATGATGTAGCCGCTCTCGAAAGTGATTTTGAACAGTGCCGAAGTTTGGCTGAGGTTACCTCCAGTGCTGAATCCCTGACCCAGCCCGCCCGTTGGCTGCAGGTGCTGGCACAACGCACGGCCAAAAACTTCAGCGAAACTGAACCGAACTAACCACCGAGGGGTCTAACGTGACTTCACCGAATAAGGAAGTGCGAACGAGCACACCTTTCGCGTTCCACTCCAAAATCTCGCCGGTAATCCGGCCCTCTCCGCCAAGCGTTATCCACGCCAACTTTTCTTCATCCGGCTGCGCCTTCGGTGCCGCAAACACAACTGTAGCCACTTTCTCCAGCGGCACGGGCACTTCCGCAAAGGAAGTTTTCACCATCAACTTGCCTTCCGTCATGCTTCCAATCTTACCTTTGAGATTGTTCCCGTTAGAAAAGTGCACATGATCCTCCGCGCCACCGGCCGCCTGTGGATCCCGTCCATTTGGCAATTGCCCATTCCATTGGCGTAAACGAATCTCGGAAATCCGCATGCGATCAGCCAACTGTGGGTTGAACCCAAGCGCTCCACCACGACCGGCAAATCCGTTAGGATCCTTCCACGTCTTCAACAGTTTGCCGCTTACCAATAGGGAAATCGTCGCATTCTTCTGGTCGACTAATACTTTGATCTCTGCCTTTTTGTTTGCGGGCCATTTAACGGACACGGTACCGATACTCGTGGAATTATAGGTCAACCCATCTGCCGAGGTGTTACGATACAGGTGGGCGTAATTCTGGTACAAGCGGAGCTTGTATCCATTCACGGCGTTGTACTCACGAACGCGATCCCCACAAATCACCACATCCATGCCCGGCATGCTTTTCCAGTCCAAATCAAACAATAACTCTGATAGTGGTGGCCATTCAAACACGCGCCCAATCATGCTACCAACTTGATCCGTAACCAGTGCCCCTTCCTCAAACCGCCAGTGCAGAGCCTCCAATCCGATCTTTAAATCCACAGGCTTTTCCCCGCGCCGCACACGAACTTCGAGCGTATCGCCCACAAAATGTTTTTTAACCGCCTGAATCAGTTGCGTTCGGTCCAAAAACGCTTTGCCGTTCATGTGCGTGATTAAGTCGCCAACCTTGAGACCGCCTCGCAAGGCCGGACTATCCGCCATTACTTCCGTGATCACCACGCCTCCAACATCCTCGCCATCATCACCCAAAATCACCCCCATCAAAGCAGCTCCCCAGCCGCGGAGGCTTCTCGGCCCGTGGTACACCAATTCCCCTTCCCCGCCCGGAACCAGCCAAGTCAAATGCTGGCGAGGGACCGACAACTTCCCGGCAAACCACGTTTCCATCTGCATCGTATTGGCATTGAGGCCGTTCAAATTGATGACCAACTCATCGCCATTCCGAAAACGTACACGAGCCGAATGCGCCCGGCGTCCCGGCGCATCAGCGGCACTCAATCGCAACTGCCGCAATCCCCTCAGAGAAATGTAACGAACCCCTTCAAAGGCAGGATGCTGCCATGCCATCCCTTTCCCTTTTTCAACCCCGAGAAACTTCGCCTCAAACCGGCCACCATCGTTCATGGTAAACACGCCCGTGCGCGGCGCCGCCTCCAAGCCGGCAACCAGCAGACCCAATGCTAAAATCGCTTTCACTGCCTTACCCCCTTGTCTTTACCCTTGCCCGGGGGATCAGCACGGCACATCAGCAAATCAATAAGCTGTTCAAAGTCCAAAAGCTGGATTGTTTTCGCTCGCGACCAGGATTCACAGACCAACCGGGACCGGCCCGCTCCCGGCGCATTCCTCGAACATTCCGCCAGAAACAACGTTTGAAAAATTAAGCGCACACCGCACTGTAACCCCTTCCGCGTATTTGGCAAAGCCGACTTATTGCGAGGCCGGCGGCACTTTATTGATCGTCAGATAGAACGTATCCTTGAAAATCTCTCCAGCGCGCGTGTCCAGATTGTAGCGAATTGCCATCGAGTGCACCGGTTTCACTTCTTTCATCCGCAGGAACACCGAACGCCCGCCCGGCATCAAACGCGCTTCCAGAATTTCTACCGCATCTCTCCCGAGTTTTGAGGAATCTTTCACCGACCAGTCTTTGGACCCGTAGGTGCCGGACCACTTATAATTCCACTGTTCGACCGCGTAGCTGTCAACATCCTCGGCAATCTTCTTGTCGAGGCGTTCACTGAAAGCCAGCTGAACACCGGTGGAATGCACCTTAAACCCCACCGGACGAGGAAACGGTTCACCGGTATAACGCACGCGCTGGAGACAACCATCACGCACAGCGGCCGTCTGCCATCCGCGCAGACCTGACACGTATAAATGGCCATCCTTGGAATTAAACCGTCCGCGACAGGCGCCTGATAGAAAACGGCCCGGCAAGGCGACGGCACCGCCGTTATCTCCGCTATCGCTGATCACGTTCATCATCGTGCAGCGACCGTACGAGAAGTGGATCAGCCCGCCGCCGAAGGCACCCCACTGATTCTTAGGCACCCACACCTGACCGCCGGCCGAATTGTCCAGCACTCGTGGAATCCACATGAGGGGTGGATCATAAGTCGTCGGTTCCGTGGCCCGTTTATGCATCGGCATGTAGCCGTAAAATCCGCCGGGCTTAATCAAATCCAATCGCGTCTCCGGCACCCACGTGCCCTGTTGATCCGCGGCGGTGATGACTCCGCTGGGGCTCACGCCAAGCCCATTCGGATTACGAAAACCAGTAGCCACCACCGAGAGCCGACTGCCATCAGCCGACACCTTTAACAGCACTCCGCCATGCGGCGTGCCTTCGGCGCAGCGAATGAAATACAAATTCCCTGCCGGATCGGATTCCAAACAGGTGGCGTACGAATGCCCGCCGCCGCCGATCATGATGTCGTTGTTAAACGTTTCATAAAAATCCGCCTCGCCATCCTGATTACGATCATGCAGTCGCGTAATTTGGTCGCGGCCCAATACGTACACCTGATTCTTCACCACCCGCAGCCCCAACGGCTGATACAATCCCGTGGCAAACCGTTGCCACTTCACCGCCTTCAATTCCGCATCTATGCCCGTCACCTTCCAAACATCCCCGTGTACCATCGCCACATAGCAATCGCCGTTGTCCGTAAAATCATGTCCGGCTGTAAACATCAACGCTTGATGCGGATTTTTGTAGGGTACCGTGATGGTATCGATGGCAAACGGCGTTTTGCGCCGATCGACCACACCTTGAGTAACAATCGGCGCGCCCCAACGAAGCACTCCCGGCTCCAGAGTAATACCCTGTATCTCATCTCCGCCGGCCACCTGCAATTCCTTCAGGTTGATCTTCGCCGTCACATCCGTGAGTTTCATGGTGAACCATTCCCCATTCGCCGGTTTCACCATCACCACACGCTCAAACTGCAATTTCCCACCCGCCCCGGCATGAATCCATGGGGCATCGTATATCTCCGCCTTCCCCACATCATAGCGCAACACCACACGGTCGCCGGCTAGATAGATGCCCTTGTAACGCACATACCCCCGAGGCAATGGACCGTTCTTGGGATTACGAGGATCAGCAAAGGAGCCGTCCTCATTCGCCACACCCGGACTGGCCGGATTGGAAAAAACCACCGTTCCATCCGGCGTCAGCGGATTGATCAACCCATACCGACGCGGATGGGGCTTCAGGAAACCGCCGATCCATCCAGCACGCCACACGCAGAGATCGGTATCGAAAACCATCGTACCTCCGCCCTTCGCCCCTACCCGCACGGCGATGCCTTTGTGCGTGCTCCCTTTCAGTGTTGCGATATGCCCGGAAACAAACGGGCCAAACTTGGTTTTGGCATAGCGATCATCCATCCAATCCGCATCGGTCTGCCGCGTTGGATCGTTGGCCGGCCCAGTCCCGCGCACGGAATTATCAATCGCGGGTTTGGCTTCTGCCGCTCGAACAGGATCAAGCATGAGCAGATTAAAGGCGATCATAAGTGCTGTGATTTTCATGTTAAAAAATTGATTTACCCATAGCTGGGATGGTGAATCCGCACGCAACTTGGGCCATCAAACTAGTTACCGTTTTGAACTTGCGCCTTTGCGGCCGAAAACTTCATGAGCTGAGGGTCCACCAAGTCTCAAACCCAGTCAATCCCATCGGAAATGGGGATAAGTCCAGTTTGGAAGATTCGACACAGTCTGGTCTAGTTTCCCCGCTGATGAGGAAGCCACTGCTTATTTTGGCATTGGCCGGGGAGGTTATCTTCGGAGGAGGTTTACAAGCTCAGGACGCGCCCGTGGTATCGCCGTGGAAAGTGGAAGCCCTGAGCAAGGAAGGCCAAATCCAGTATAATGTGAACTCCGGCAGTATGACCGCCACCAACGGCGTACGCGTGACATATAAAGCCGGTACGCCCAACGAGGCGGAGCTTACCGCAAACGCGGCGATCATCAATCAAAAGGCTGGCACGGCCTCAGCCAACGGCAAGGTAACATTACGACGCGATGGCACGATCTGGAAATCTGAACAGCTCACCTACAACTTCCGCACCAAGACCATTGAGTCCGCCCGTTTCCGATCTGGTTCATTAGCGGTGTTTTTGAAAGGCGAAGCGATGACAGGCGACCAAACGAATGGCGTCTATCGCGCGCAAAACACCATTCTTACCACGGACGACACCAAAAACCCCGACTTCTTCATCAAAGCCAAAGAGGTAGAGGTAGTCCCCGGCGAACACGCCATCTTCCGTGGCGCGGTGGTGCACGTGGGTAAGGTGCCAGTGTTTTACTTACCTTACTACCGCCGCAGCTTCAAACGCCACCCGTGGAACATCCACTTGGAACCCGGCTTCAAGAGTGAATGGGGTGCGTTCCTGCTGAGTGCCGTCAGGTGGCCTTCCAATGAATACTTGGGAGGTGAGTTCAATCTGGACTATCGCGCCGATCGTGGCTTTGGCCTTGGCCCCACGCTGGAATATAAAACCCCCGAATGGGGCGAAGGTAATCTAAACCTGTATCATGCTTCCGATGATGAACCGCTAACAGATTCCCGTGGCTTAGCCATTTCCCGCGAACGCAACCTCGCCCAATGGAACCACCGTTACTCGAAGGATGAATTCAGTGCCATCGGCGTACTTGAATACGAATCCGACGAATACATGCGCCGCGATTTCTTTGAGGATCGCTACCGACAAAATGTCCAGCCAAACAGCTTTCTGGAAGTCGCCAATCACTGGGACAACTATAATCTCAGCGTGGTGATGCAGCCCCGTGTCAACGCTTTCTATGAGGGGATTCAGCGCAGCCCGGACATTCAATTCACCGGCACCCGGCACCAGCTCGGAAACACCCCGCTTTATTATGACACCGAATCAACCGTGGGCTACTTCCAGCGCCGCTACGACTACGCCAGCTCCAGTGAGGACTACGGTTTGCTTCGGGCCGACACTCTGCATCAGATTTACATACCCAAGACCATCGGCGGCTGGTTGAATGTCACCCCGCGCGTGGGCGCACGTTTCACACATTACGGAGAAAGCAACGGCTTGGGCAGCACCAAGCCGAGCAGTGAACGCTACGTGGTGCACACGGGCGTGGAGGTTTCCACCAAGCTCTCAAAAATGATGCCGGAGTTGAACAGCCGCCTGCTGGGCATTAATACCGGCGCAAGACACATCATTCAGCCCTCCATCAACTTTGCCTTCATCCCCCGCCCAAATCGCGTGCCTGATGAACTGGATAAGTTTGATTACGAAATCACCAGTCCACGCCTATTACCACTGGAACTCCCCGAGTATAACGCCATCGATAATATCGACAGCCAAAACGTCGTCCGCTTCAGCCTCCGCAACCGTCTTCAAACCAAGCGCGATGAGGCCGTGGTCGATGTGGTGGACTGGGATGTCTACACCGATTGGCGTATTGATCCAAACATCAACCAAGCCACTTTCGCTGATCTCTTCTCCGACGCCCAAATCCAGCCGCGCGATTGGATTAGCCTGTACTCCAACCTGCGATATGACGTCGACAACTCCCTATGGCGCGCCTTCAACCAAGGCATCAATCTCCATCCCCAAAACCATCGCTTTAGCCTGACCGCCGGCCAATATTATTACCTCGCCCATCCAAGCACCAGCACGGCCGACCGCACTGATGTCTACTACAGCGGAGCCGGACTACGCTTGAACGAAAACTGGTCTTTCAGCACCCGCCAATATTTTGATGCCAAAGCCGGTGAATTGACGCAACACGATTACACCCTGCACCGGGACATGCGCAGCTGGACTTTTTTCCTAGACCTCTCTTTCCGGAAAGACACCGGCCGACGCGACAACGAGATGGCCCTTTCCTTCAATTATTCGCTCAAGGCGTTCCCGCGCAAACCCGGATTCGACTAACGATCGTTGGCGAAAAACCGCGCCACCACCGGGCGATGATCTGAGGCCGCACCCCAATCCGCCATAGCCTGAACCCGCGTACCCGAACGGTCCAGCTCACGCGCCATACCCTTACTTGCTAATTGATAATCCAACCGCGAGTACTCATCTTTCGCCCAGTAAAAGTGAGTCCACGCCACACGGCGCGGCCCATAGCTTTGATTGGTGGGATGCGGTGCTTGATCCCCATTGTGCTCCACTGGCCGCAAATCAACTAACCGAGGCGCTCTGCGCCCGATCAAGTCTTTGATCGGATCCGTATTGGGCGTGTCATTAAAATCACCAACAACAAGTAGGTTTTCATCCGGGTTGGCATTCAAACGCTTTACTACCAACCTCCGCAGCGCCCGTGCCTCCTCCAACCGCATGGCGGCCTGATCTGCAAACCCAACCGGCCGCTTGGATTTCAAATGGGCATTGAACAAAACAAACCGATACTGTGAGTTCACCTGAACCTCCACCTCACCTAACCCTCGACTTACTTGAAAACGTTTACGATCCAGCAGATAAGATACTTGATTTTGCGATCGATTCTTGGCAATTGGAAACCGACTGAGCATAGCCAAATGAATGGTCGGATCCGGCCCCACAACCCAAGCTTCATGCGGATAATCCAATCCCTTGGCCTTCAGACGACCCCGCAATTCCGTCAACGCCGCCCGCCTCCCCATTTCCTGTAACGCAATCACATCGGCATCGATGGCTTCAAGATACTCCACCACCTTCATTCGCGACGCCTCCGACTTGGCTTTGCGAGTGCCAAAATCTTCCAAGAAATAATTCTCCACGTTATACGTCACCACCGTGAAGGTCTCCGTGCCTTGCAGAACCCACACCGTTACGTACAGAGTAAACAACCATCTCCAAAACATTACCAAGCTTACACCAAAAAGCAGCTAAACGGAAAGACATTTGCCGACACCGGTTTTCGTGGTACATTTCGCCCCGCTCATGGAAAGCGATAAGCCAACAGAACTAACTGATACCCAGAAGGAACGCGACCATCGCGAACTACGCATCGACAAGGTAGGTGTGCGCAACCTGCGTTTCCCAATTCGCATTCGCGATAAGGCCAATGCCCATCAAGACACAATTGCCACTATCGGCATGTTTGTGGATCTGCCTCATCACTTTAAGGGTACGCACATGAGCCGATTCATAGAGGTGCTCAATACCCACGGCAATGTTGTGCACGTGGAAAATATCCCGGAAATTCTGACCGCCATGCAGGAACGTCTCGATGCCGAAACCGCGCATCTGGAAATAGATTTCCCATTTTTTCTGGAAAAAGCCGCTCCCGTCACCGGAAAAACCGGCCTACTCGATTACAACGCTAAGTTTGATGCTACCGCCAATGGTTCGGAGATTGATTTTGTGCTCGAAGTCCGCACCCAAGTAACCACCTTGTGTCCCTGCTCCAAGGCAATCAGCGTGCACGGCGCCCATAATCAACGTGGCGAAGTCACTGTCCAACTACGTAGCAGCGAAACAATTTGGATAGAAGATGTCATCGAACTAGCCGAAGCCAGCGCCAGCAGTGAACTCTATTCCCTACTGAAACGGCCGGATGAAAAACACGTCACAGAGCACGCCTACGAGAATCCCGTGTTTGTGGAGGACTTGGTCCGCAACGTTGCCACTCGCCTAAACGCCCATCCACACGTGACCTGGTACAAGGTGGAGGTTGAAAACTTCGAGAGCATCCACAACCACAACGCCTACGCCTGCATAGAAAAAGGCTAAAAAGCCGAAAATTCACTGGCAAAAAAGATCACTTTTTTGTGGCAATCCGGTAGTCTTTTGATAGATTCCCCAACCCTTTTGCGTAAAAACCGACAAACCAGACACTTTTAAATCGTGGCAGCAAAGAAGAAAACAGCGAAAAAGGCGGCCAAAAAAGCCGCACCCAAGGCTGCAAAGAAAGCCGCTCCGAAAGCCAAGAAAGCGCCGGCTAAAAAACCCGTCGCTAAGAAGGCTGCACTCGCTAAGGCTCCTGCCAAGAAAAAGGCCACCAAGAAGAAGGGCAAAAATATTGCCGCCGCTTCCGCTGCCTCCATCCTTGGCATTGCCAGCCCCAAGAAGACCCCCGTCAAGAAACTGCCCAAAGCCAAGGCGCCCGTGTCGAAGATTCGCGTCAAGGCCGAGTGGAAAAAATTCTACGAAGTCCTACTTGAATTGCGCAATCGTCTCACCCACCAGATGGATGACCTCAAGAAGGAATCCGCTGAGGAAATGAGCAGCTACTCAATGCATATGGCCGATTCCGGTACAGACAATTTTGACCGCGATAACGCACTCAGCCTGCTCTCTTCCGATCAGGACGCCGTTTATGAAATTGATGAAGCCCTGAAGCGCATCGAGAAAAACACCTACGGGGTTTGTGAGCTTACGGGCAAAAAAATTTCCAAAACCCGCCTCACCGCTGTTCCTTGGGCCCGCTACACCGTGGAAGCTCAGGCCCGTTTAGAAAAAGACGGCGCCGTACGGCAACGTAATAAACTCGGCAGCCTCGGGACCATTGATGGCGCCGGTGCAAGCAAAACCACCGTTTCCGAATCCGCTGATTCCGGAGCCAAATCAATCAAGTAATTTAAACCACCATGCCACGCGAAATTGTCATTCTCGAATGCACCGAAGCCAAGGCGGAAGGCAAACCAGTCTCCCGCTACATGAGCACCCGCAACAAGAAGCTCCAAACCGAGCGAGTTGAGAAAAAGAAATACAACCCCAACCTGCGCCGCCACACTCTCCACCGCGAAATCAAGTAACCATGCCCCCTCGCAAAAATAATAACTCCACCACCCGTCGCACACCCCGCCCCAAGCCGGAAGTGGACGTGAACATTGCCGATCTTGAACCCAAAAACGTGGATCTACTACGCCGCTATGTAACCGACCAAGGCCGCATTCTGCCGCGTAAATACACCGGATTCCCCGCCAAACATCAGCGCCAGCTCACCCGCGCCATCAAACGCGCGCGTCAAATGCTCTTAATGAAATAATTTTCGAAAGGCCCACTGGGACCCTCCCTTCTGGCCCTTCATTTTCGACGGTTTTTGCAAATAGTCTTCAAAATTGATTTTGGTCACGCTCATCAGAGCATTGCCGCTGAAGTACTAACGGTCTCGTAATTTTAGGTCGATGAACTGAGACGGCTAGGGTTTGCGACCGCTTTTACCAGCGCTTACCTCATCGCGCTGATCAATTTACGCTTCATACCTGAAGCATTCGGTGATGATCGTTATCACCGTGTCCCTACAAAATTGGCGTGTATTCAATCACCTTGAGCATCAGATTAGCTGTACTGGGAGTTTACCTCTGTATCCATATGCTCAATGAGTAAAGGGCAACACTTAACCCGACCATCATCGGATTGTTAGTCAGCGTGAACAAACCGGCCACTACGCCATTCACCTTGGCCTTGCGTGCGAAACAACCGCATCCCGCGCGCCTCAAATGCCGCCCGCACTTCAGCAAATTGTGTATCCAAAATGCCCGCCAACACCAGTGCCCCGCCCGGTTTCACGCGGGCAATCAACCGTTCCGAATTGGCAATCAGTAGATCATAAAAGAGGTTTGCACACACCACATCGTGTTTCATCCGGGCATTCAGCGAAAGCCGAGTCACGTCCCCGATCTTGAGTTGCAACCGATCTGAAACGCGATTCTTCACTGCATTCCGGCGAGCCACGCGCACAGCTTCGGAGTCATAATCAAACCCTTGGACCGGCCGAAAACCCAATTTCGCAGCCGCAATCGAGAGGATTCCTGATCCTGTCCCTACATCCAACATATTCTGCTCTTGTCCGACCTTCCGCAGGGCAACCAATTGGCGCAGGCAAAACTTGGTGGTGGCGTGTTGGCCCGTCCCGAAGCTCAGTCCCGGATCGAGGATCACCAATTTCTGTCCCGGCTTGGCCTTCTCTTTTCGCCAACTGGGTTTCAGCAGCAGTTTCCCCTTGATGTCGATCGGTTTAAAATGCCTTTTCCAGGAATCTACCCAGTCCTCCCGCCGCAAACGTTTGACCTCCAACTGACCGGCTCCGACTGTCAAACCGCACTCGGCCACGGCCTTCAATCCCGCCTGTACGGCGTGCCGGTGCGCTTCGGTGACCGTTTGTTTCTCACTGAGATAAACCGACAGAATGGGCCCAAGCTTTTCCGGATGAGTGAACACCGAGGGCGTTTGTTCAAACACCTTCTCTAGCACCCATCCCACAGCCTCTTCGGCCTCGTCCGTAGTGGTTAGTGATACCTGCCGAAAAGCCGTCTTCATTACCCGGCGGCAATCGCTTCCTGCTGCAGTTTGGCCAGTGCCTCCACGCCCGTGCTCCCCAGAGCTAGCATTTCGTTCAATTGATCTGCGCTAAACGTCGCCTCTTCGCCGGTGCCTTGCACCTCGATGTACCGTCCAGTCGTGGTCATGACGAGGTTCATATCCACCTCGGCCGCCACATCCTCCACGTAGCACAAGTCCAGCAACGGCGTGCCTTCCACCACCCCAACACTCACCGCGGCTACCGGATCGAGAAACGGACTCTCCAAAAGCTTACCTTCTTTGATCAGCTTGTTCACCGCCAGGCTCAAGGCCACATAGGCTCCGGTGATCGAGGCGGTGCGCGTGCCGCCATCGGCCTGCAGAACATCGCAATCGATCCAAACCGTCCGACTACCAAGCTTTTTCAAATCCAACGCCGCCCGCAATGACCGGCCAATCAGTCGCTGAATCTCCGTTGAGCGCCCGTCGAGCTTGCCCTTGCTCACATCACGGCGCTTCCGGTCGAGCGTGGAGTAAGGCAACATGGAATACTCGGCTGTGATCCAGCCGCCTTCCACACCCTGAGCCTGCATCCAGCGCGGGACACTTTCCTCGATGCTCACCCCGCAAATGACTCGAGTTTCACCCCACTCGATCAAGGTGGAGCCGGTGGCATGCGGGGCTATGTGGTTGTGAAAAGTAATTGGACGCAGTTGATCGACAGTCCGTTGGTCGTGGCGCTGATAGGATTCGCTCATGAGCCGCGCAGTGTAGGCAGCCGGCCAACGCACGGCAATGCCGAACGCCCGTTTTTCATCGTCACCAACGGCCGCATTTCCTACCGTCCGCTCATGACGCCGCGCGTCCCTTGGAATCCATTTGAAGTCATGCAACTCCTGCTGGCTTGGATTTTCGCACTCATGCTCGGCCAACTCGCCTTCAACCTGTTGCTTCCCCCCAAAATTGAAGGCCAACACACCGTGAAAGACGGCAACCAAACCCTTAACGTGGAGTTTCTCGATTCCGCGCGCTACACGCATGTCGAGCACAACGGCACTTACCAGTTTCAAGGCGAAGCCCCAGCGCTCAACCGCCACGCGCTCACCCTGACTCCCGAAGAGGGCCCGAAAATCTCGGTGACTTTTCCCGGCACCCTGCGCGATCGCATTGGACTACTGGCCACCAACATTGTGTTTGTTCAATTCAGCGCGCTAGGTCTAATCGCCTTTCTTCTGCGATACCACAAGATTTCCTGGAGCGCGGCCTTCGGTAGAATCAACGATCGTCCCCGCACCTTGGGCCTGCCAATTTTATTCGGCATCGGCTTCGTTGTCCCCGCCCTTGGTCTGCATTTGGTGTCCCAGCAACTGATCATCGCCTTGGGCGGTGAGCCGACTTCACAAGAGGCCGTGGAAATGGTCGCCCGAGCCAGCGCTCCGCCTGAGCTTGCCCTACAGGCACTCAGCGTGGTGGTGATGGCGCCGATTTGCGAAGAACTGCTCTTCCGCGGGGTCATCTATCCCTCACTACGCGACTTGGGCCACCGCCGCCTGGCGATTGCCGCCAGCTCACTCCTCTTCGCCGCCATACATGGCTCGCTGGCGCTCATGCTGCCGCTCACGGTGCTTGCGGTCATCTTGGTTTGGCTTTACGAAAAGACCGGCTCCATTGTCGCGCCCATCCTGATGCACGCCGCGTTTAATGCCGTCAACTTCGCCATGATCAAACTCCTTCCCCAAATCGCCCAATGAGCCTGAGCGAAACTGAACTCATCCAACGCCTCACTCAGGATCTCCCCGCCGATTCATCCGTCTTAACTGGCCCCGGCGACGACTGCGCCGTGCTCGACTGGGGCGGTTCCAAGCTGCTTTTCAAAACCGACGCCATCGTCGAAGGCATCCATTTCGAACGGGACACCCCCCCCAAAGCCATCGGACGCAAAGCCTTAGCGCGCGCGTTATCGGATATTGCCGCCATGGCCGGAACGCCGACCCACGCCCTGATCACGCTCGGGGTTCATGCAGAAATGGAACCGAGTTTGATCGAAGCCGTTTATCAAGGCCTCCGCGACTGCGCCCGTGAACATCACGTAAACATTGTCGGCGGTGAAACCACCAGTTTGTCGCAACTCACACTTTCCATTTCCTTGATCGGCAGAGCCAGCAAACCCATCCTCCGCACCGGCAGTGCTGTGGGCGATGCCATTTTTGTGAGTGGCGAATTGGGCGGATCAATGGCTGGACACCATTTGAATTTCACCCCTCGCCTCAAGGAAGCCCGCTGGCTTTCAGATCAAGACATCGTGCATGCGATGATCGATCTCAGCGATGGATTGGCCACGGATCTGCGGCATTTGTTGAGCGACCAAACTGGGGCCGAATTGCTCACCCGCGCCCTACCCATTCGACGTGCGGCCAAGGAACGGGCCCGGGATAATCCCAGTGGCAAAACCGCCCTGCTCGCCGCCTTAACCGATGGCGAAGATTACGAACTCCTGTTCACGGTTTCGTCCAAGGATGCTGTTCCTCTGCTGGATGGCTGGAAATCGGCATTCCCCGAGACGCCGTTGCATTGCATTGGCAAGATCACCGACCAACCTGGCATTGCCCTGCGCGATGATAAGGGCGTAAAACCGCTCACTCTCCATGGATACGATCACCTCGAACAGTCCTGAAGCCACGCTCGCCCTTGGCGAACAATGGGCCGCCACAGCGCGGCCCGGTTGGGTAATTGGTCTCGAAGGAGATTTAGGCGCTGGCAAGACGCATTTGGTTAAGGGCATCGCGCGCGGCCTTGGGATCACCGAACCGATCACCTCCCCCACATTCACGTTGATGTGCGAATACGAAGGCCGGCTAAAGCTAGAGCATTTGGACTTTTATCGACTGGAAAATGATGACCAAATTCTCACCAGCGGACTCGAACCCTATTTCCAACCCGAGGGCATCGCAGTGATCGAATGGTTCAACCGTTGGACGGGCCCGCGCCCGGCGGATTTCCGGCACGTGACCCTCGAACAAACCGGCGAACACGAACGCCTCATTCGTTATGAAGATATTGGCGCTTGAATTCAGCTCACGACAACGGTCGGCGGCCGTCACGGATAACGCTGATGTGCTGAGCGAGATTACCACCGACCAACTCAAGACCGGCCCGCTGATCCTGATCGAGCAAACCCTCGATCAAGCTCAAATCGACCGCGACGAAATCGAATGTCTCGCTCTCAGCATCGGCCCTGGCAGTTACACCGGCATTCGCTCGGCTATCGCCGTGGCACAGGGTTGGCAACTAGCCCGGGACACACCGCTCTGCGCGATAAGCAGCGCTGAAATCCTCGCGGCCACCGCCCGCCGCAATGGCCTACGTGGCGAAACCCATTTCATCATCGATGCCCAGCGCCATGAATATTATCACTGCGCCTGGCAGCTCGATGACCAGGCACAACTGGAAACCACTCCCCTCAGCATCATAGGCGTAACCTCAGCCGCCGAGCTGAAGGCGTACGGTCCGGACGCCGCCGGTTTTCCCAGCTGCGAGCCACTTTACCCCTCGGCGGCTGTGCTCGCCCAATTGGCCGTGGCACGGCCCGACCGCATTCGCGGCTGCGAAATCGCGCCGATCTATCTGCGGCCCACGGAATTCACCAAGGCGCCGCCGCCGCGGCAGTTGTGAATGACCTCCCCTTGCCCACAAGCGCGGCCTTGGGTCATTTTCGCGCGTGAGCTTTCCTCACCGGTGCTGGGCTGAAATCGATCTGGATGCGTTGCGCAATAATCTCGCGTGGCTGCGTCATCGCATAGGTCTAGGCAACCACATCCTCACCGTGGTCAAGGCCGACGCCTACGGCCATGGTCTCCGCCAAATTGCCACCCTGCTGATGCAGTCGGGCACGGATGTCTTTGGCGTAGCCAACCTCGATGAAGCCCGCGACATTCGCGCAGTGGGCCGCGGCTGGCCCATCCTGATGCTGGGTGCCTGTCTCCCAGAAGAAACTGAGCGGGCCATCAAGGACAACGTCATGCCTACTCTCTCTTCGCTGGAGGAGGCCCGCCGATTTTCCAAGGCAGCTGGGAAACTCAAAAAAACTGTCCGCGCCCATATCAAAGTCGATACCGGCATGGGCCGATTGGGCGTACCGACCCCGGATGCTCTGCAATTGATTCAGGCGGCAACCAAGCTGCCTCATCTCGAGATCAACGGCCTCTACACCCACTACGCTTCAGCCGAAGACAACGCCTCATTCTCCCGCCGTCAACGGCAGGCGTTTAGTCAATTGGTTCAATCGCTCGATCAGGATCTCGACTACCTTCACGCCAACAACAGTGCGGCTCTACTTCACGAACCAGACAGCATCTACAATCTCGCCCGTCCGGGGCTGTTGGTGTATGGCGTGCTTCCACCGGGACGTCGCCGCGTACCAGCTGTTTTAAAAAAGAATCTCCAAGTCGCCCTCAGCTGGAAATGCCGCGTGAGCTTTCTGAAAACCATTTCCAAGGGCACGCCCCTGAGTTACGGTCAACGATTTACCGCCCGCCGTAAAATGCGCGTCGCCACGCTTACCGCCGGTTATGGCGACGGCTATCTCTCCAGTGGCAGCGGACAGGCGCGGGTACTGATCGGCGGCAAACGCTGCTCGGTCTTGGGCCGCATTACCATGGACCAGATGTTGGTGGATGTATCAAGCGTCCTCGGCGTGCAATGCGGGGATGAAGCCGTGCTGATCGGCTCGCAAGAACGCCAAACCATCACGGTCAATCAACTCGCTGAATGGGCCGGCACGATCCCATGGGAAACGCTCACCGCCATCACCCATCGGGTGCCCCGCGTGTACCGCGGAGGGCAGGCCGCTTGACCCCGCTGTCTCCATGTCGTTTACTGCGCCTGTGGGAGGCGAGCCAATGAGTGTCACGCGCTTCGTGGAAACTATGCTGAAAGGCGCGGCCATGGGGGCGGCCAACGTCATTCCCGGGGTGTCCGGCGGCACCATTGCCCTGATCAGCGGCATCTATCAGGAACTAATCGACACCCTCAAATCATTCGGCTGGGGCCCGCTCAAACAGCTGTCACAGGGGCAGTTCAAAAAATGCTTCGAATCACTCAACGGCTCGTTTGTGTGCGCGCTCAGCATTGGCTTGGCGGCGAGTATCATTACGCTAGCAAAATTTCTGGAAACCCTGTTGGCCAACCATGAGATCCTGACTATGGCCTTCTTTTTCGGACTCATCTTGGCCTCAGTGTTCATCGTCGCCAAACAAGTGCCGAAATGGAATCCGATCTCCGGCACCACCTTATTAACCGGCATCGCCATCGCTGCAGCCGTGCTGCTCCTGGAGCCACTTCAGAAAAACGCCGATCCCGGCTATCTCTTCTGCTGCGGCATCATCGCCATGTGCAGTATGATCCTTCCCGGCATTTCCGGCTCGTTCATCCTGATCCTCATGGGTAACTACGGACTGGTCATTGGTGCCATCGGAAACATTAGCGATTTCAAAACCGCCCTGCCCATTCTGGTGCCCTTTGGCCTCGGATGCACTGTCGGCCTACTGGGATTTGCTCGTGCCTTGTCCCACGTGCTTAATAAATTCAAGGCTCCCACTCTGGCCGGCCTCACCGGATTTGTGATTGGCTCTCTTGCCGTCATTTGGCCATGGAAAACTGAGATCACCGAACAGTTCGGAGACAAGATCAAGGTCACTGGTTATGAATGGAATTATCCGGTGCCCGATCAGGCCCTGTTTCACGCCCTGCTGCTGATGCTTGCTGGAGCCGGGTTAGTGCTTATCCTCGACCGCATTGCCGGCCCCAAACCGGCTTCCACGAGAGGAAAAACCAAATGAAAGCCGCCGTCCTCCATGGTCAAGAGGATGTCCGAATCGAGGAAACCGATGCGCCCGTCCTGCATACCGGCGAAGTGCGCATTCGGATTGGAACTGCGCTTACATGCGGCACGGACCTCAAGGTGTACCGCCGCGGGTATCACGCCCGCATGATCACACCACCGGCTTTGTTTGGCCATGAATTTGCCGGCACGATTACTGAGATGG